>JACCDU010843067.1_pt1 | contig 14767 bp, 13 predicted proteins | sample 7446081 | NCBI WGS metagenome assembly JACCDU01 (sample SAMN15323447, study PRJNA562643) | freshwater metagenome | isolation source: river surface water | place: USA:Blue River Watershed | collected 2017-08-17
CTCGGTAGAAATTTAGATTCATTAATTCCAACCGCGATTAAATCAACTACAACCAATGAAGTTGTTGCTGATCGTCTTGAAGTTGCATTAGCTGCAATAACACCAAATCCAAAACAACCACGCACCATCTTTGATTCAGAAGCTTTGCATGAGTTGGCGGCCTCAATAAAAGAGATTGGCATTTTGCAGCCACCGGTGGTGCGAAAAATCGCCGCCGATAAATATGAATTAATCATGGGAGAGCGCCGTTTTCGTGCGGCAAAACTAGCTGGTTTAACCAAAATTCCAGTTATCGTCCGTGAGACTAAGGACAACGAGTTACTTCGTGAAGCTCTGGTAGAAAACATTCATCGCAGCAATTTAAACTCACTAGAAGAAGCGGCTGCTTACAATCAAATGCTCACCGATTTTGGTTTCACCCATGACGAGTTAGCGGACAAACTTGGTAAGTCCCGTCCGGTAATTACAAACACTTTACGTTTATTGAACCTTCCACCTTCAGTTCAAAAAAGATTAGCCGCAGGAACTTTGAGCGCTGGCCATGCCCGCGCACTTCTTGGTTTAGCCAATGCTGATGAGATGGAGCGTTTAGCAGACAAAATTATTCATCAAGGATTAAGTGTTAGAGCCACTGAGGAGTTAATCGCTTTAGGTAGCGCGGGTACAAAAGTGTCAGGCAAGAAAGTAAAACAAAGAAGTCATGGCAAGTATCAAGAGTTAGTTGAAAAACTTGAAGATGCACTAGATACCCGGGTTTCAATTCAAGCCGGAAAAGCTGGCGGCAAAATTGTTATTGAGTACGCCGATGGTCAAGATCTACAGAGAATTGTGGGAGTAATCAGTTAGTTGATCTGCGGAATGCCGCGGCGTTCCATCTCTTGTCCCACAACTTTTCCAAGTGCAGCAACACCTTGACGGATGCGCTCTGGAGTTGGGTAACAATAAGAAAGTCGCATTGACCAACTTCCAAAACCATCTGCATAAAACGCGGTACCTGGAACATATGCAACCTTGGCAACAATCGCACGCGGCATCATGGCTTTGGTATCGATCTCAGGCGGCAAAGTAACCCAGACATAAAAACCACCTTGTGGCTTGGTCCAGGTAGCTGCCTTTGGAAAATGTTGATCAAGGGATTCCAACATCGCATCTCTGCGTTCTTTATAAAGCTTGCAAAATGAGGCGATTTGATCGCGCCAGGGCTGGTTAGCTAAGTAGCTCGAGATAGCCATTTGTGAGAAGTTTGAAGGGCACAAAATCGATGATTCAGAGGCGATAACTAGTTTTTCCCGCAGCGCCTGTGGAACCAAAGCCCATCCGATGCGGAATCCCGGCACGATGGTTTTGGAAAATGACCCTAAGTAGATGACATTCTCTGAATCCTGCGCCCGCATCGCATTTGGCGATGGGCGATCAAAGCCCAACAATCCATATGGATTGTCCTCCACAATAAAAATCTTCTCCGCGCGGCAAATATCAAGAATCTCTGTGCGGCGCTCGGCGGTTAACAAAACTCCAGCGGGATTTTGGTAATTAGGAATTAAATACAGGAACTTAATTTTCCGACCTTGATAACGCAGGGTTTTAATCGCATCACGAAGCGCATCAGGAATCATTCCATCGTCATCCATTTGCACATGAACTACATCAGCTTCGTACTGGGAAAATGTGCCAAGCGCACCGACATAAGAAGGTGCTTCTACCAATACAACATCACCTGGATCAATAAAAATTCGAGAGATTAAATCAAGTGCTTGTTGTGAACCGGTGGTAACTAAAACATCATTTGGATTGGCACGAATTCCCTCTAACGCCATCACATCACAAATCTGTTCACGCAAAACTGGATGACCTTGACCGCTGCCGTACTGCAACGCTTCTTGTCCATGTTCACGAATTAATTTTTCAACAATCCCCGCCATCATATCCATTGGAATCGCGGTGAGATTTGGCATTCCACCTGCAAGGGAAACAATCTCTGGACGTGATGCAACCGCAAATAAAGAACGGATTTCACTGGGTTTCATATGAGCTGCGCGATGCGCATAACGCTCAGTTAAATTTTCTGGCGCGTGAGTTCGGTAGCGCTCTACTTCATCTGAACTCATTGGGAAATTGTGCCACAAAGCAAATGCTTTTAGCTGCGAATTCCTGCTTTTCGTAAATCCTCAATCCGCAAAGTTCCAGTTTTTGCATCCTCTTCTGCAGATAAATACATACGTTGAATCGCAACAACCAAACCTTCTGCGATTACATCACGGAAATTGGGGTCAGCCAACCGTGATGCATCTTTAGGGTTTGAGATGTAACCAATTTCCAATAAAACAGTAGGCGCTTTTGTGAGCCGCAATAAATCCCAGGTTTTGGCATGGGTGCGGGTATTTAATAAATCAGTTCGAGCAATTAACTCGCGCTGCACAATGGTGGCAAATTTTTCACCAACCACTGAGTGAATTCCATGTAGTTCGCTGCCGTAAAAATAAGTGGCTAAACCTGAAGCTTTTTCATTTTGGTAGCTATCCGCGCTTAATGAAATCACCAGATCTGCATCAGTGTTGTTAGCAAAGGCAATGCGCTCCTGCGGTGTTGGAGCTGATGTTGCACTTCTAGTTAAAAATACTGAAACACCCAAGGCGATTAAACGACCCTCAATCTTTTGCGCTAAATCAAAGGTTAAATCTGAAATATCACTGCGCGAACTTGGATCTAAAACAATTACTTTGTCAGCCAGCGCGGGGCCACGCTTTTCCCGATGTGCTTGATCACGAAGTAATGCGGGAGCACCACCAGTAACTGTGCGCATCAAACGCATTAAAGAAATTACTGTTCCGGGGCCACAAATTCCATCAATCTTTACCCCAACTGATTTTTGAAACTCCTGCACCGCTTTTTCGGTAAGCGGTCCATAAAAACCATCTACTCTTCCGGGATTAAAACCCATTTCAATTAACCGAGATTGCAAAGTCGCAACATCATCACCGCGCATTAATGGTGATTCAACTTTTAAAGTGCGATCCCCTAATTTCCAACGTGCTTCTTCAATTGCAGCGTGGGTGCCGTTATCGATTTCGCCAGTGACACTTAAACCACGTGATTGTTGAAAAGCCCGGACCGCATCTGCGACCTCAGAGGTAAATGTGTCGGTTGGCGCAGATATCAACCCAAGGCGATGCAGGGTGTTGGTAACAACTGTTACAACATCCCCGCGATCACCGGGTTTAATCATTTAGTTAATGTATTCAGACAGCTCTTTTAGCAAAGCTGGCTTTGGACGTGCACCAACGATGCTCTTTACAACCTGTCCACCAACAAAAACATTCATGGTTGGGATTGAGTTGATGCCATATTTCATGGCGATTGAGCCTTCTTCATCGGTATTTAGTTTCACAATCTTGATCTTGCTGCCATGTTCATTGGAGATTTCTTCCAAGATTGGACCTACTGCGCGGCATGGGCCACACCACTCTGCCCAGAAATCAACCAACACTGGGGTTGAACTCTTCAAAACGACATCTGCAAAGTTTGCAGCGGTTACTTTTTCGGTTGCCATCTTCTCTCCTCTTGGTTTATGACTGGAATCTTAATGACCGATTAATGGCCTTGCAGAAAACGTTCCGCATCAAGCGCGGCCTGACAGCCCGATCCTGCGGCGGTAATCGCTTGGCGATAGGTGAAATCAACGAGATCTCCGCAGGCAAATACACCTTTGAGGTTGGTGCGGGTGGAGCGACCTTCTACCTCAACATATCCCTCACCATTTAGCGCTACCTGGCTCTTTACCAATTCAGATCTAGGTAAATGTCCAATCGCTACAAACAAACCAGTGAAATCTTTAGTTGATTCTTCACCAGTAACAGTGTTGCGAAGTTTTAACGCGGAAACTTTTTCTTCACCCAAAACATCAATAACTTCGGTATTGAATAAAAATTCAATCTTGGGATTCGCTTTTGCACGTTCAGCCATAATTTTTGAAGCACGCAACTCTTCGCGGCGATGAATCAATACAACTTTAGCTGCAAACTTAGTTAAGAAGTTTGCTTCCTCCATTGCAGAGTCGCCACCACCAACAACAGCAATTACCTGATCTCTAAAGAAGAATCCATCACAGGTTGCACACCAAGAAACACCGCGGCCTGACAAACGCTTTTCATTTGTTAAACCAATTTCTTTGTAAGCCGATCCCATTGCCAAAATAACAGCGCGGGCTTTAATTGTGTTTCCTGATCCATCTACTAAAACTTTTACATCACCATTTAATTGCATTTCAGTAATGTCATCGGTTACTAATTGAGTTCCAAAACGCAAAGCTTGTTTGCGCATTTGATCCATTAAATCTGGACCCATGATGCCGTGTTCAAAACCTGGGAAATTTTCTACCTCAGTGGTGTTCATCAATGCACCACCGGCGGTAACTGAACCTTCATATAAAACCGGATCGAGTTGGGCACGTGCGGCATAAACCGCGGCGGTATAACCGGCAGGACCTGATCCGACTATTACAAGTTCATGGATTTTGTTGTAATCAACGCTCACCTGCGCACCCTACCTTCGCAATATGACTTTAATGCTTTGCCCGACCTCAGCAATTCTCATGGCGCGGGCCACAAGAAGATAGAGCAACGCGGTAGTTAGCAGAACCCCGATTAGATCCACAAAATTCCCCGTCAACTCAAGTCGCTGCGCGCCATAGGCGACAGCCAAAACCGCTATCGATGCGGCCAAAACCAGCTTTAAATAAAAGAGCACTAAGGAGCCAAGCGCCATTGCACCGGTGTACTTCCGCAGCAATAAATAGGTAACAAATATTCCAACCCAATAACTAGCGGTGAAGGCAATACCAAGCCCTACCGTAACCGAGCGGGCCTCCATGTTTAGGTACGCGATGACTGATAATCCAACCGCAATTACATTCACTACAAGGTTGGAAATCACTTGATACTTAGTGTTCTCAAAAGCGTTTAACCCGCGGATCAAAACCAGATTTATCGAAAGTGGAATCAAACCCAACGCCATCGCAGATAAAACCCGACCGATGTAAATCGCATCTGGTTCGCTAATTCCGAAAAATATCGCCTCTGCAACCCGCTCCCCAAAAAGCAAGAAGAATAATGAAGCCGGCACAGTAACAATTCCTACCAAACGCAAAGCGGTTGCTAATTTAATCTTTAACTCGTCAACCTTTTTATCTATTACTAACTCAGACAACTTTGGCAGCAGCGCAGTAACAATTGAAATAGTAACGATTGAATGTGGCAACAAAAGAATTAAATATGCATTTGCGTAAGGTGTATATCCAACACCGTAAGCAATACCGGCCGCATCAGCGGCAACCGCAGCTCGGGTTGCAATATTTACTGTTGCTAAAAACCCAGCCTGTGAAATCAAAACAAATAAAAACATCCAAGAGGCTAATTTGAGAGCTTTATCTAATCCAACTCCGCGCCAATCTTTTCTAAAACGCAAAGTAAGCCCCGAGGATTTAATGGAGGGAATCAAAATTATTGCCTGCAGCGCAATTCCTAAAGTGGTACCAATACCTAAAATTTGAATCTGTGAGTCGGTGATAGTAGATAGTGAAATCTCATCTGTAACCGACAAGAAGTAAGAGAACAATGCGATGACTACTAAATTATTGGCGATCGGCGCCCACATCATTGGACCAAACTTTTCCTTAGCGTTAGCGACCTGGCCCAGCACCCCAAAAAGCCCGTAAAACAGGATCTGTGGCAGGCAATACAGCGCAAAAGCAATGGTTACCTCGCGGGAACGTCCAGTAAAGGATGGTGCATAAAGCGAGATAAACAGCGGTGCAATAACCATCGCAATTACAGTGATCATCAATAGCGCCGTAGCAAGGAGTGAAACTAAACGGCTTACATAAGCACTACCACCATCAGAATCTCGAAATGATTTCACAATTTGCGGCACAAAAACCGCTGATAGCGCTCCACCGATAAGTAAGTTATAAATAATGTTTGGTGTTGTATTTGCAACATTATATGCATCACCCAATATGCCAGTTCCAAGCACCGCAACTAATAACAAATTACGAATCAATCCAGTGACACGGGAGATGATTGTGCCTAATCCCATAAGTGAAGAGGAGCGGATTAAACGCGCATCATCTTGATTCATGCGTTTTCCTTCCTCTTTCTAACCCGGCGCACACTTTGGATTACCGCAGCCAATAAAAGAATTATCGCCATTCCCGTGGTGAACCATGTGGTGATTGGTGAAATTACCGCGAGTCGCAGCGGTATCCGCTCAACCTCCCCGAGCTCACCGGCTTTTGGAGTTACCAATTGCAGCCGCAGCACGGTTTCACCAGATGCGATTACATCAAGTGGAACTTTGATTTGGGTCTGAGAGTTTGCATCAATGGTTATCCGTGGAACCGATCCAACAACTACCCGGCTATTTGTAGTTGTGATTTCTAGATCAACTGAAACCTCTTGCGCAAAATCATTAATCACAGTAACCGGCAGATCATAAGCAGGAGTTGTGATTGTGTAGTTGCCAGGCGAAACTCGGATTTTGTTTTGGGCTTCTTTAACTGCATTGAAATAGCTTTTAGTAATTGCCACCGCATCATCTTTGTTTAACTGCGGATTTAAAGTTTTTGCGATACCAATCCTTAAATCCTCAACATCTTTTGTAGTCACCAAGGAGTTAACTACTCGAATTGTTTTACGCATCGGGGTGTAAGAGTTGCGGGCCACCAAAGCTGGGTTTCCATTGCTATTAACCTGCGAGCCAGGAGCGGAAACTGCGCGCCCCATAAGCGTCTCCAGCAACATTTTCGAGAGCTGGTTATAAACCGCAAGCTCCCCTGGAGCGTAACGCTTTAGATAAGAGATGGAAGGGGCGCCATAAGTCACCGCCACAACCTGGTCATTGCGGCTACGCAACACCAGCAAGTTAAACCATTGTTGTGCCACTTCGTACTGCTCAACACTTACCTCAGCACCGGTTTCATCCAAATAAACATAACCATCTGCTAAATCCAACACCTCTTCAATAAAAGCCGGATCAATCAACCAAGTACGCACACCGCGTCCTGGATTATTAACCAACTCCCCAAACTTTCCAGTTGGTGCAATAGAGAGCGCTAATTCATTATTAATAAAACGACCATCAGCTAAACGGGTTGTTGGCGCGCTAAGTGTGATTAAAGTGTTTGCTTGCGCAACCGGCATGCCAATTAAAAGTAAAGTGAAAATAATTAATGAGTTAAGAAGTCGTTTCACGATAACAACTCCTTGGATCTGGCAATCAATTTCTTTTCATCGGGGTATGCCAACTTAGAAACAATCTCCTCTAATGGAAACCATCGCACATCGTCGACTTCAGATACCTGCGGTGCAATTGTTCCGCCGACCTCTTTAAACAAAAAGTGATGAACGGTTTTATGAATTCTTTTGCCACCTGCCATAAACCAAAAATCAATCACCCCAAGTGATTTATCAATCTCACTTTCAATTCCAGTTTCCTCACGCACCTCGCGAATTGCCGCTTGTTCTGGCGTTTCACCAGGCTCAATGTGACCTTTCGGAAGTGACCACAACAATCTTTCGCGACTTTGATCTTTGGCATCAATGCGACCAATTAATAAACCATTTTTACCGCTGGCATCAACAACTAATCCGCCAGCACTAACCTCATCAACTCTGCGGGCATAACGTTGCGCTGGTGGTTTTTTATTTGGCGCAGTTTGAGCTGAATTAGAGTGTGAGCGTCCAGAAGATTTAGAACGCGGGCGCTTACGCCTACGTTTTTTCTTAACCTCTTCGCCGCCCGCACTAGGTGCCGGGGTCATACGGGTAAGCCTACTGCGCAGCCTTCATCGGTAACCTTAGGCGCATATGGAAACCCCACTTTCAGCGGCAAGTGAGATTGCCATCTCAGTTTTGCGTGAGCGAGCACCGCTGGCCTTTGATCTCGCCGCACATTTCAAAGCAAATGGATATCGCCTAGCACTTGTTGGCGGTCCAGTGCGTGATGCATTACTTGGTCGTCTAGGAAATGATTTAGATTTCACAACCGATGCATTTCCGGAAGCAACAAAAAAGATTTTGAAAAAATGGGCTGATGATGTTTGGGATGTGGGAATTAAATTTGGAACTATCGGTGCAAAGAAATCAGATATCACCTTTGAAGTTACAACATATCGCGCCGACAGTTATGAATCTGATTCTAGAAAACCAGAGGTTAACTTTGGCGACAATATTGAAGGAGATTTAATCCGTCGTGATTTCACCGTCAATGCGATGGCAATTGAATTAACTACAGAAAATCCAGAGTTCATCGATCCACACAATGGTGTTACAGATTTATTGAAAAAAACTCTACGCACTCCAACAAAACCGGAAACTTCTTTCTCTGATGATCCGCTGCGCATGTTGCGCGCTGCTCGTTTTGCGGCGCAATTAAATTTCACAATTGAAGATAATGTTTTGCAAGCCATGAAAGATATGGCAGATCGCTTATCAATTATCTCTGCTGAAAGAATCCGCGATGAGTTTGTTAAGACTTTGATGTCGCAAAACCCACGAATCGGAATTACTATCTTGGTTGATACTGGACTGTGTGACAAATTCCTGCCTGAGATTCCAAAGTTAAGACTTGAGATTGATGAGCACCACCACCATAAAGATGTTTATGAACACAGCCTCACAGTTTTAGAACAATCTATTTCTTTAGAGCACCGCCTGGATGGCCCAAATCTAATTTCCCGTCTAGCTGCCTTGTTGCATGACATTGGAAAACCTAAAACCCGTGCCTTGATTGATGGCGGCGGAGTTTCCTTTCATCACCATGAGGTGGTCGGCGCACGCATGGCGAAAGAACGGCTTAAAAAGCTGCGTTTTGACCACCATGTAGTGGAGGAGGTTGGCCAATTAGTTTTCTTACACCTACGTTTTCATGGTTATGGCGATGGCGCTTGGACTGATTCTGCGGTGCGCCGTTATGTTCGTGATGCCGGTGATTTACTAACCCATCTACATGTTTTGACTCGCGCTGATTGCACTACCCGCAATGTTAAAAAAGCAGAGCGTTTGGCCCGTCATTACGATGATCTAGAAAATCGTATTCAAGTTTTAATGGAGCAGGAAGAGCTATTAAAGATCAGACCAGATCTAGATGGTCATGCCATCATGCAATTACTTGGAATTCCTGCTGGTCCAAAAGTTGGTAAAGCTTATGAGTATTTACTGGAGCTTCGTTTAGAGCATGGTCCTTTAGGTGAAGAGCGCGCTGAAAAAGAACTGCGTGCCTGGTGGGCTAAAAATCAGAATTAAACTGTTTTGGTCTTAACAAAACCAAAGCGACAATTACATAAACCAAAGCAATCAACGCCGGCAACACCGCCGATACTCCATTTGGTGGAAGTACAAAAGCAGCAATAATGGCGCCGCTAACAATTCCAGCATTAACCATTACATCGTAAACCGCGAATACTCGACCACGGAACTCATCAACAATCTTTGATTGGACCAAAGCATCATTAGTAACTTTTACACCTTGACCTGCCATACCGGTGAAAAATCCAGTTGCCACTAACAACAACTCATTTTGTTCAAAAGCTAATGCGATAGGTACAACCGCGCTGGCATAAAGGGAGTATCTAATCCAGGCGTGACGACCAAATCTCTTAACCCCAAATGGCGCAATCACCGCTCCTATAGTGATACCAATTCCAGCCACAGTAATTGCAAAAGCAAAGCCGGCTAAGCCACTTTCGGGGTTTGCTGGATCATTAAAAGTATTGCGGTTTAACAGTAAAGCCATCAAAGTAAGCGCAGTTAGGCCACCTCTTTGTACTGCGGTGGCGGTTATTCCTAAGAAGCAATCCCGAATTTTGTAAAGAAACCTCGCGCCATCAACCATCTCTTGATAAGCCGCAAAAACACTTTGCCTCGATACCTCGTGCTCTAGCGGTCCGAGCTGTTCTTTCTTTAAACGCAGCGCCAATAACCCAGCGATAAAGAAACAGGCCGCAGCTAACGAGATCAAAATTCCGTCAGCTTGATTAGCGTTTACTTGTCCCTCTAACAAGCCACGCAATCCGATACCAATTCCACCACCCAAAACCACAAAGACTGTTCCACCAGTAACAGTGGTGGCACTTATAGAAACTAAATTGTTTCGACCTTGAGTTCCGGTTGTGTCAATCAACAAAGGTAAACCGGCAGAGAGTCCAGCCAGAATTAAACGGTTCACACCAAATGCGAGTAAAACAAAAATCGTTAATTCAATACCGGTTGCACCATTGCGCACTAAGCCGGCGATGAAAATTAATACCAAAGCCCGAAATAAATTTGCAAACAAAATTACGCGTTGTCTTGAGATGCGATCCAAAATCGTTCCGACAAACGGACCAACTAATGAATACGGCAACAACACCACAGCAAATGCCACCGCTGCCGATTTTGCATCTGGTTGGCGCTCTGGTGAAAATAAAACAAATGAGGCAAGTGCGGATTGAAAGATGCCATCAGTTAACTGACCCATCCAACGAACTGCGAGGAGTCGGCCTACTGAGGTCTTGCGTAACGCTTGCCAAAAATCCACACGTAAAGCGTAGTTAAGTTTTTGGCTTTATCCTTACGCCATGTGGTCCAAGCGCGCATATGTCGATTTCGCACTCAAAAAGCGCGCCACTATTGCCAGTATTTATCGTGGCTTGAACACCACCTCTGATGCTTGTGATGCCGACCCTTATCTACGTCGCGCTGCTAAACATCATGGTGAGTTGACTGATCGTGATTGCCCGATGTGCCGCAAAGAAAAGGTCACTGAACTGCAATACACATTTGGTGATCAATTGGGCCAATACTCCGGTCGCATCAAAACCAATGCCGAGTTAGAAGAGATGCAATCTGAATATGGAGAGTTTCGCGTTTATGTTGTTGAGGTCTGTTTAAGTTGTGGATGGAATCATCTCAGCGCTTCATATTTGCTGGGAGATGGCATAGATAGAAAGCCACCGCGCAAGGTAAAGACCCGTTAATTCTTGTAACCGATATCCAACCGATACCCTAGCGTTGTGAACTGGTTGCAAAGCAAAGCCGCCCGCATTCTTATCAAGCTGGCCGGCATCCTCTTTGTAATTGGAGCTACCGGTTTTGCTATCGCCTACTTCACTACCGATATTCCAGATCCTAACGAGTATGTAAATTCTCAAGCCACCATCATTCAATACGCAGATGGTGATGAAGTTGGTCGTATCGGAGCGCAGAACCGCACCAGCCTGCCACTTGCCCGTATTCCATTGGATTTACGTCACGCAGTATTAGCTGCAGAAGATAAAAACTTTTATTCGCAAGGCGCATTTAATCCAATCGCAATTTTGCGCGGTGCCATTAACACCGCACTGGGTCGTGGATTGCAAGGTGGATCAACCATCACTCAGCAATATGCCAAAACCGCTTTTCTTACCGCCGACCGCACCATTCAAAGAAAAATTATTGAGTTAATAATTGCTATTAAGTTAGAGAATCAACTCTCCAAAGATCAGATTCTAGAAAACTACTTGAATACTATTTATTTTGGCCGTGCGGCTTATGGTGTTGAAACCGCATCCCAGGTTTATTTTGGTCGCGGCGTTGATCAATTAACTATTCCGCAAGCCGCGGTCCTGGCCTCTATTTTGCGCTCACCTGGTTATTACGATCCGGAGTATCGCGAGGGTAATAAAGAGCGCTTAGAGGCTCGCTATAAATATGTCTTAAACAATATGGCCAGCGAAGGTTGGTTGGATGAAAAAGATGCCGAGCGTTATAAAAAGAAGCTTCCATCAATCAGACCAAGACTTTCCACCGGACAGCTCGCTGGCAATAAAGGCCATCTCATCGAAGCGGTTCGCAAAGAGCTAAACGCCCTTGGATTTGCTGATGAACAGCTGATGATTGGTGGATTAATTATCCGCACCACCCTAGAAAAAAATGCTCAGCTTGCTGCTGAGGCTGCGGTATTCAATCAAGCACCAAAGAAAGCGCCGGACAATCTTCATATTGGTTTGGTTTCGATCCGCCCCGGCACCGGGGAAATTGTTGCGATGTATGGCGGCAATGATTATTTAGAGCGTCAATTAAATGATGCTACTCAAGGCATCACCCAGGCCGGATCTACCTTCAAACCTTTTGCATTGATCGCGGCGTTAGAACAAGGCATTTCTTTATCATCGGTTTGGAATGGAAATGGCCCGCTGATATTTGATGATTTCAACGGTCGTCCTTACGAAGTTTCCAATTATGGAAATAAATCATTTGGTGATGTCTCATTACTCCGCGCTAGTGCATCATCTATTAACACTGTTTATGTTCCACTTGGAATCAAAGTCGGTGTAGATAAAGTAATTGAAGTTGCGCGTCGTGCTGGAATTCCAGAATCAGTTGCGATGGTCGCATCACCTTCAGTGGTACTTGGTGTGCCAAGCCCACGGGTAATTGATGTTGCAAACTCCTATGCAACTTTTGCTGCTAATGGTGTTCGAGCTAAACCCTTTATGGTCAAAGAGGTTTTAGGTTCTAACAAAGGAATTCTTTATCAAGCCCGGGTTGAAACCGAACAAGTATTTGATGAAAGCGTTATGGCTGATTTGAATTACGCACTTGGCGAAGTTGTGCGATCTGGTACCGCATCATCTGCGCTACGAGGATTTGGTAGACCAGCCGCCGGCAAAACCGGAACCTCACAATCAAATGCATCTGCTTGGTTCAGTGGATACACACCACAGCTTGCTACCTCAATCGCGTTTTATCGTGATGATGCAACACAATCCTTAAATGGAATTGGTGGATTAACTTCGGTAACCGGTGGCAGCTTTCCAGCTCGAATCTGGAACGAATATATGAAGGCCGCACTTAAAGGTCAACCAAAATTAGATTTCTTGCCACCATCAAATATCGGTGGTGCAGAGCCATTCCCAATTCCAAATCCAGTTCCAACCATCGCACCAAATGACGCAGCGGCATGGTGTTCAACCGCTGATCTTGAAGGTGTTAATAAGGATCTCAAAGAGTTTTGTACCAAAGCATTAAAGAAGTACTTAATCCCCTAAATGGTTAAAAGCGCTCGAGTAATAGCGGTTGTGGCGCTAATTGCAGCGCTGTTTTCCTTCCTTAAGTTCAATCATTGCCGCGGCACTAATTGGGTCAGCCCAGATGTCTATGTTCATATGTGTTACTCCGATATCTCAGCACTTTATGGCGCCCGGGAAATAAACACCGATAAATGGCCTTACGCCTCAACCACCAACGCGGTGGAGTATCCAGTTCTAACCGGTGTTGTTATGTGGGCTACCGGTTTGTTGGTTGATGATCCAAATGGTTATCGCACCTACTTTGATATCAACACCTTATTTATCCTGTTACTTTTCTTCGCCTCCATATTTATTCTCTGGCGGTTAAAGCCTGATTATGTTGCACTCTTTCCTATCGCCCCCGCGGTTTTTGGATCTTTATTGATTAACTGGGACATATACGCCGTTTTGTTTGCCTTACTTTCGTTGTATTTCTATAAAGATGAAAAGCAGGATTTATCTGCGTTGTTTATGGGAATCGCTATCGCCACCAAGTTTTATCCTGGCGTAATTCTCTTTGGTGTGGCTTTGATATTTTGGAAGAACAAAGATTTAAAAAAACTAATTCGTTATCTAGCAATAACTGTGGGAACCTGGCTAGCAATAAACCTGCCGATAGCTACAAATAGTTTTGAAGGTTGGTGGCGTTTCTTCAAGTTAAATATCGAACGGGATAATGATTTAGGTTCACTTTGGTACGCGGCAGCTTTATTGGATCTCCCGACGGGCAATTTAAACAACCTAACCATCATCGCCTTTTTATTAGCCCTGGGCGCAATTGGGGTTCTGTACTTCTCTATTGCAGAACACCGCACCGATTTTGAGAACCTAGTATTAATTGCATTTTTAACGGTGGCCGCTTTTGTCACCATCAGCAAGGTTTACTCACCGCAGTACATTCTTTGGTTAACACCGCTTGCGGTTTTAGCGATGACCAAAGATGAAGAGCGAAAAGCTTTTTGGATTTGGCAGGGCACTGAGGCGCTGTATCACTTTGCGATCTGGCAGTACCTGGCCAGCTACACCGGAGCCAAGTTTGGAATCCCGGAAACCTTCTACGCCCTGACTATCTTTATTAGGGTCGCCGGCCTGGCTTACTTCTCGGCCACGCTCATACGCACAGCTAGGCCTCGTTCACAGGGCAATCTGCTCGAATTTCTCCCTGACAGTACCCACGGCTAGGCTTACCCTCCTTCACTTTTGAAGCTCTACCAATAGAGAAACTTAAAGGTGAATCGCAGCAACCCTCCTGCTACGGAAAGACCGTAGCCGTATTAGTCCAGAGGAGGTGGGGTTAACGCATGCGTCGCTATGAACTAATGGTGATCCTAGATCCAGATCTAGAAGAACGCACAGTTGCACCAAGTCTTGAGACATATCTCAAGATCATCAAAGAATCAGGTGGTCGCGTAGACAAGCTTGATATCTGGGGCAAACGTCGTATGGCATTTGAAATCGCTAAGAAAAGCGAAGGAATTTATGCCGTCGTTGATATGCACTGTGAACCAGCAGCAATCAAAGAATTGGATCGTCAACTTAACTTGAACGAAGCTGTGCTTCGTACAAAAGTTGTACGTCCTGAATAAATCCGCACATAAGTAGAGACCACATAAAGTAGATAGAGGATAAAAAATGGCAGCAGGAGATACACAAATTACTCTCGTTGGTAATTTAACAAACGAC
>JACCDU010211346.1_pt1 | contig 14756 bp, 14 predicted proteins | sample 7446081 | NCBI WGS metagenome assembly JACCDU01 (sample SAMN15323447, study PRJNA562643) | freshwater metagenome | isolation source: river surface water | place: USA:Blue River Watershed | collected 2017-08-17
CAGCATAAAGTTCAATATTGCCAACTTCTACCAAGATTCCGTTTTGATAATTTCTAATTATTTCTGACGTTCCGCCAGGAACATCAAAAGCTATAACTGGCAATCCTAAACTATTTGCTTCAATTAACGCATTAGGGAAACCCTCATAGAATGACCCTTGTAAAAATAAATCTGCCTTTACTAATTCTTCACCGACCTGATTGCTACTGCCCAAAAACAATATTTTGCTGCTTAAGCCCAATTGATTAGCCATTTGTTTTACATGATTCATTTCGGGACCATCACCAATAATTTTATAAATAAAATTCAAATCACCTAAGTAAGAAATAGCTTTTAATAATCTTTCATATCCCTTTTCTTTCCTTAAATTACCAACAGTGATGAATGAAACTTGATTGTTTATCTTATTTTTATTTGCCGATACATTGAATACTTGTACAGGATTATTTATCACTTGTATATCTATTTTTTTCAATCCCATTTCATGTTCCAAATCAGACTTCATATTTTCACCTTGAGCTATTATTTTATCAAAGTTTCGATATGAAAATTGTATCATTAGCTTCAAAAGCCAAGCAGGATATTTTGAATATTGATTATTGATACTTGGAATGGCAGATTCTCTCAGAAAATATTTTGTTTTTTTTCCAAATCTCAACCATTTAATCAATGGTATCATTAGCCCTACCAATACATTCACTTGAGCAATAGTAGTCAGAATATAGTCTGAATCATAAAGTAACAAGAATTTGAATAGTTTTGGGATTGCCCTCAATGATCTTTGTTCATTGAAACTTATCATTCTCACTTGACTATTATTGATAGTGTAGGAGTTTTTAACAGTGTGAAAAGTAACAACTGTAACATCAAACTTTGTAGAGTCTAAATTATTAGCTATGGTAGAAAATATGCGTTCCGCTCCTCCTTTTGCTAAAGAGTAAATGATTAATGTGACTTTAATTTTCATTGATAAACTTACTTAGAACTATTAACGACCAAAGAATTGCAGAATTATCCTTCTCTCTCTTCAAATGACTATCCCTCAAAGAGATACACATAGTAGTATTCAATCCTTCTATTACTTTCAAAGCGTCGTTGTTTATATAATCTACAACCATCTCCTTCAATTCATTTCGAAGCCATGATTTAAGAGGAATAGCAAAACCAGACTTAGGACGCTCAAAATAGTTTTTTGGTACATATTCATAGAGAATTTCCTTTAAAATTCTTTTTTGTTCTCCTTTCCCAAATTTGTAATCAGACTTCATAGAAAAAGCTTTCTCTGCTATTCGATAATCCATTAAGGGACCTCTTACCTCCAAAGAAAAAGCCATCGAAGCCCTATCAACCTTTGTATTAATATCTCCGTTCAAATAGGTCTTTAAATCAAAATAACTGACTTTATTTAATAAATCAACATTGCTTTCAAAAATAGAGTCAAATGGAGTATTCATTATTTTATCAGCATTAAACAAAACATCATGAATACTAAAGTTCGTCATCAAGTATTTATAAACGGTATAAATATCTTTACATTCTAACAATTGCCTCAGTTGTTTCTTCTTATTGATAGGCATTATTTGCAGCAATTGTCCCATTAATTTCCGAATCTTTTCAGGGAAATAGAAGGCAAAAGACGCTTTATTAATCCAATCATATCTTTTATATCCTTGAAACATCTCATCACCTCCATCACCAGACAATGCGACTGTAACATGTCTTTTTGTATGAGAAGACAGCAGCATAGACGGAATGGCAGAACTATCTGAAAATGGTTCATCGTAATAATGATTATAATTCTCTAATAATGACAAACAATCCTTAAATGTACACATAAAAGTATGATGGTTTGTCTCGAGATGGGAAGCTACTTTTTGGGCATATTGCGACTCATCATAGGCATCTTCTTCAAAACCTATTGAAAAGGTACTTATTTTTTGATTACTTTGTTTGCTTGCCACTGCTGCTACCAAAGACGAATCAATACCTCCTGAGAGGAAAACACCAAGTGGAACATCTGAAATCATCCTTTTCGCTACTGAATCTTTAATTAGTTCATGCAGTTGATATTTCTCCTCTTCATAAGTTGTTTTATTTTTAATAATTGTAGTATCTAAATCAAAATCCCAATACTTTTTTATTGATAATGCTCTGGAATGTAAGGAAAAAATAAAAAAATGTCCTGGTTCCAACTTACTGACTTCTCTATAAATAGATTGGGGGTCAGGGATATATTTCCATGCTAAAAAAGACGAAATTGACTCATGATTAATCGTCAAATTCGCATCATTTCCTAATTTTATAGAGTTTAGTTGAGAAGCAAACTCAAAGTGTCCATTTTGATATAAATAGTAAAAAGGCTTTTTCCCCAATCTATCTCTGGCACCGAACAGTTCTTGTTTTGAGCGATCATAAATAACGAAAGCAAACATCCCATTTAAGTATTTCAAACAATTCTGCCCATATTCAGCATAAGCAGCACAAATTACTTCTGTATCTGATAAAGTATTAAAGACATATCCCCTGGCATGTAGCTTTTGTTTGAGTTCAAGAAAATTATAAATTTCTCCATTAAATACTATCGTATAATTTTGATACTCGAATGGCTGATTCGAACGACTATCTAAATCTATAATTGCCAGTCGATTATGTCCAAAAGTACAAACCCCTCCATCAATTATTTTATGCTGAGAAAAATCAGGACCTCTAAATTTCATCACTTCAAGCTTTGAGTTCAGTAATGACTCATCATATTTCTTGGTTGTTCCAAATATTCCACACATAAGACCGTTTATTTATTTTTTCGACGATTTAAATAATAAAAAAAGTAAGTGAACATAAAAAACTGCGGTGTACTTAAACATAAACGGTTCTTTGTTTTCGATTAAATAAACCAATATCAATAGTAATAAAGCAACAATTTTATCTTTTTGATTTTTGAATTTAGCTAATATGCCTAACAAATAAATCAGTATGGATAAATAAAATATAATAGCTCCAATCAATCCCAAAGAATAATAGGTTTGTATGTATCCCGAATCATTGCCTGAGGCATTTTCACCATTTAATCCTATTATTTTACCTGTACCCAATAAAGTAGATAAATTAAGTTCTGGAACATTCATATCATTCAAAGCTGCCAATGTCTTATTATCATTAACATTAAAACTATCAGAAAGCCAACCAGAAAAATACTCAAAACTAAAATTATCTAAACTCGAAAATATATTTTCTACCCAAACTAATTCAAGATTGATAAGAACTAACAAAAAGATTAATAAAGCAGACCGAAAACGTAAAGAACTTTTAAAAATAGAAATCAGTATGGCTCCTAAGCCTATCAAAAGCCCTGTTCTTCCTACTAAAGCAGTACTTATGAGTATAAGCAAGACCCCAATTGATAAAACTGCCTTTTGTAAAAGATTATTTTCAAAAAAAAACAGATACATTAAACCACTTATTACTCCCAAAGCCTGAATAATAGATAAAGCAGAACCTGTGGTTGATGTCAAGCCAAACGCTCGATACATTTCTTCGATAGTAAAATTCCCACCATACACCACAAAAGACGCTAAGAATGACTTGACAGTTGGGTTAAAAAAGGATACTATCAGAATAGTAGCCTGCACAAGTACACAAATAAATGATATACCTAAAAACTCTTTGAGGTTTGTGAGCCAATAACTAAGAATATAGGCACAAACCAATGAATAAATAGTAAAGAAAAATAATCGGGACACCTGTGTATAATCTTCTGAAAATTGGGCTTGGACGACAGCAATCGATGTAAGTGCCAATAAACCTAAAAGAATAAGGAATAATTTTTTGTTTAAATGTATTTTATTAAAGAAAGCATAAAGTACTAGGTAAATGAAAGCAAAACGACTCGTGGTAATTCCTGATATCTGAACAAAACTGACATCAAAAAACAACATAAATAGGATACAAACTTTCTGTAAGTATATCAGTTTGCTATATAGCTTTAGATTTTTGATTGCTTGAAAACGTAATTGTAAAACCATGCTACTTTTGTTTTGATGTACAATAAATCAATTTTAAACCACTTATTAATAAATCCATAATCATAACCCCTTCTCATCCTAAATACATACTGTCGAAATGAATAAGGAACCAAAGATTCATACATAGGATATTTTTCTGCAATAATTAAACGAGAAATTAGATGATCTGTATTTCCTTTTCGATACCGTTTCGATGAAGCATTTTCTTCACCTATTCTATACTTGGCAAAACACCCCTCCATATAATTGATTGACATCCCTGAATTTATCAGACACTCTGTGGTAAATAACCAGTCCGATGCTACCCTTACCCTCTCATCAAATTTCAGATTACCGATTGCCTCTCTCCTATACATTGAACCCACTGCTGGATTAATCGTACCATATTTTAGCATTAACTCAGCCCCTCCATTATAGGATTGTCCCATATAATTGATATGCTTTAGAGTATTTATTTCAACCCTTTCTACTGTATGAAAAGATACACCACAATTTAGATTTGACTCCATAAAACTAACTTGTGAACTTATCTTTTGAGGTAAAAGTAAATCATCACCACCCATAAACACCACATAATCCCCATTAACAAACTGCAAAGCATGATTACAATTACCAGTAATATCCAGATTTTGAGGGGTTTGTACAAATAAAATATTAGGATAGTGTTTAAACTTCTCTTGATTATATTCAAAACTACCATCTATTGAATAATCATCCGATACGATGATTTCAATATTGGAATAATCTTGATTCAATACAGATTGTATTGCCTCTCCTAACTCATATTTTTGAAAGTAGGTGATAATAACCACAGATACTAGTTTATCTTTCATTTATAAGTCTTATATTAAAAAAGTTCATGATTAAATTTATCACACCATTGATATGCTTTTATTATTTTTATTTCTCCCTCCAAATCAGCAACTGAACTCCTATGCTCCATACCCAAAATAAACTCTTTCTTTTCCTCACATGATTTATCATAGATATATTTGAAAATATTCCTATAGTTTATTTCACCTGTCGTTGGCTCTGTTCTCCCTGGCTCATCTGCTACTTGAAAATACCCTATCTCGTCCCAGCACAAATCAAGATGATACAACAATCTTCCTTCATTTTTCTGTAAATGCCAAATATCAAAAAGAATCTTACAATAGGCACTACCTACAGCTTTACAAATTTGATATGCTTGGTCTGATGTTCTTAGAAAACACTCGGGATTATCGCTTAGAGGTTCTAAAACTATCGTTATTCCATGAGGCTCAAAAATCTCAACAGCTTTCTTTAATACATTAATTACATTTGCTGTTTGAATACCTATAGGTAAATATCTATCAAAATAGCCCAAAACTACTGTTATAAACTTTGCATTACATCTTTTGGCCACCTCAATTGAATCACGACATACTTTTAAGAAATTGAGATTATACTCCTCCTTACCAGATGTTAATGAAACTTTCCAATTATCACCACAATCCAATACAAATACACCCATCTTCATTTCATATTTTTCCAAAGCATTACCTATTTTATTTTGAACGTCAAGATTTCTCTTCAAAAGTTTATTATCTTCAATCGCTCTGAACCCCATCTCCGACATAAATATAATCTGATCAATCAAGTCAAGACCTGCGATATTCTCAAACATCCCAAAATGTGGGGCATATAGCAAATTAAATTGGATAGGAGCTGAAAGCTCAGATTTGATTAAGTTCCATTTACTATTCATAATAATGATTTAAATGAGATTATTTTGTTTCAATGAAAAATAGATAAAAAATAAGTAATTAAAATAGTTTATTACATAAGCTAAACCAATTGCATCTGTTTTAAACCCAATTTTAAGCAAAATTAGTAAAAGAAAGTATAAAGAGAAGGAAAAAAAAATCTCAGAAAAAATATATGTTTTGGTCAAGCCTTTAGCCGTTAAAATATAAGCAATAAGCCAACTCATTATTTTTATATTATCTCCCAATAACTGATAAAAATATAGAGATGTCATCGGTAAAAATTTTTCTGAAAAGAGCAAAATAGTTATTACCTCTCGAAATATATATATTGATATCGAAAGTAATAGTACAATAGGTACTATAGTTTGATACCCAGCCAGCACTTCTCTTCTAATATCATACCTAGACTTAAGCTCTGAAAATTTAGGTAGATAGTATATACTTAAAGTCGTGGTTATCAATAATAAATAAGAAGAACTAACACGCCACATTGCCTCCCAATATCCAGCATACAAGCTACCCATAGAATTGGTTAGCTCATTACGGATTAAAATCAAAGTCAATGGCATACTAATACTTGTTACTAGAGCCATCAATACATATTTTCCTAATTTCTTTGCCGCATCTCGGTCAATTTTACCTATCATTAACCGAACCTTAAACCATTTTTTGTTGTAAATCAGAAACCATGTGATAAAAAAAAGAATGGATTGATTGGTAACCAAAGCTATCAAAGCCCCTTTTAACCCCCAAAGATAAGCCAATCCTGATGTAAAAATCAAAGAAATTACACTACCAATTATATTGATTAGTATGTATAGTTTAATCTCTTTTTTACCATTCAGAATTGATAAAAATAAATTATTTAAAACAAAAAAGAAAAGCGTCAGTGAAAATAATGTAAAAATAAACGTATAGCTTTCGTCCTTTAAAAAAAAAGAAGAAATTTGTTGACTGAAGAAAAAGATAAAAATAGAAACTACCAATACTCCATAAATAGCCAGCATAATGGCTGTTCTCCAGATTATATATAGCCGATTTTCATCTTCTTTTAATTCTGCTGTATATCGTACTACACCATTATTGAGAGCCCCCCCACTAAATGCCATTAGCATTTGTATGGCATTCTGTAGCTGACCGATCATTACGTAGCCCGTAGGCCCTACATACAAAGCAAGTACTTTATTAATAATGAATAAAGTCATTGTTTTTACCGATACTGCGATGGCATTCAGAAAACCAACCTTTATTAATTTCATATATTTTGGTAAAATTCTCTTATTTTTTCAACTACATAGTTTATTTGTTTATCAGTCATACCGATAAACAATGGTAAACTTAGAACTTTTTCTGCCAAATCTTCCGCAATTGGCAAGCTTCCTTTCCTGATATCTAAGTGAGCATAGGCTTTTTGTAAGTGTGGGGGGATAGGGTAATGGATAGTGGTCATAACCCCATTTGCTTCAAGATAACGCTGCAACGAGTCTCTTCTGTCTGTTTTTACAACGTATAGATGATAAACACTCGTTGCTCCAGAGACGACTGAAGGCAATTCTAGCCCTTCAATACCTACCAGCGAATCATGGTAAACACCAGCAATATGCCTTCTTTCTTCATTCCATTGATTCAAAAAACGAAGTTTAACACTTAAAAAGGCCGCTTGTACTTCATCGATTCGATTATTAAAACCAGGCACTTCGTTGTAGTATTTTATAGCTGAACCATAATTACGCAACATTTTTACTTTATTTGATAATTCTAAATTATTCGTCGTAATAGCCCCCGCATCGCCCAATGCTCCTAAGTTTTTAGCGGGATAAAAACTTGTTGCGTTAATGTCACCAAAAGAGCCTGTCAGTCTATTGTTAAATGATGCCCCTTGAGCTTGGGCATTATCTTCTATAACCCATAAATTATATTTTTGGGCAATTTCCATGATTGTTGTCATTTCGCAACACTGACCATACAAATGAACTGGCATTATGGCTTTGGTACGAGGACTAATGGCTTCTTCTATTCTTGATACATCTATATTAAAAGTATCATACCTAGGCTCTACAAACACCGGAGTTGCTCCAACAAAAGAGATTGCCAATACAGACGCAATAAATGTGTTTGAAGGGACAATAACCTCGTCTCCTGAACCAATGCCTAATGATTTTAACGAAAGATGCAATGCATCTAGCCCATTTGACACTCCAATACAATGATTTACTTGATTAAATGCAGCATACTCTTTTTCAAAAGTTGAAGTTCTATCTCCTAAAACATAAAAATTTGAATCAAAAAATGATTCAAATGTCTCCATGATTTCGGTTTTTATTTGCTTATTTATCGTTTCAAATGAAACAAAAGGTACATTCATAATTAATATTATTAAATTTTTTCCAAAATATTCGATTTTAGCCGAAATTGATTCCCCTGCGAATCAATAAATAAAGAATCTGTGACATTACTTAATTTTTCACCTTTATCATTAACCCAACCAACAATTTTGGCGGGATTTCCTATCACCAAAGCAAAATCAGGTACATTTTTTGTCACAACGGCACCTGCCCCTACCATTGCATATCTCCCGATGGTTATTTGGTTTAGAATGGTAGCATTTGCCCCCAAAGAGCAACCTTCCTGTAAGGTTGATGCTAGATATTTTTCTTGATGGGCTTTTGATCTAGGATATTTATCATTTACAAAGGTGACATTAGGTCCAATAAATACATTATCGAAAATTCTCATTCCGCTCCATAAATAGACTCCACTTTTAACAGTAACATTATCACCTAAAATAACATCTCCTTCTATAAATGTATGGCAATTAATATTGCAAGATTTTCCTATTTGAGCACCATTCAATATTACCGAAAATTGCCATATATAAGTATCACTTCCTATATTATCTGTATAGACTTCAGCTGTTTCGTGTTTGAAGAAATTCATCATAATTTCGAATATAATCAGATTCTTTATATTTATGTGATGCTAAAACCAAACAAATAGCACCAGACGAGAAATTAACTTCTGATGCCCAAATATTAGGAGGGATATGAAGCCCCATATTGGGTTGATTAAGTGTAATCGTTTTTTTGTTTATACCATCATCAAGTTGCACATCAAAACTTCCACTAGCTGCGATTAGGAATTGATGACATTCCTTATGGGCATGTGCTCCTCTACTCTCTCCCCCAGGAATATCATATAAATAGAATATTCGTTTTACATCGAAGCAAAATTGATTATTTTGCACAACAGTAATATTACCCGCTCTATTACTTATTCTATTTAAAGAAATAATAGAACAATCTTCAATATTAGTTAGATTTGATGACATGTCTTTCATATTCTTCAATATCTCTTATATAATCTGTTTCAGAATAATCTGTATCACTTACAATAAATGCCAATGCGTTCGTAGAAAAATTCCCCAAATGTCTCCACACCCCTGCTGGTATATAAAGCCCATAATATGATCTATTTAAGGAAAAAGTTTCTACATTATTTCCAATATTTAAGACCACATCAAAGCTTCCCGAAAGAGCAACAATAAACTCTTTTTGTTCTTTAAAAGCATGCCCCCCCCTTGATGCACCACCAGGTACATCATGAATCCAATACATTCTTTTTATATCAAAAGGTATTTGTACTGAATTTTCAAAAAAAGATAAATTCCCTCTAGGGTCCTCAATTTTAGGCAAATATATCAGCTGAGCTCTGTCAGTTACTTCCATATACTAAACAATTGTTTTAAGCCCTTCTTTCAACTTTATGGTATTATTATAGTCGAGCAATAAATTAATTTTAGAAATATCAGCCAAGCTATCTCTAACATCACCCTTTCTACCATCTCTGTAAACTGGGGAAATGTTTTTTTCAGTCAATTCATTTATCAAACGCCAAAGATGGTTCAAAGATATTCTTTCACCACAAGCGACATTATAAACTTGATTCACGGCTTGTAAATTATTTACCAACATTGCCTTTATATTGGCTTGTACGGCATTTTCTACAAAGGTAAAATCTCTTGTTTGTTCACCATCGCCATTAATAAACGGAGCTTTTTCTTCCTTTGCTGCTTTTACAAATAAAGGGATGACTGCAGCATAGGCTCCGTTTGGATTTTGACGAGGACCAAATACATTGAAGTATCTCAAACCTATGGTTTCAATTTGATATGTTTTTGCAAATACATCAGCATACAGTTCATTAACATATTTGGTAATCGCATAAGGAGATAATGGCTTCCCTATTCTATCTTCAACTTTAGGTAATTCTTTACTATCCCCGTAAGTAGAAGAAGAAGCTGCATAGACCATTCTTTTCACTTTCTGGTCACGTACAGCAACCAACATATTTAAAAAACCCGAAATATTTACCTCATTAGTAGTAATAGGGTCTTCAATAGAACGAGGGACAGAACCTAAAGCAGCTTGATGTAAAACATAATCCATTCCTTCGCAGGCTTTCTGACAATCCTCTAGTCGTCGAATATCTCCTTTCATAAACTCTACATTGGGTAATATTAGAAAAGGTTCAATATTCTCCAAAAAACCTGTAGAAAGATTATCTAATATTCTTACCTTTCCTACCTCATACTTGACCAAATATTCAACAAGATTTGAGCCGATAAATCCCGCACCCCCTGTCACCAAAATACTTAAGTCTTTTAACTCTCTGTCGTGAAATTTTTGTTCGTACATCATAGTCTTTTTGTATTTTCTGTATAACCCAAAATACCTTTAACATCATAAACAGCTCCAGCAAAATGACTCAAACGGGTTTTGAAGTCTGATGCTAAAAATTGGGAATGACTAACCGCCAATACTATCCCGTCGTAAACTTCCAATTCTATATTCTTGCTTAGATTAATTCCATACTCATGTTTCACCTCTTCTTCATCTGCCCAAGGGTCATTTACTTCCACAGAGACACCATAATCTTTCAATTCCGTAATGATGTCTATCACTTTAGAATTTCGAATATCTGGGCAATTTTCTTTGAATGTAATTCCAAGTACCAATACTTTTGAGGCATTGACAGCTACTCCATTTTTTATCAAAAGCTTTATCATTTCTGAGGCAACATATCTACTCATATTATCGTTGATTCTTCTTCCTGCCAAAATTACTTCTGGATGATACCCCAAAGATTCTGCTTTATAAGTAAGATAATATGGATCGACACCTATGCAGTGTCCACCAACTAATCCCGGTCTGAAATTCAAAAAATTCCATTTACTTCCAGCTGCTTCTAAAACAGAAATAGTATCGATGCCCATTTTATCAAAAATCAATGCCAATTCATTAACAAAAGCAATATTGATATCTCTTTGACAATTTTCAATAACTTTAGCAGCTTCAGCAACTTTAATAGATTGTGCCAAATGTGTACCAGCCTCAATTACCGATAAATACAAGCTATTGACAAAGGTAGCAACTTCCGCAGTCGAACCAGAAGTAACTTTTTTAATTTTTGATACCGTATGTAATTTATCCCCAGGATTGATACGTTCAGGCGAGTACCCACAGAAAAATTCTTCATTGAACTTTAATCCACTATATTTTTCCAAAACAGGAACACAATCTTCTTCGGTACATCCGGGATACACGGTAGATTCATAAATAACGATATCTCCTGCTTTCAAAGCTTTTCCGACAGTGGCAGACGCTTTGAGAAGGGGGCTTAAATCTGGTTTTTTATAAGCATCGATGGGCGTAGGTACCGTAACAATATACACCATTGGCACCTCTTTCTTTTCAAGTAAATCGGTAAATGTCAGCTGAGTTGCAGCTTGTAATTCTGCCGTTTCCAATTCTCTGGTGCGGTCAAAGCCTTTTTGCAATTCTTCCAATCGGGCTTTGTTGATATCGAAACCTATGGTTGGATATTTTTTTCCAAACTCTACCGCCAAAGGCAAGCCCACATAACCCAAACCAATCACGGTGATATTTACTTTACTTAAATCTCCTTGAAACATCATGAACTATTCTAATTGATTATATAATACAAGGCAACCGCTCTCGCTTTGCCAATCATTCGTTATTTTGTTTTGTTACCTTGGGAAATCATGAATCAAAATAATGCTGCTTGCAGAACACCTTTGGCATTGGCAATTTTTTAATTCTTTTTTAATTTTAATGTAGCACGTTTGAATTGCAAAAATAACATTTTAATTTTAGCTTTCATGCCATATATTAAAATATTTGATTGAACGGTCTAGAAATCAAACGATGAACTCAAACAAAAAGCTTATTTTTCAGTTACTGCGGGTGGTAAAGAAAGGCAAGAGTGGGTTGTTCTTGCTCTGCTACAAAACCTGCCGTTTGAAACGCACGGATAGAGGCAAGATTCTCCGGCTTGATGTATGCCCAAAGGGGGCGTTGGGGAAACAATGATTGGTAAGATTGGACTGCTTGTGAAATTATTTGGCTTGCCAAGCCCATTCCCCTCACCGAGGCATCCAATACAATGCTGACAATCCCTGTATTGTTTTCAGCTTTGCCATCTATTCGAACTTGGGCAATCGCCTTGTCTTGGTATTCAAATATATATATTTTCGACTGCTGGTCAGTCATTTTTTTTTGTAGCCAACTCAAATGATTGTCTAGGGGGATGATTGCCGAGTCAAAAGACATTTCCCTGACACTTTCCTCATTCCGCCATTGCCAAAGCAAGACAGCGTCTTCCATGCTTGCTTCTCGCTGTTTGATTTTATTTTTTGGCAACATACGTACGAATGGTTTGAAGAATGTAATATTGTTCTTCCTCAGTCAAAGTCGGATACATCGGTAAGCTGATGCATTGTCGGTAATATTGCTCCGCATGAGGCATATCGCCTTCTTTCCAACCCAATTGTCGGTAATAAGGCATCAAATGACAAGGAATGTAATGGATTTGGGCGAATATTCCTTGGCTTTTAAGGTAATTGTACAATCCCAATCTATCCTCTATCTCCACTACATACAAATGATAGGCATGCCCATCAACCACTCCCGACTGCCCCTTTATATAAGGTTTCCCCTCGAAGGCTTGTGTATAAGCAGCAGCAATGGCACGTCTTTTTTCAATTCCAGCATCTGCTCTTTTCAGCTGACTCATACCCAAAGCCGCCTGAAAATCAGTCAAACGATAATTGTAGCCCAAGCTTTGCATTTCCATGTACCAACCTGGATACTCCTCGGCAGTTGCTCCACCATTGGCAAAAAACAAATCATTTTGATACAGAGAAGCATCCCTCGTGATGCCGTGCGTCCGCAAAGTCAGTAATTTTTCATACAAATTTTTGTCATTGGTCGTTATCATTCCCCCTTCCCCACAAGCAATGTGCTTGACAGGATGAAAAGAAAAGATAGCCAATTCGGCATATTTGCCACTTCCGCAACGAATTTCCTCGCCACTTGTATTTTTAAAACTTCCACCTGGAGCATGACAAGCATCCTCAATCATCCACAAATCAAATTCCTCTGCCAAAGCACGAAATTCTTCTAAATTTACCGCCCTTCCAGCAAAATCTACAGGAATGATTCCTTGATATGTTCCACGTGGCGAAGCTTCTAACAAAGCCCTTACTTGGCGAATGTCCAACAAATACGTTTCCGGGTCGATGTCAGCAAACACCACTTCCCCACCAGCATACCGCACACAATTGGCAGAAGCCGCAAAAGTAATGGGCGTGGTAATCACTTTATCCCCCGGTTTGACACCCAAAGCCAAAGTACTCAGGTGCAAAGCGGCTGTTCCGTTAGACACGGCAACGGCATAAGTAGCACCCACATAAGCAGCAAAAGCCTCTTCAAAAGCCTTGATTGCTGGCCCTTGTGTCAGATAATCGCTTTGTAGGGCAGTCGTCACGGCCTGAATATCTTCTTCCGTAATGAATTGTCTGCCATAAGGAATGATTTTCATGCTTCAAAATTAGGATCTACGTGTTCTTTAATCAAGATTCTTAAACTTTCCACGGTTTCCCATTCGGTATTTTCCCCCGAATTGTATCGAAACCCTACCGGGACTTTTTGAGCCTGAAAGGTCGAGATAAAATCTTCCAATTTCCAGCTGTGTGTGGCAGGCAAAATGGTATAATATTTTCCTAAATCATACGTCAAGAAAGAATCCGACTCCGTAATCATCTCTTCATGCACTTTTTCGCCTGGACGAATGCCCACCACTTTTTTCTCACACTCTGGTCCAATGGCTTCGGCAATGTCTAAAATTTTATACGATGGTATTTTTGGGATAAAAATCTCGCCACCCCAAGCATGTTCCAAGGCATGCATGACCATGTCAACCCCTCCTTGCAGTGGGATATTGAAACGAGTCATGTTGGTATCGGTAATCGGCAAGACACCTTCGGCTCTTTTGTTCATAAAAAAAGGAATTACCGAACCATTCGACCCCATCACATTGCCATATCTCACCACCGAGAAACGAATAGGATTCCAGCCTTTGATATTGTTGGCAGCCACAAATAATTTATCCGAAGCCAACTTGGTTGCCCCATACAAATTGATGGGAGCACAAGCTTTGTCGGTCGAGAGAGCCACCACCCTTTGCACCTCCGTTTCTAAGCAAGCATTGATGACATTTTCTGCCCCCAATACATTCGTTTTGACACATTCCATTGGATTGTATTCCGCAATCGGCACGTGCTTCATGGCAGCCGCATGAATGACATAATCCACTCCACGCATGGCACGCTTCAATCGTTCAAAATCACGGACATCCCCGATAAAAAAGCGAATATTCGGATACAGATGCGGCGGATAAAGCTGAGCCATTTGGAACTGTTTTTGCTCATCTCTGGAAAAAATAATCAATTTTTTTATTTCCGGATGCTTGGAGGTAATGTGTTTTGTAAGAGCGTGACCCAAAGAGCCAGTACCACCAGTAATCAGAATTGTTTTGTCTTGAAGAGTAAATGGAATATTCATAATGATGCGAAGCTAAACAGAAAGCCTTACGACTATTTTGTGGCAAAAGTAAGGAATAAAATAGTTTTTTTATATGAATTGGC
>JACCDU010379271.1_pt1 | contig 14751 bp, 17 predicted proteins | sample 7446081 | NCBI WGS metagenome assembly JACCDU01 (sample SAMN15323447, study PRJNA562643) | freshwater metagenome | isolation source: river surface water | place: USA:Blue River Watershed | collected 2017-08-17
AACGCATGCCCGCCATCTTGAACGAAGGCGCTTGGGGCGCCTGGCTCAGCGCCCCCATCGACAAGGCCCGCGAGTTCATGCGGGCCTACCCGGCCAACTTGCTGCTGGCCAATCCGGTGCAGAAAAAATAAGACCGCTCAGCTGCCTGTTTAAAAGGCAGTCCGTGGCAGGCCGCATGGTTTAAGGGTTTACGAGGATATTCCTGCACTTGTCCACAGCTTCATTCACAGAAGCACGGAACAACTTCGGGCCATTCGCCGTAGGACGTTTTCACAGCGACTGCCGATAGCGCTCCAGCGTCTGGGCCTGCGTTTCGGCCTCGATCTCCTCGCCCTTGAAGGCGCGGATCTGATCGCGCATCATCTCGGCCATGCTGGGCAGTTGCGCCCGGTCGGCGTGGCGCGAAGCGTCCCACAACTGCGAGCGCATCAGCGCCTTGCCGCAATGCAAATACACCGATTCCACCGCCACGCGAATGGCCAGTGCAGGCGCGCGCCGCGCATCGGCACACAGCGCCAAATCGGCCGGATCGGTGGACAGCACAGCGCGGCCATTCACCCGCAACGTCTCGTCAAAACCCGGCACCATGAACAACAAGCCAATACGCCCAGTGGCGATGATGTTCTCCAGCGTGTCCAGCCGGTTGTTGCCCGGCGCATCGGGCAGCAAGAGCGTTTGCGCGTCCAGGACCTTGACGAAACCCGGCTCGCCCCCGCGAGGCGAGGCGTCCATGTGCCCATCCGCATCGCTGCTGGCCAACACCACAAACGGTGACAGGCCAATGAACTGCACCGCATGTGCGTCGAGCGCTGGGATTTCCTTTTTGAGCGAACGCTCACGGGCGGGGCCGTAGAGGGCGCGCAGGGCGGAGAGGGTGGTGATGTGTGGGGTGGTCATGGTTTATGCCGCCTTGAGGTACATATCGATGTGCATGGATGCGTAAGGACAGACCAGCCCACCAGACTCGGTGCGCTCCAGCAGGCCCAGGTCGGCCAGTACCACCACGTCTTCGTGCACGCGCTTGACGTCGCGGTTCACCAAGCGGGCCAGCTCGCGTACTGACAGCTCGCCCTTGCCTTGAGCGGTGCGTACCAGTGCCCAGCGCTTTTCAGTCAGCTGGCCAAAGAAATGGCCGGGGCTTTCAAAGTTGAGCACCTCGCCTTGGTAAGTGCTTTGCTGGGCCGCTTGTGCGGCTGCACGCAAACCGGCTTGCCAGTCGGGTTGCAAAGTGATGGTCAAAAAACGTTCGGTCATGTTGTTCTCCTGGCCGCTACGGCGGCAATGAAGTCTTCCACCAGTTAATCCACGCCGGTGAATGTGTAAGGCAGTTCCTGCCCGTCCAAATGGCAGTGGTCGCCTTTGCCCCGCATGTTGTCAAAAACGACAACACAAGGCAAGGCTCAAAACCCCGACCCCGGCTTACTAAAAAAAACTCCAACTCCTCGGGCGTGGACTCGCGGCCCAGAATCGCGTTGCTGTGGGGGTAGCGGCCAAAGCGCGCGATGATGGCTTGGTGGCGCACAACGCACAACGCGCAACGCGCAACGCGCAATGCGCAACGCGCAAGGTGTCTTAGAGGTCCGGCTTAAGCCCGCTCATCCAGTAAAACCTGAACGGCGGTGATCAAGTCGGGTAAAGAATTTTGAGCGATGGTCCACACCGTGCCGGGGTTGACCGTCGCGTACCCGTGAATCAGTTGGTTGCGAAACGCCACGATTTGCGGCAAATCGGGCAGTTGAGCGGCCAGGGTTGCATCCAACTTGGAGAGTTGGTTCAAGGCTTCCCCAATCACTTCAAACTTGCGCTCAACTGCCGCTTGCACCAACTCATTGTTGCAATAGGCATTGGCGTCCATGTTTTTGGTGAACGTTTGGATGGCCAATGCCGCTTCACGCACATCCCACAAAAATGCGCGAGGGTCACGCTGCATAAATCGACTCACGGTGCTGGTTGATGCTGGCCAGCACAAAGGGGTTGCGCACGGCACCGGGCTCTATCAGATCGACGCCCCGGCCCAGCAGTGTTTCCAGCTCTGACTTGATGCCAAAAAAGCGGTGCAAGTCTGCAGGTGCCTCGGGTGAAAACTCCACCAAAAAGTCGGCGTCGCTGCGTTCGGCATCAAAGTCATCTGAACGAGCTGCCGAGCCGAACACTTCCAGTCGGCGGATTTGGTATCGCTGACAGATGGCCGAAATATTGGCGCGGTGTTGGGAAATGGTGGGGTGCATGGGGCAAGTTTAGCGAGGTTCTGCGGCTAAGGGCAATGAGACCGGTTTCAAAACGATGATGATCTTAAAACCCCGACCCCGGCTCACTCAAAAACGCCAGCTCCTTGGGTTTGGACTCGCGGCCCTAGCGATGTCCTGGCATTTCAACTCTTTTGCAAAGCTTGCCAAACTTGTTGCGTGGCTTTGATCAGGTCGGTGACCAAGCGTTCATCGACATCCATCATGCCCTCGTACTCGCCCAGGTTGCGTTTGTTGTGGCACAGGTCGAGAACGCGCCACACCTGAGGCCCCAGCCCCAATGTGTGAGGCAATGCCTGAAAGACGATGTAGCGGTTGCTGGGTCGAAAGCCTTGTTTGCGCAGTGCAGCCAGACACAAGGCGTGCGCGGCGTTGTAGGCCAGATCAAAACGGCTTTCCAGCGCCAGTGTGGCGTTGGTGGCATCGGTCAGGCGGGTGCCGCCTGTGCGCAACAAGCCTGCGATTTCGGCGGCATCGGGCGGCTCTGCTTTGAGCGAGCCGCTGGGGCCGCTCAGGTTTTCAAGTGGGGTGGGTGGGCTCATGTTGCGGTGTCTCCTCCTGGCCGATCAGCCATATCTTTGGCTGTTGCATCACACGGTTGATGAAAGCATTGTCACCCTGCTGGCGGGCTTTGAAGTCGGCCAATGTGTAAAGCGCCGGGTTGATCGTGCGGCCCAGTGTCTGGCTGGCGGCTTCGAGCGCGCCAAACACATCGCCATAGCCCAGCGTGTCGCTGACCACCAGCAGGTCCACATCGCTGTCGGCGTTGTCTTGCTGCTTGGCCATGGAGCCAAACACAAAGGCCATGGCGATTTGTGGCGCAATGGGCAAGAGTGCCGAGCGCAACACATCGGCCAGCCCCGAGGTTTTGAGCACCAGAGAGCGCAACTCGGCAAACACGGGCGAGGCCGAATTGGCCTGAAAGTGTTTTTGGTTACCCCGCTTGCGCACCGAGAGCAAACCCGCTGCGGCCAGATCGGCCAATTCGCGCTGGACAGCCCCTGCGCCCGACTGGGCCAGGCCAATGACTTCGTTGGTGTAGAAGCTGCGGTCCGGTGCGCCAAACAACACGCCCAGCACGCGTTGGCGCACCTTTGAAAACAGTGCGTCTGCAACGGAAGTGGTGTTTGAAGAGGTTGTCGTACCCATATTGGGTTTTATCATACCCTAATTGGGTATTTTGTTGAATCAGGAAGGCAGGCCCCTTGCCACTGCTTAAAAGCCTGACCCCGGCTCACTCAAAAACGCCAACTCCTCGGGCGTGGACTCGCGGCCTAGAATGGCGTTGCGGTGAGGGTAGCGGCCAAAGCGCTCGATGATGGCTTGGTGGCGCAGTTCAAAGCGCAAGGTGTCTTCCATGCCCGGCTGATCAAACAGGACCACCGCTTGCGCGTGTACCAGGGCGGACTCGCTGTGCATGTAGGGCATGTAGGCAAAGCTGCGCTGCGCCAGGGGCAGGCTGCGGTTCTACCCGCTGGCCACCAGCTCTTGCGCCAGCGCCAAGGCCAGCGCGTCTTGCGCAAAGGCGCGGGGCGTATCGCGGTAGACATTGCGCGAGAACTGGTCGAGCACCAAGACCTCGGCCAAGCGCCCCTCGGGCGTGGCGCGCCACGTAAACAACTCACACCGTGCCGCCGCCTCCAGCGTGGCACCGAAGCGGGTGCGGATGGCTTCGTCTAAGGCAGAGTCTTTGGCGAAGTGGTGCTTGGGGGTGAGTTCGGTGAACCAGAAGTGGAGGATGGTTTGTGAGTTCATTGCGCTAGCGCGGTTGGAATCCGCCATAACAGCCATTCCATCAAGCCGCCCGCTTCACAGACAGCTTGACGGTGTAACCCAACTGCGCCGCCACATTGACGAGTGCGTCGAGCGTGAATTTGTGGGTACGGCCTTTGACCAGATCGTTCATGCGTGGCTGGCTGATGCCAGCGCGTTGCGCGGCCTCGGCTTGGGTGATGTCGAGTTTGAGGATGACCTTGCGGATGTGCGAAACCAAGTCGGCACGCAGCAACAGGTTTTGCGCTTCAGGCTCGGCAAAGCCGAGGTCGTGGAAGACGTTGTCGCTGCCAACGACCATTTTCAGTTTGTTGCTCATGACTGTTTGCCTGCCTTTCTTGTGTTCAGCAATGCGTTGTAACGGTTGTGCGCCAACTCCAAATCGGGTGCTGCGGTCTTTTGTGTCTTCTTGACGAAAGCATGCAGCACATACACCGCCTCTGAAAACTTGGCCACGTAAATCACCCTGTACTGGTTGCCTGCTCGCACCCGGATCTCGATAACGCCAGCGCCAACGGTCGTCATGGGTTTGAAGTCGCTGGGCATCAAGCCGTTTTGAACCTGCCGCAACTCCGTACCCACCATGGCCCGAGCTTCATCGGGAAATTCTCTGACCGCATTGAGACTGGTGCCTAGCCAATGGATGCGTTTCATTTTATATCTGTTTTGATAATTTCATGCGGGCTGTGGTGTGGTTTCGACCATAACCCTTCATCGTCAGAATAAGGTAAAAATAAATACAAAGGAAATCTATTTATGTGATGCTTTTACCTTTTATGAGTGCTGTATGCTTCGCCGCGTGTGAAGCTGTCCATCCGTTTTGTTGCCCCCATGTCCATCGACTCCAACCAAATCGTTGACGTGTTGACCAACCCCGCCATGCCAGGGCTAATCAAAATTGGCATGACCACCCAAATGGAGTTGGAAGCGCGGATGCCGACCAGCCCATGGCCTGAGCCCCGCGCTTGATATGCTCACCGGCATTGCGCGTGGTTTTAAAAGCCGAACGAAACGCCCCCAATTCACCCCAAACAACGACAAGGTTTCAGAATGACGAGTATCCAGCAGCGCGCAGCTTTGCAAAGCCAAATTTGGAAAATTGCCAACGATGTGCGCGGCGCTGTAGACGGGTGGGACTTCAAGCAATACGTGCTCGGCACCTTGTTCTACCGCTTCATCAGCGAAAACTTTGCCAGTTACATCGAAGCCGGTGACGACAGCATCGACTACGCCCGCTTGAACGACATCGTCATCACCCCGGAGATCCGTGACGACGCCATCAAAACCAAGGGCTACTTCATCTACCCCAGCCAGTTGTTCGCCAATGTGGTGGTCACCGCCAACACCAATGAAAGCCTCAACACCGACCTGGCCAAGGTCTTTTCAGCCATCGAAAGCTCTGCCGTGGGCTACCCGTCTGAGCGCGACATTCGCGGCCTGTTTGCCGACTTCGACACCACCAGCAACCGCTTGGGCAACACCGTCAAAGACAAAAACACCCGCCTGGCCGCTGTCCTCAAAGGTGTGGCCGAACTGGACTTTGGCGACTTTGGCGGCAGCGATTTCGAGACCCATCAGATCGACCTGTTTGGCGACGCCTACGAATTCCTCATCTCCAACTACGCCGCCAACGCCGGCAAATCGGGCGGTGAATTCTTCACGCCCCAGCATGTGTCCAAGCTCATTGCCCAGCTGGCCATGCACAAACAAACCAGCGTCAACAAGATTTACGACCCGGCCTGTGGCTCCGGCTCTTTGCTGCTGCAAGCCAAAAAGCACTTCGACCAGCATTTGATTGAAGACGGTTTTTGGGGCCAAGAGCTCAACCACACCACGTACAACTTGGCGCGCATGAACATGTTCTTGCACAACGTCAACTACGACAAGTTCAACATCCAGCTGGGCGACACCCTGATTGACCCGCACTTTGGCGACGACAAACCGTTTGACGCGATCGTCTCCAACCCGCCGTACTCGGTGAAGTGGATCGGCAGCGACGACCCCACCCTGATCAACGACGACCGCTTTGCCCCCGCTGGCGTGCTGGCCCCCAAGTCCAAGGCCGACTTTGCCTTTGTGCTGCACGCGCTCAGTTACTTGTCCAGCAAAGGCCGTGCCGCCATTGTTTGCTTTCCGGGCATCTTTTACCGGGGCGGTGCGGAGCAAAAAATCCGCCAATACCTGGTGGACAACAACCATGTGGAAACCGTCATCTCGTTGGCGCCCAACCTGTTCTTCGGCACCACCATTGCCGTGACTATTCTGGTGCTGTCCAAGCACAAAGCCGACACCACCACCCAGTTCATCGACGCCAGCGCGTTGTTCAAGAAAGAAACCAACAACAACACACTGCTGGATGAACACATCGAGCAAATCATGGCCGTGTTCGACAGCAAAGCCAATGTCGAACACTTTGCCCGCTCGGTCAGCCACGCCGACATTGCCGCCAACGACTACAACCTGTCAGTCAGCAGCTACGTGCAGGCCAAAGACACCCGCGAAGTGGTGGACATTGCGCAGATCAACGCCCAGCTCAAAACCACCGTGGCCAAGATCGATCAGTTGCGCAAAGACATTGACGCCATCGTGGCCGAGATTGAAGGAGGTGAAGCGTGACCGAGGTGCCACAAGCTGTGGCACAAAGCGCAGCGGCCCCAGAAGTGCCACAGGCTGTGGCACTTTTTCAGGCGCAGCTGCTGCAAGCTATTCCCTGGGGGCACCACGCTGAATTGATGGCCAAGGTCAAAGACTTACCAAAGCCCATTGGCGTTTCCAGCTACGAACTCACCCGCGCCCTGCCGGAAAACCTTGGGAGCAGCCTACCCAGCATTGAAGAAATTGAGCGCGAATTGCAGGGGGACGAGGCATGAGCGACGTGAAATTTTTGGACAAGCTGCTGGATGGGGTTGCGGTGGAGTGGAAGGCGCTGGGGGAAGTCTGTCGCTTTATAAATGGCAGAGCATATAAGCAGCCAGAGCTACTAAGCCAAGGTAAGTACCCCGTTTTAAGAGTTGGCAACTTCTTCACGAACGACAATTGGTATTACTCAAATCTTGAGCTTGACGAAGATAAATACTGCGACAAGGGCGATCTCCTATATGCATGGTCTGCTTCATTTGGTCCTCGAATCTGGGCCGGTGGAAAAGTCATTTATCACTACCACATTTGGAAGGTGATTCCTGATGCAGATTTGATCCACAAAAAATTTCTTTACTATTTGCTGGAGTGGGATACCAAAGCTCTCAAAGAAGAACACGGCACAGGCTCAACAATGATGCATGTCGGTAAAGGGTCAATTGAAAAAAGATTAGTCCCCATCCCCTGCCCAGACAACCCCAAAAAATCGCTTGAAATCCAAGCTGAAATCGTCCGCATACTGGACAGCTTCACCGAGCTGACCACCGAGCTGACCACTGAGCTGACCACCCGCAAAAAACAATATAACCACTACCGCGATCAGTTGTTGAGTTTTGAAGATGGTGAGGTGGAGTGGAAGACGTTGGGAGATGTATGCGACTTCAAAAATGGATTTGCTTTTAAAAGTAATCTCTTTAGAGACGCAGGACAACCAATCATAAGAATAACTAACATAAATGGCTCAGGCGTCGATATGGTGGACGTCAAGTATTTCAATCCTGCGGACTATAAGGAAAACACCCAGAATTACGTGATTGAAAATGGCGATATTCTGATTGCAATGTCTGGTGCAACTACAGGGAAAATTGGTTGCTTTAAAGGTAACAGAGTAGCCTATTTGAATCAGCGGGTGGGGAAATTTATTCCAAAACACAACGTCCTGAGCAATCGCTATTTGTATCATTTTTTAATTTCAAAAATCGATGCCATCTATATCTTGGCTGGAGGTGGTGCACAGCCAAATTTAAGCTCCAAGGCCCTTATGGAGAAGATCTTGATTCCAATTCCGCACGCAGAGGATTTAACTAAATCTGCGGCGGAGCAGAAAAGAATCGCAAACATCCTGGATAAGCTAGACACGCTGACCAACTCCATAACCGAAGGCTTGCCCCGCGAAATCGAACTGCGTCAGAAGCAATACGAGCACTACCGCGACTTGTTCTTGAGCTTTCCCAAACCGCAAGAGGTGGTGGCATGAACGATGCGGACAGCAAAGTCAAACTGTTTGAGTCGCAGCTGATCCGCAACGAGTGGGATGCGGAAGCTGAGAAATGGTGGTTTTCGGTGGTCGACGTTGTGGCGGTGCTGACCGATCAGCCCGACTACACGCGGGCGCGCAAGTACTGGAGCGTGCTCAAAGTTCGCCTGAAAAATGAAGGCAGTCAGTTGGCTACAAACTGTAGTCAACTGAAATTGCCCGCCGCCGACGGCAAAAAATACCTCACCGATGTGGCGGACACCGAGCAAATTTTGCGGCTCATCCAGTCCATCCCCAGCAAGCGGGCCGAACCTTTCAAGCTGTGGTTGGCCGAAGTGGGCAGCCAGCGCCTGGATCAGCTGCAAGACCCGGAGCTGTCCATCGAGCAAGCCATGCTCGACTACAAGCGCCTGGGCTACACAGACAACTGGATCAACCAGCGGCTGAAAAGCATCGAGATCCGCAAGGAGCTGACCGACGAGTGGAAAAAGCACGGCTTGCAAGAGGGGCAGCAGTTCGCTTTTTTGACCGACGTGATCTACAAAACCTGGGCCGACAAAACCGCCAAGGAATACAAGCAGCACAAGGGCCTGAAGAAAGAAAACCTGCGTGACAACATGACCAACAAGGAGTTGATCATGAGCATGTTGGCCGAGCTGTCCACCAAGGAAATTTCTGAAGCTGTGCAGCCGCAGACGCTGGACGACCACGAATCCGTGGCCAAGCGCGGTGGCGGCGTGGCCCGGCAGGCGCGGCTCAAGCTGGAAGCCGAAACGGGCAAAAAGCTGGTGAGCCCGCAAAACGCCAAGCAGTTGCGGCAGATCAGTCAAGCCAAGCGCAAAAAATAAATGAGGAGTGCCAGGGAGTGAGCGACTACAAAACCATTGCCGAGTCCAAAAACTTCATCGTTTTGGACAGGTACACCAAAGAATGGCAAGCCAATGACAGCTACCAGAGCGAGAGCGAGCTGGAGCGTGAACTGATTGAAGACTTGCGCAATCAAGGCTACGAGTACCTACCAGGGCTGAACACACCCGAGGCCTTGCTGGCCAATGTGCGCGTGCAGTTGCAAGCGCTCAACAACGTGGTGTTTTCAAATGCGGAGTGGCAGCGCTTTGTAGAGAGCTGGTTGGACAAAGGCAGCGACAGCATTGTGGAGAAGACCCGCAAGGTTCACGACGACTACATCCACGATTTTGTGTTTGACGATGGGCGCATCCAGAACATCTACTTGGTGCTCAAAGACGAAAAACGCATTGCGCACAACAAACTGCAGGTCATCCAGCAGTTTGAGCAGGCAGGCACGCACGCCAACCGCTACGACGTGACGATTTTGGTCAATGGCCTGCCACTGGTGCAAGTGGAGTTGAAGAAGCGTGGCGTGGCGATCCGCGAAGCGTTCAACCAAGTGCACCGCTACAGCAAAGAGAGCTTCAACAGTGCGAACTCGCTGTTCAAGTATTTGCAGCTGTTTGTGATTTCCAACGGCACCGACACGCGCTACTTTGCCAACACCACACAGCGCAACAAAAACAGTTACGACTTCACCATGAACTGGGCGAAGGCGGACAACAGCCTGATCAAGGACCTGAAGGACTTCACGGCCACCTTTTTCCAAAAGCAAACTTTGCTCAAGGTGTTGCTGAACTATTCGGTGTTTGATGTCAGCAACACGCTGCTGGTCATGCGCCCGTATCAAATTGCCGCCACCGAGCGCATTTTGTGGAAGATCGCCAGCACCCACCATGCCAAAAGCTGGAGCAAGCTGGAGAGCGGTGGCTTCATCTGGCACACCACCGGCTCGGGCAAGACGCTGACCAGCTTCAAGGCGGCGCGTTTGGCCACCGAACTCGACTTTGTGGACAAAGTGTTTTTTGTGGTGGACCGCAAGGATCTGGACTACCAGACCATGAAGGAATACCAACGGTTTTCGCCCGATAGCGTGAACGGCTCAGACAGCACAGCAGGCCTCAAGCGCAACTTGGAAAAAGACGACAACAAGATCATCGTCACCACCATCCAAAAGCTCAACAACCTGATGCGCACCGAGGCCGACCTGGCCATTTACGGCAAGCAGGTGGTGTTCATTTTTGACGAGTGCCACCGCAGCCAGTTTGGCGAAGCGCAGAAGAACCTGAAGAAGAAGTTCAAGAAGTTCTGCCAATTCGGTTTCACCGGCACGCCGATCTTTCCAGAAAACGCCCTGGGGGCTGAGACCACCGCCAGCGTGTTTGGCAGTGAACTGCATTCGTATGTGATCACCGATGCCATTCGCGATGAAAAGGTGCTCAAGTTCAAGGTGGACTACAACGATGTGCGCCCACAGTTCAAGGCCATTGAAGCCGAGCAGGACGAGAAAAAACTGACCGCGGCCGAGAACAAACAGGCCTTGCTGCACCCCAAGCGGATTGAAGAGATTTCGCAGTACATCCTGAGCAACTTCCGCCGCAAAACCCACCGCCTGCAGCTGGGCGCTTCACAGGCTGGAAAGGGCTTTAACGCCATGTTTGCTGTCAGCAGCGTGGACGCGGCCAAGTTGTATTACGAGTCTTTCAAAGACCTGCAAAAGGTCAGCGACAAGCCTTTGCGCGTGGCCACCATCTTCTCGTTCGCGGCCAACGAAGAGCAAGAAGCGATTGGCGACATTCAAGACGAGAGCCTGGAAGTGTCGGCCCTGAACAGCAGCGCCAAAGAGTTTTTGACCGCCGCCATTGCCGACTACAACGCGCACTTCAAGACCAGCTTCAGCGTGGACAGCCAAGGCTTCCAGAACTACTACCGCGACCTGGCCAAGCAGGTGAAGCTGGGCGAGATTGACTTGCTGATCGTGGTGGGCATGTTCCTCACGGGTTTTGACGCGCCAAGGCTCAACACCTTGTTTGTGGACAAGAACCTGCGCTTCCATGGCCTGATTCAGGCGTTTTCTCGCACCAACCGAATCTTTGACGCCACCAAGACCTTCGGCAACATCGTGACCTTCCGTGACTTGGAAAAAGCCACGGTCGACGCCATCACCCTGTTTGGTGACAAGAACACCAAAAACGTGGTGCTGGAGAAAAGCTACAAGGAATACATGGAGGGCTTCACCGACATCGTGACGGGTGAGGCACGCCGTGGTTTCGTCGAAGTGGTGGGGGAGCTGGAACAGCGCTTTCCTGACCCATCGGCCATCCACAAAGAAGCCGACAAAAAGGCCTTTGCCAAAGTGTTCGGCGAGTATTTGCGCATTGAAAACGTGCTGCAAAACTTTGACGAATTTGCCAGCCTGCGCGCAGCGCAAAGCTTGGACGTCCGCGATGCGGCGGCAGTAGAGGCCTTCAAGGCGCAGCACGGGCTGAGCGACGCCGAGTTCGCGGCCATGCAAAGTGTGCAAATTCCTAGCGAGCGGGCGATTCAGGACTACCGCTCGGCCTACAACGACATTCGCGATTGGCTCCGCCGCCAGCGTGAGGGCGGGGCACCAGAGCAGTCCAACGTCGATTGGGACGATGTGGTGTTTGAGGTGGATTTGCTCAAGTCGCAAGAGATCAACCTCGACTACATCCTTGAGCTGATTTTTGACAACAACAAAAAGACCAAGACCAAAGCCGCTTTGGTGGAAGACGTGCGCCGGGCCATTCGCGCCAGCTTGGGCAACCGCGCCAAAGAGAGCTTGCTGGTGGACTTCATCAACCAGACAGACCTCAGCCAGTTCGACGACAAAGCCAGCGTGATCGAAGCCTTCTTCACCTTCGCGCAAGCCGAACAGCTGCGCGAAGCGCAAGAGCTGATCAGCTCAGAAAACCTGAACGCCGACGCCGCCAAGCGCTACATCGTCCACTCACTCAAACGCGAATACGCCAGCGACAACGGCACCGAACTCAACGCCATGCTCCCCAAAATGAGCCCCCTGAACCCGCTGTACCTGACCAAAAAGCAGACTGTGTTTCAGAAGGTGGCTGCGTTTGTGGAGAAATTTAAGGGGGTTGGTGGGGCGATTGGATAGGCTTCGTTTGACTTTGATCGGTTGTGGCCGTCCGCCCTTGACTGCTGGGATGAGGGTAATCAAAAGCTGGACAGTGCTTTGAATAAAAATTGAAAACTGATGGAGCGGTTTCGTTCGGGCACCATGGCGCGTGATATACGTCTTGCCCCATCGCGTTTGCCGTAAAAGGGGAGAACCCGCTTGAGTTCCTCAGAAGGGCTGCCCAAATGATCCGGTGTTCTGAACTTGGCTGAACGTGCATGGGCGGCCAATGCAGGTTTTTCAAAGGCGGTTGCGACGGCTTCCCAATCACCGACAAAAAATGTTTCAAGCTCACGGCAAGCAATGCGGATGACGGCTTCGGGTCGGTCAGCTTCATCACACATGGCACGAAGCCGCTGTTTGATTTGAATGCAGTCACCACTGTCTTGGTCACGCAACACCAAAAATTGTGAATTTGGGAGACGCCAATAACGGATGCGCCGCGCTAGTTGTTTTTCCAGATCTTGCTTGCCTTCAAAAACCTGAAAGTGCAGCGTGACATCGGCAGGCGTGCGACTGGCAAGAAAGCCACGCAAGAAATCCTCTGCGGAGGGTTCTTCCAGAAAAAATACCCAATTTCGACTCAAGGGTTGGCTCCAGGAAAGAGGCCCTGTTTCCACAAATAACCCATTTGATCGCCAGCCTCCATGTAGGCCTTGATTTGCTCATCGTCAGCTGCTCGGTGAACTTGGGTGTAGCCGTTTTCTTTAACTAGCCAAAACACCTCACCCAGCTCAGCTGCGTTAAGGAAGTCGGGCGAATGTGTTGTCACAAAGACTTGGCCACCTCGCATGGCGTAGGTTCTGAACTCTTCGGCCAGATCCCATTGCAAGGATGGATAAAGTTGGTTTTCGGGTTCTTCGACGCACAGCAAGGGATGAGGCGCAGGGTCATACAGCAAGACCAAGTAGGCCAGCATTTTGATGGTGCCGTCCGAAACAAATTTCGCCAAGAATGGGTCTTCAAAACTGCCATCTGAAAACTTGAGCAGGACGCGCCCCTCTTCGGTGGTTTTTGCCTCCACCTTGGTTACGCCGGGCACCGTTTGTTTGAGTCGCTCCAGAATCCGGTCAAACACTGGGCGGTGGTTTTTGTAGAGAAACTCCACCACCAAAGATAAATTTTCGCCTTCCCGCGACAGGTGTTCGGCATAGCCCGATTCTGCTTCAGGGCGGGCTCGGTTGATGTGAAAGTCAGACAGATGCCAGTTTTCAATCAGGTTTCCCAAAGCCACAACAGCCGGAAAACGTTCGAACTGGGCCAAGCCCTTGATGGCCAGAATGTCGGGGCTTTTAAGTGTTTGGCTCTCGCGTTGTAATTGCCGCTCGTCTTCTACTGTATCCAGCTCATTCGTGACCGCCTCACCTTTACCCATTGAAAAATCCAGAAACTTCCACGGTTGTCCGCGGCTGCCACGACGGTATTGCAACACTTCTCGCGTGACAGCTGGTCGGCCTTCGAGTTCGTCCACATGCAGCTCGTAAGTGATGAGACGTGAGCGTCCGTCGGCAAGCGTGGCGCGCAGTTTGATTTCGATTTCAATAGGACCGCTACTGCCCCGGCTGCGTACTTCTGCCAGACCTCGACTGCCCCCCAAGCGTCCAAGTGCTGCCGTGACATTGGTGGTCATGGCATCGCGTAAAAACGCGAAAACCGAAAACAAGGTGCTTTTGCCTGTGCCGTTCGCTCCCACCAGTACACAAAACCGAGGAATGTTTTTCAGGTGCACATTTTGAAAAGCGCGGAAGTTTTTCAGGCGTAAGGATTCGATTTGTTGCATGGCTTTATGGTGTTTGGCACTACCCTAGCTTTTCCTAGTGTGACATGAGTGGTATGACCGTTACTTACCCCAACTGTCTTTCAACCCCGTCACCCGATTAAACACCGGCTTGGCTCCCGCCACATGATCCGTACGATCCGCCACAAAGTACCCAAACCGCTCAAACTGAAACTTCTGGTCCGGCTGTGCGGCGGCGAGGGACGGCTCCACGTAGGCGGTCACCACTTTCAGGCTGTTCGGGTTGAGCGACTGCAAGAAGTCTTTGCCGCCCGCATCGGGGTGTGCGTCGGCAAACAGGCGGTCGTACAGGCGCACTTCGGCTTGCACGCCGTCGGCCACGGCCACCCAGGTGATGGCGGCTTTGGCTTTGACGCTGTCAGCGCCGGGTGTGCCGCTCTTGGTGCCGGGGATGACTTTGGCGTGAACTTCGGTCACGTTGCCTGCCGCGTCGCGGGTGCAGCCGGTGCATTCGATCACGTAGCCGCCTTTCAGGCGCACCACGTTGCCGGGGAACAATCTTTTGTAGCCCTTGGGCGGCACTTCTTCAAAGTCTTCGCGCTCGATCCACACTTCTTTGCCGATCTTGAACACGCGGTCAGCGGGGGTCATGGCGCCTTCAGTGCCATCTTTCCCATCCTTGCCCTCGGCAATCGCGCTGTGGGGCAGGGCGGGTTGGGTGCAGTCTTCGGTGTAGCTGTCGCTGCCAAAGGCTTCGGTCCAGTTGGTCAGCACCAGCTTGACGGGGTCGAGCACGGCCATGCCGCGGTGGGCTTTGTTTTCCAGGTCTTCGCGCAGGCACCCTTCGAGCGTGCTGTAGTCGATCCAGCTGTCG
>JACCDU010997185.1_pt1 | contig 14751 bp, 22 predicted proteins | sample 7446081 | NCBI WGS metagenome assembly JACCDU01 (sample SAMN15323447, study PRJNA562643) | freshwater metagenome | isolation source: river surface water | place: USA:Blue River Watershed | collected 2017-08-17
GGTCTAACCCCCGGAGTAGGGGACGCCATGACTGCGCGTGATGCGTACGGCGAAGCACAAGAAGGAAACTACGGAAACGCAGCGTTGCTGGCTACGCTAGCTGCCATAGGTCTGGTCCCCGGTGCGGGAGATGCCGCGAGTGCGGCGGGTAAAACTGCGCTTGAAAACTTTCTTGCCCGTAGCGCGGTGCGGACAGAAAAGGGAGACCCGTTGCGGGTGTACACAGGCACTTCTGCGGACGTTGATTTTGATGCGTTCCGGGTACCAAAACGTGGTACTTGGTTTTCTAAAGACCCTGAAGTTGCTTCCTCCTATGCTTTGGATAACGAAAGCATGGGGTTTACTAGAGACTGGCACGGATTCACCCCAAAAAACACGGCGTCACGAGTGATCCCCGCTTACTTGAATATCGAAAATCCATTCATGATGACCAAAGAAATTTTTGACCGTCGCTTACAGGTGCCGGGGTATAAAGCTGCACAAGCTAGGCTATTTGATGAGTTGCGGGCAAAAGGGCATGATGGGGTTATTTTCCCGGACGGTACGTACGTAGTTTTGAAAAGTCCTTCCCAAATAAAATCTGCAATTGGGAATAAAGGTACTTATGACCCTACTAGCCGGAGTATGACCAAAGCCACAGGCGGCCCCGTGGAAATAAACGACGATAACCCGGCCAAACGCCGCAGACTACTTTAGGACAACACCATGGCAATGGAAAAAGGCTTGTACGCCGCCCCGCTGGGGCTTGGGGATGCTCAGGGGGATGCCCTTGAGATCGACATCGTAAACCCGGAGGTGGTGACCCTTTCGGATGGTAGCGTGGAGATCACGCTGATGCCGGAGGCCGAGACGGATGAGGCGAGCGCCGCTCCGTTTGAGTCCAACCTTGCCGAGTACCTTGATGAGGGGGTGTTGAGCACCCTTGCTTCTGACCTTTCTGGGCTTATCGACGCTGACCGTAACAGTCGTAAGGACTGGGCGGATACGTTTGTCAAAGGTTTGGAGGTACTAGGTTTCAAGTACGAGGACCGGACTGACCCGTGGCAAGGCTCGTGTGGTGTGTTCAGCACGGTGCTGGCGGAAGCTGCGATCCGCTTTCAAGCGGAGACGATGAGTGAGACTTTCCCCGCTGCGGGGCCGGTCAAGACCAAAATCCTCGGGGAAATCACGCGAGAGAAGGAAGATGCGGCGCTCCGCGTCAAGGCGGACATGAACTATGAGCTGACTGAGGTGATGGTTGAGTACCGCCCAGAGCATGAGCGGATGCTGTACACCCTCGGGCTTGCAGGGTCTGCGTTTAAGAAAATCTACTACGACCCGGCCATGGGTCGTCAGGTGTCGGTGTTCATCCCCCCTGAAGATGTGATCGTGCCTTACGGTGCGTCCCACATAGAGACTGCAGAACGTGTCACCCATGTCATGCGCAAGACCAAGAACGAGGTCAAGAAGCTGCAGCAGTCAGGCTTCTACGTGGATGTTGATCTTGGCGAACCGACGCCGTACCACTCCGACATCGAAGAGAAGAAGGCCGAAGAGAGTGGGTACACACTAACCGACGACGACCGGTACACGCTGTATGAAGTGCACGCTGATCTGGTTATTGAAGGACTGGATGGCGGGGAAGATGAGGACATCGCCAAGCCCTACGTGGTGACTATCGACCGTGGGACTAACAAGGTGCTGGCAGTACGCCGCAACTGGAACCCGGCAGACCCGCTGATGCTCAAGCGTCAGTACTTTATCCACTACGTCTACGTACCGGGGTTCGGGTTTTACGGCCTCGGTTTGATTCATATCGTTGGTGGCTACGCCCGCGCTGGTACGTCGCTGATCCGACAGCTTGTTGATGCAGGCACTCTTAGTAACCTGCCCGGTGGTCTCAAGACACGAGGGTTGCGCATCAAGGGTGACGACACACCCATCCCGCCCGGTGAGTTCAGGGATGTCGATGTGCCAAGCGGCAGCATTAAAGACAACATCATGCCGTTGCCATACAAGGAGCCGAGTCAGACTCTGCTGGCGTTGCTGAACCAGATCACCGAGGAAGGTCGCAGGCTTGGTGCTATTAGTGATATGAAGATCAGCGACATGAGCGCCAACGCGCCGGTCGGTACCACGCTGGCTATTCTGGAGCGCACGCTCAAGCCGATGGCGGCAGTGCAGGCCCGTGTCCACTACGCGATGAAGCAGGAGTTCAAGCTACTGCGAGCCATCATCGCCGAGTACGCCCCGTTGGAGTACACCTACCTCCCTGACCGTGGGGAGCCGCGTGCGCGGCAAGCAGACTACGCGATGGTCGAGGTCATCCCCGTCAGTGACCCTAACAGCAGCACCATGGCCCAGCGGGTTGTGCAGTACCAAGCTGTGTTGCAGATGGCGCAAGGCTCTCCGCAGATATACGACCTGCCGCAGTTGCACAGGCAGATGATCGAGGTGCTGGGTATCAAGAACGCCGACAAGCTCGTGCCGACCAAGGACGACATCAAGCCTTCCGATCCGGTCAGCGAGAACATGGCGGTGCTGGTGGGCAAGCCGGTCAAAGCGTTTATGTATCAGGACCACGACGCACACATCGCTACCCACCAAGCGTTCATGCAAGACCCGCAGATAGCGGCGTTTATAGGTCAGAACCCTGCAGCGCAGCAGATCATGGCCGCCCTGAGTGCCCACATCGCAGAGCACGTAGCCTTCAGCTACCGCAAGCAGATAGAGATGAAGCTGGGTGCGACGTTGGCGGAACCGGGCAAGGAGATGCCGGAAGAATCAGAAGTATTGCTGTCGCAGGTTATGTCGCAAGCGGCCATGCAGCTTACTCAGCAGAAACAACAGCAGGCAGCGCAGCAAGCTGCTCAGCAGCAGATGCAAGACCCCGTCATCCAGATGCAGATGCAAGAGCTGCAGCTCAAGGGTGCCGAGCTACAACGCAAGGCCCAGAAAGATGCCGCCGACGTGGCGCTCAATCAGGAGAAACTGGACGTGGAGCGGCAGCGCATCGCTGCCCAGACCTCAACCGAGGCCGCACGCCTACAGTCCCAACAGCAGCAGGCCGCACAAAAAATGCAGCTTGATGTAGCGAAAGAGCTGTTAGCCGCAGCCGAGAAACAAACGCAGGAGCGAGCCGCTCCGCCGCAGAGGTAAGGAGGCCACATGAACGACACGCCGGAAATAAAGTGCAGCCAAGAGAACGATCAGTTTGTCTTTGACTGTGAAAAATGTGGGCAGAAGCACTACCACTCAGCTTATGAGGGGCATAGAAGCTCCCATTGTGAGCCGGGGGCCTACCCCAACGGGTACATTTTGAAAAAGGCGTAACCATGGCTAAAACCGTCTTTGACGTGCTAGAGGAGAAACTTGCTGCCGCGCAGCGAGCGTCTGAGGAATCCCTTACCGAAGGAGCTGCAAAGAGCTTCGACGAGTACAGGCATACGTGCGGAGTGATCCGGGGTCTAGCGACCGCACGGCGAGAAGTAGCCGACCTTGCGCGACACTATAGAGAGACGAACGATGACTGAAGCAATAGAGGTTACCCCGGCAATGCGTGAGTTGGCGCAGAAACGGGCAGCGGCACATGCTGAGCAGGAAAAAGCGTTGGCAGAGTTAGAGGCTTCGATCCCCAAGCCGATTGGTTACCACCTGTTGATTGCTCTCCCCGAAGTGGAGGAAGAGTTTGACGGCGGCGGTATCTTAAAAGCTACAAAGACCATGCGAGACGAGCTGATCCTGTCTTCGATTGGATTGGTGTTGGATATGGGCGACCAAGCCTATTCCGACGTTTCACGGTTCCCGACTGGTCCGTGGTGCAAAGTAGGCGACTACGTGATGTTCCGGCCTAACACCGGGACGCGGTTTCGTATCGGGACTACTGAGTACCGATTGCTCAACGACGACTCCGTGCAAGCAATTGTTCCAAATCCGAAAGCAATTTCTCGTGCGATCTAAGGAGTAACAACGTATGGCTATGCAACAAGTGGAATTTTCGTTCCCAGACCCGGACAAACCGCAAAAAGGCGTTGAGGTGGCTATAGAAACCGCTGAAAAGCCAGACAATACGCTGGAAATTGAAGGCGCTCCCAACCGTACGGAACTTGGTAAAAAGAAGGTTATCAAGGCCGACGACCTAGAAATTGAGGTCAAAGACGACACGCCGCCCCAAGACCGGGGGCGCAAAAAGTCTGACCCCCCTGCGGAAGTCACCGATGACGAGCTTTCCGAGTACTCCGACAAGGTCAAGAAGCGCATCCAGCACTTCAGCAAGGGTTACCACGACGAGCGTAGGGCCAAAGAGCAGGCTCTGCGTGAGCGGCAGGAGCTGGAGAACTACACAAAACAGCTAATCCAAGAGAACCAACAGCTCAAGCAGACCACTGACCGTAGCCATAACACGCTCATTGAGCAGGCAAAGCAGCAGGTCGCCTTGGAGATGGACGCCGCCAAGAAGAAGTACAAGGAAGCCTACGAGGCGGGTAACGCTGAAGAGCTGTTGGCAGCACAGGAAGCCCTTACAACGGCTAAGATTAGGGCAGACAAAGTTGCAGGTTTACGTCCTAAGCCTTTACAGGAAAAGGAAACTGTTGTACAACGGCCCGCAACAGAACCAGCTCAACCCGCGCCAACCGCCCCGGTGGACAAGCGTGCAGAGAGTTGGAGGGAAAAGAATTCGTGGTTTGGTGTCGATGAGGAGATGACTTCTCTGGCACTGGGGTACCACCAAAAGCTAGTGAAAGAGGGTATCGACCCTCGATCAGATGAATACTACGAGAAAATTGATTCTCGTATGCGAAAAGTCTTCCCTGATGCGTTTGACGACGCTGAGGTAGACGAGCAGGAACGGCCCGAGGTTAAGCCGAAGGCACCAAACGTGGTTGCACCCGCTACGCGGAGCACGGCCCCTAAAAAGGTCACATTAACGCAAACACAGGTAGCTTTAGCTAACAGATTGGGCGTACCTCTCGCGGAATACGCCAAACAGGTTGCTGCACTGAGGAGTAAAGTATGAGTGAGAACAGACTGAGTCGTGAACTGGAAACCCGAGAAAAGACCACCCGCAAGAAATCGTGGGTACGGCCCGAACTTCTCCCGTCTCCTACCCCTGAAAAGGGCTACACATACCACTGGGTGCGCATCAGTACCCGTGGGCAGGCTGATCCTACCAACGTCTCCTCTAAATTGCGTGAAGGTTGGGAGCCGGTAAAAGCATCGGAACACCCTGAGATCGTTCTAACTGGGACTGAAAACGACCGGTTTAAGGACAATATCGTTATGGGCGGACTTATGCTTTGCAAAGCTCCAGTTGAGATGGTCGAAGAGCGTAACGCCTACTACCAAGAGCAGGCAGATGCGCAGATTCGGTCGGTAGACAACAACTTTTTTCGTGAAAATGATCCTCGGATGCCGCTCTTTAGTGAGCGTAATTCCAAGACAACTTTCGGAAACCGATAACCTTTTCAGGAGTCACTTATGGCTACTACTGCAACACCGTACGGGCTTAAGCCCGTAAAGCGTGTTGACGGGATGCCCTACGCAGGGGCGACCAGTCAATACCTAATTGACCCGGCTGGCTACAACACCAACATCTTCAACGGAAGTGTGGTGTACATCAACGCCAACGGGTACATCCAGATCGTCACCGGAACGGGTGCCGATGCAACCACTAACGACTGGCCGACTGGTTCTACCAGTGCTACCGGTGCCCTTGGTGTATTTGTAGGTTGCTCCTACATCAACGCTCAGGGTCAGCAGATTTATGCTCAGTACTACCCGGCCAATACGACCGGCGTGGTAACGGCATACGTCGTTGATGACCCGATGGTGTTGTTCCAAGCGCAGCTTGACGGCACTGCTACGCAGGCTGCTGTTGGTGCGAATACCTTCTTTGCTGCTGCCCAGAGCGGTTCGACTGGTAGCACGCAGAACGGCAATTCCACCTCTGCATTGGAAAGCACTACTGTAACCACCTCTGCGGCCCTGCGCATTGTGGCGTTTGCTTCGCCGGTTAGCGATGCTTACCCCGATGTACTGGTCAAAATCAACCCCGGGTTCCACAGCATGTCTGTGAACGTCGGTATTTAAGGAGAACTGAGTCATGGCTATTTCACGCGCTCAACTCCTCAAGGAACTGCTCCCGGGTCTTAATGCCCTGTTCGGCCTTGAGTACGCTCGTTATGGTGAAGAACACAAAGAGATTTTCGAAACCGAAAGCTCCGAGCGTTCCTTCGAAGAAGAAACCAAACTTTCTGGCTTTGGTCAGGCTCCGGTGAAGAACGAAGGTTCCGCCATTGCCTACGACAACGGTCAGGAAGCATGGACTGCACGCTACACCCACGAGACTATCGCTCTGGGTTTCTCGCTGACCGAAGAGGCCATCGAAGACAACCTGTACGATTCGCTCTCGGCTCGGTATACCAAAGCTCTGGCCCGCGCCATGGCTTATACCAAGCAGGTTAAAGCCGCTGCCGTCCTCAACAACGCTTTCTCCGCCAGCGTTACCTACGGTGACGGTAAGCGTCTTTGCGCCACGGACCATCCGCTTGTTTCGGGTGGCACTAACAGCAACCGTCCTTCCACTGGTGCTGACCTTAACGAGACTTCGCTTGAAGCCGCCGTTATTCAGATCGCTGCGTGGACCGATGAACGTAGTCTGCTGATTGCTGCCAAGCCGCGTAAGCTGGTAGTCCCCCCGGCACTGATGTTCGTTGCTACTCGTTTGCTTGAAACTGAGCTGCGTGTAAGCACTGCTGACAACGACATCAACGCTCTGCGGTCGCTCAGCTCGATCCCGGAAGGGTACACGGTCAACCACTACCTGACCGATACCAACGCTTGGTTCTTGATGACTGACGTGCCGAACGGTCTGAAGCACTTCGTTCGTACCCCGATGCAGACGGGTATGGATGCCGACTTCGACACCGGCAACGCTCGTTACAAGGCGCGAGAGCGATACAGTTTCGGGGCCTCTGATCCTTTGGGCATCTTCGGCTCGCCGGGTGCCAGCTAAGAAAGTAGTACTTAAGAGGGGGGCTTCGGCCCCCCTTTTATTTTTAAGGCGTTGCTGTATGATTGGGCTATTCCCGGGACAACCGGGGGAGCAGACGGCCCGGGCCGACGACATGCAGACTGCCCCCTAACTCGCATGTGAGGATACTCAAATGGCTAATACCCACTTTTCCGGCCCCGTACTCTATTCTGGCACCAACACTGCTGCGCCGCTTGCTGGCATGGCCGAGATGCCTATCAGCATTAACCCGGCTTACTTCCAAATTGTTGACGACTTCGTTGGTGTGGCAATCGACACCACCAACAACTGGACTGTCGTAAAGGATAGCAGCGCCACTGTAGCCATCGTAGCCGACACCGTAGGGGGAGAAGTTGCGCTGACTTCCGCCGCTACCACCGACAATGATGGGGCTTCTATTCAGGGTAACGAGATTTTCCTGCCTGCTTCGGGCAAGAACATGTACTTCCAGACCCGTGTGAAGAACTCCAAAGTAGCTCAGTCGGACCTGTGTTTTGGCTTTACCGTAAATTTCGCCACTAACCCAGAAAACATGCTGACCGCCGCTGACCGTATCGTGTTTCAGGTAGACGACGGCGATGCGTCCATCTTGTGCAAGACTGAGGCTAGCGGCACAGAAACCTCGACCGACTCCGGCATAGACATGGTGGATGACACCTACATCGTGCTGGCTATTGCGGTAGAAGGCACTGGGACCGTACGGTTCTATATCAACGGGCAGAATGTAGCTACACACACGACTAACATCCCGGCAACTGAGTTGACTGTAGCTGCCATGAGCCTGTCTGGTGATGCCTTGGGTACCCGTGCTACCACTCTGGATTACATCGTCGCGGCTGAAACCCGCTAATAGGGGGTAGTTATGCAGGGTGATATTTGGGCTATTACGCCCACTACCAGCGCAACACTCCTGCGTGCAGCGGCTTCAATTGCTGGCGCAGGGGCACTGACGCTGCTGACCAACGATAACTCCGCAAGCGGTACTGGGTACAAGCTGTTGTTCACCTCTGCGGGGGATGACAGCGGGATTACTTTTACCATTCAAGGTGTGAAAGTAGGGGATTTGACTGGTGCGACCACCACTGAAGTAGTGACCGGTGCTAACGCTACCACGGCAAGTTCTACTAACTTCTACACTTCTGTGGCGAGCATCACGGCTAGCGGCGCTTCGGCAGGCAACGTCAGCATAGGGACTACAGGTTCCTTGGCTTTCCCGCGTACCCGCATCAAGAGTATCCGCTACGTAGGTACTACTACGGCAGGGTCGATCAAGTTCAATCTCAATGCGACAAACGGTACGTTGATTTTGCAACTTGATACCCCGGCTGGGTCTTCTGCATTTGCAGATAGCTTGTTTGTACCAGCAGAGGGTATTTTGACTACCCGCAGCAATCGTACGGACTTCGCCATTATGACCTTGGATCAGATATCCAAAGTGACGGTGTTCTGTGGCTAAAACACCTGCTTGGCAGCGCAAAGAAGGGAAAAACCCAAAAGGTGGTCTCAACGCAAAAGGGCGTGCGTCTTACAACGCAGCTAACCCCGGCAAACCGGGGCTTAAGCGTCCTCAGCCGGAAGGCGGCAAACGTCGAGACTCCTTCTGTGCCCGGATGAAAGGCATGAAAGCCAAGCTAACAGGTGAAAAAGCCAAGAAAGACCCAAATAGCCGGATAAACAAAAGCCTGCGGGCTTGGAACTGTTGAGGACATTTTATGCCAAACAAATACCCCGTTGATGCCATTAACCCCGAAGCCATGAAGGGTCGTAGACCGCCCCCAAAAGCCAAGGTTCCGCCGAAGACCAAAATGACCATGGAACAGATTCGGGAGAAGATGGGCCAAGCAGGTCAGATGGGTCCGGTGTCGCCGCGCAAGCGCATGGACATGCAGGGTTCTGGTCCCAGATACGCTAAGGGTGGCTCGGTAACTCGTGGTGATGGGATGTGCCGCAAAGGGCATACCAAAGGCCGTATGGTCTAACTATGCCGTCTACCAGCCGAGCGCAGCATAATTTGATGGCAATGGTCGCCAACGATCCGAAGGCGGCCAAGCGGCTTGGTATCCCACAATCAGTAGGCAGGGACTACGTCAAGGCGGACAAGGGCCGCAAATTTGCCGAAGGAGGCGAAATGAAAGAGTCTAAGTCAATGATGAAGAAGGAAGTGGCCTTTATGAAGAAGAAAGGCGCTCCCAAGAGCATGATTAAGCACGAAGAGAAGGAAGCCAAAAGCTACCGTTATGGTGGTTCGTGCAGTCCGAAGCGCATGATGGGCGGTGGTATGGCTAAAGCCTACAAAGCAGGCGGCGTAACCCGTGCTGATGGCGTTGTTAAGAAAGGCCACACCAAAGGCAAGAAGGTGTAGTGCCATGATGTCCTGCCGAGGGATGGGTGCTGTTAATCCTGCCAAGCTGCCCGGTATGAAAAAGGGTGGCAAGGTGGGGTCTAAGGTCAACGAGGCTGGTAACTACACCAAGCCGGGAATGCGTGAGCGTCTGTTTAATCAGATCAAATCGCAGGCCACCCATGGTACCAAGGCAGGGCAATGGAGCGCCCGTAAAGCACAGCTTCTGGCGCAGAAGTACAAAGCTGCCGGTGGCGGGTACCGTGACTAATGAAGAAGCCCCAGCAGTCACTCAAGCAGTGGACGGACCAACGTTGGCGGACTAAGTCTGGCAAGCCGTCGAGCAAGACGGGGGAGCGGTACCTCCCAGAAGCTGCCATAAAGGCGTTGAGTCCTGCTGAGTACGCGGCGACTACCCGAGCCAAGCGGGCTGGCAAGAAGCAGGGCAAGCAGTTCGTAGCGCAGCCCAAGTCAGTCGCTAAAAAGACAGCGGCGTATAGGAAATAGCGATGGCAACGTCTGGCACATATGACTTTACCATGGACTTCACGGAAGTAGCCGAGGAAGCGTGGGAGCGTGCTGGGCGGGAAATGCGTTCTGGTTACGATCTGCGCACGGCGCGGCGTTCCATGAACCTGCTGACCATTGAGTGGCAGAACCGTGGTATCAACATGTGGACCATTGAGCAGGGGACCAAGAACCTAGCTCAAGGTACGGGCACCTACGACCTCCCTGCCGACACCATAGACCTACTAGAGCATGTAATCCGTACGGGCGCGGGCAACTACGCTACGCAGTCTGACCTGACCATTTCCCGTATCAGCGTCTCTACCTACTCCAGTATCCCCAACAAAATCACGCAAGGTCGTCCTATCCAGATTTACATCGACCGGGCGCGGGATAACCCGACATTCACGCTGTGGCCGGTGCCGGACCAAGGCTCATTAGTAAGCCCTTTCTACCAACTGATTTACTGGCGGATGCGCCGTATTCAGGACGCAGGCAGTGGGGTACAGACCCCCGACATGAACTTCCGCTTTTTCCCCGCCCTTGTGGCGGGTTTGGCTTATTACATAGCCCAAAAAGACCCTGAATTGATGCCCCGTATCCCTATGTTGCAGGCAGAGTACGAACGGCAGTTTGACTTGGCGGCGGGCGAGGATCGTGAAAAGGCAGCCGTAAGGTTTGTCCCGCGTCTGCTGTTCCCGAGGTAAGCCATGTCCAATAGGTTTGCCTCTGGTCAAAAAGCGATATCAGAGTGCGACGTATGCGGGTTTCGCTATAAGCTGCGCCAGCTACAACCCTTGATAATCAAGGGTAAAAACACGAACATACTTGCGTGTCCAGAATGCTGGAACCCTGACCATCCCCAGTTGCATTTAGGTGAGTATCCGGTCAGCGATCCGCAGGCTATACGGAACCCAAGGCCAGACTTTACTGGCTACCCGCAGAGCCGAGCATGGATACAGCCGAGTGGTTCTGTACATGCTGGCGGTACGGTAGGTTGGGTTAAAATCGTCATTACATAGGAGGCGCTATGAAAAAAGACATGAAGAAGGTAGCCAAGGCCGAAGTCAAAGCCCACGAGAAGCGTATGCACGGCATGAAGAAAGGCGGCGGTGTCAAAATCCGTGGTACCGGCGCAGCTACCAAAGGCACTATGGCACGCGGCCCGATGGCGTAAACCATGAATTACACGGAGCTTAAAACTAACATCCAAGATATCTGTGAGCAGACGTTCACAGAAGATCAACTTGCGATGTTCACTAAACAGGCGGAGCAGAAGATATATGCCACCGTCGAGCTTCCTGCACTTCGTAAAAACCAAACCGGGTCCATGACATCAGGTAACAAGTACCTGACCATGCCGACCAACATGCTGTACGTGTATTCGCTAGCTGTAATTAACAACGGCTCTTACGGTTACCTGCTGAACAAAGATGTCAACTTCATGCGGGAAGCCTATCCAGACCCCACTAGTACCGGGTTGCCGAAGCATTACGCTATTTTTGACCAGAATACGTTCATTCTTGGTCCTACCCCCAACTCTAACTACTCAGCAGAAATCCATTTCGGTTACTACCCGGAGTCGATTGTGACGGCGAATACTACGTGGCTAGGGACAGAGTTTGATTCTGCCCTCCTCAATGGTGCGCTTATTGAGGCTATTCGTTTCCAGAAAGGTGAGCCTGATTTGGTGGCTTACTACGAGAAACTCTACGTACAGGCCATGGCACTCCTGAAGAATCTTGGCGACGGCAAACTGCGTCAAGACATGTACCGGGATGGGCAGGTTAAGGTCAAGGTGGCGTAATGTTCAGCATCGTAACCGGCGCACAGCTTGGCGAAATCAAGACTTCCATGGTATCTGGCCGAGGGTTTACTCCCGAGGAGATCGCAGAGCAGGCGCTGAACAAGATCGTGTCGATTGGAGGCAACTGCCACCCGGTCATTCGGGATCAGGCGGAGGCTTTTAAGAACGAAATCCGTGGAGTGCTGATACACTACATGCGACAGGCGGTGCGGTCTAACCACACCACATTGGCAAACCGTTTCCGAGCCGCAGGGCACCCGGAACTTGTGAAACTACTGGAGAACTAAAATGCCTATTTCAATTACTACCGCAATGCCCACCAGCTTTAAAGTAGAAATACTCAAGGCTGTTCATAACTTCACCGCTTCGACAGGTAACACGTTCAAGATCGCACTGCTGAAGGCCGCTTCGGCAGGATCGGGTACGTTTGGTGCTGCTACGACAGCTTACGGCAGCCTTGGCTCTGATGAGCTGGCGAACGGCAGTGGTTACACCACGGGCGGCAATACGCTGACTTCGGTGACCCCGGTGGCCGATGGCACGACCGCAATCTGTGACTTTTCGGACACGACGTGGAGTGCAGCTACCTTCACAACCTGCGGTGCGCTGATCTACAACGACAGTGCTACGGGTGACCCGGCTTGCGCCGTGTTGAGTTTTGGTGGTGACCAGACGGTAAGTTCCGGTGACTTCCAGATTCAGTTCCCTGCTGCCGCTGCCGCGACTGCGATTATCCGCATAGCGTAATAGAGGTTCCCCCGTGACTACGGTAAATCTCGGACCTGTTTGGGGTAACCAAACATGGGGGGATGGAGCTTGGGGGGATAACGGGGTAGCCGTTTCTGCCACGGGGGCTATTGGCACCGTAGCATTCAAGATAGATGCTTTTGTTGCCGTAACAGGTGTTAGCTCTACAGGAAGTGTAGGCACCGTAACGCTCGCATACGATTGGACGGTGTATGCCACCGGGGTAGTCGGGACTGGTGAAGTCGGGAACGCAGGGGTACCCAAAACTGTCTATTTAGACGGGTGGGGTGTACTGGGGTGGGGAGAAGGTCCGTGGGGGCAGAGTTCTATATCTGTCGCTGCGACTGGAGCGGTCGGTACCCCCACCATAGCGGTAAGTGAAAATATAGTTCCTACGGGGGTTAGCGGTACTGGAGAAATTGGCTCTGTCGCGGTCGTAGTAGGTGATGTTGTAGTTCCCGTAGGCGTAGAAGGCACTGGAGCGGTAGGGACGGTAATTACCAACTACAGCGGCTCCGTCATCCCGACAGGGGTTCAGGGTGTTGGTGAGATTGGCGGCTTTGAAGTACAGGTTGATGACATTGTCATACCTGTAGGAGTTGCCGGAACAGGAGCAGTAGGTACTGTTGTAGTTTACATAGCCGAGTTAGTTGTACCGGATGGAGTGTTCGGTACAGGGGCGGTACAAAATGTAACTACAGTAGTAGGGTATGGCGTTACAGGAGTGTCCGGTACGGGTGCTGCTGGTACTATAACGCCTGCTGTGACGGTTCCTGTTACTGGTGTGCAAGGTGCTGGAAGTGTAAGCAACGTAATACCTGCTTACGATTGGACGGTATACCCCACGGGGGTCTCTAGTACCGGCGCTGTAGGAACAGTAGTATTACGGGTAAAACCGGCTATCACTGGCGTAGCGGGAACGGGTGCAATAGGCACTGTAGAAGTTGAGATAGACGATGCTCCAGTAATTGTTGGTGTAGCAGGTACAGGAGCCGTAGGAACTGTTAGAATAATCGGGTGGACCAACGTCAATGACGCGCAGACACCCAACTGGGTAGAAGTCGATAAGGCAGCTTAGGAGACCTCATGGCGACTTATGTGAATAACCTCCGATTGAAGGAGATCACGACGGGCGACGAGTCCGGGACGTGGGGAACAAGCACTAACACCAACCTTGAGTTGATTGCTGATGCGTTTGGCTACAGCACGGAGTCCTTGGCCTCTGATGCGGATGCGACGATCACGATGGCCGATGGCGCTGCCGATGGTATCCGGGCGCTGTACGTGAAGATCACCTCTGGCGTGTCACTGACCGCTACCCGCACGGTGACGATTGCCCCGAACACGGTGTCCAAGGTCTGGATCATTGAGAACGCCACCACAGGCAGCCAGTCGATCACGATTGCGCAGGGTTCCGGTGCTACCGTTACGATTGCTAATGGCAATAAAGCCATGGTGTACAGCGATGGCGCGGGCGCGGGCGCTGCGGTGGTGTTGGCAAATCCGACAGCAGCGACTGTCAACCTAGCTACTGGAGTTACCGGCACGCTACCAATTGCCAACGGCGGCACAGGTACTACTTCGACGACGTTCGCAAACTTAACCACCAATGTCACTGGCACACTTCCCGTAGCCAACGGTGGTACAGGTATTACTTCGTTTGGTACAGGCGTAGCTACAGCTCTTGGTACAGCCATCAACACCACGGGCGGCTATGTCACGCAGTCTGGCACCCTTGCTGCCAACAATGTCCTTTTGGGCGGCGGTTCTGGTACGGCAGTTAGTTCTTCAAGCCTACTCGCTACCTCTGCAGCGGTAACCTCTGGCACCTACATCAAGGCTATCGGCTACGCGGATACTGTTGTCGCATTGGGGAATACAGGCACTGCAATAAACCTTGACGTTGTGTCTGGCGGCGTCTTCACTGCCACCTTAACGGGTAACGCCACCATCACACTGCGCTATCCTGTTTCTTCGGGCGCTTCATCGTTTACACTTATCCTTAGCAACGATGGCACTGCTAGCCGCACAGTGGCGTGGTCTGGGGGCACCTTCAAATTCCCCGGCGGCGCAGCATCGTTGTCCAGAACCACAACGGCTAATGCAATCGACGTTTGGGTGTTCTTTACCCCGGATGGCGGTACAACGTGGTATGGCTCTATACCCATGAAAAACATGACAACTTAACCACAGGAGATAGAAAATGACTCTTACAGTCGAAGAACAGATTCAGTTGCAGACGGCGATTACCAACGCGCAAGCCGCTGCAGGTGCGCAGGAAAACAATAAACAGCGAAAACTACAGTGTCTTAGCATTGCGCATACTACGTTGCTTGA
>JACCDU011175299.1_pt1 | contig 14750 bp, 17 predicted proteins | sample 7446081 | NCBI WGS metagenome assembly JACCDU01 (sample SAMN15323447, study PRJNA562643) | freshwater metagenome | isolation source: river surface water | place: USA:Blue River Watershed | collected 2017-08-17
GAAGGTAATGATCGAACCGCTGAAAGAGACACAACCAACAACTACGGTGAAGACCGTGAAAATAACGACTGCAGTTGAAGCGTCAGCGCCAAGGGCGAGATATTCCACAATTGCAACCAGCGCTGCAGCACCGCCACCAACGCCATTAAATAGCGCAACAAGCTGTGGCATCTGAGTCATCTGAACTCTGCGCGCTGCTGGCACACCAATTAGCGAACCAACTGCGATTGCGCCGACGATCCAACCGAGGTTGTTAAGTGGTGCGTTATAGGCAAAGACAACCAATGTTGCAATCGTTGCACCGAGTGCACCAATTAGATTTCCGCGACGAGCGGTCTTTGGGTGAGATAAACCTTTGAGAGCAAGGATGAAGCAGACGCCGGCTGCAAGACCGATTAAGTCATACATAGTGCGGTTCATTTATCTGCTCCCTTCTTATTTCCTTTAAACATTTCGAGCATGCGATCTGTAACGACAAAGCCGCCGATCATATTTATTGTTGCCAGGATGATTGCGGCTACTGAAAGACCTAGTTCGAGATTACTTTCGCTGTGATCGGCGACGATAATCGCACCGACCAAGATAACGCCGTGAATCGCGTTGGCACCTGACATGAGAGGTGTGTGCAGAGTTGAGGAAACCTTTGAGACAACTTCAAAACCCACAAATACTGCGAGTACGAAGATTGAGACGATCGCCATTGCATCCATTACTTGGCTCCTCCTGCACTTGGGTCGCGTCGCTGGCCACCATGAGTAACCGCCGATGCATTGATGATTTCATCTGCAAAGTCGAGATTTAGCGAAACTGGTGCGCCATCTTTTGTTCCAGTTGTCATCAAAGTCAACAAGTTAACGACATTTCGTGAATACAAACTTGATGCGTGGAATGGCAGTTGGCTTGGAACATCTTTACCACCCCAAATACGAACTCCACCAGCTGTAACAACTACTTCACCAGGCTTTGAACCTTCAACGTTTCCACCTGTCTCAGCAGCTAAATCAACAATTACTGTGCCAGGTTCCATCGCATCGATCATTGCTTGTGTCATCAAACGAGGAGCAGTGCGACCAGGTACTGCAGCGGTTGTAATAACCACATGTGATTTTGCGATGTAAGGAGTTAGAAGTTCGCGTTGTTTTGCAGCGCGCTCTTCAGTCATCTCGCGCGCATAACCGCCGGCGCCTTCCAGTGATTCCAATTCGAGCTGGATAAATGTGGCACCCATTGATTTAACTTCATCGGCAGAAGATGGGCGAACGTCATATGCAGAAACAACTGCGCCTAGACGACGAGCAGTTGCAATCGCTTGCAAGCCTGCAACGCCTGCACCGAGCACTAATACCTGAGCCGGTGTAACTGTTCCGGCTGCAGTCATCAAGAGCGGGAAGAATCGTGGAGACATTTCAGCGCCAACAAGAACAGCGCGATATCCAGCGCACAAAGCTTGAGATGTAAGAGCATCCATTGATTGAGCGCGTGAGATACGTGGAACTAATTCGAGTGAAAATGCGGTGACGCCCGCTTTGATTGCGGCGTCAATTGAATCTACAGCTGTAACAGTAGATAGGAATGAAATGGTGATTGCACCACTCTTTAGCGTTGCCATCTGAGCTGGTGTTAGCGGCTGAACCGAGAGAACAACGTCTGCTCCGGCAAGAACATCGCCCTTAACTACAGATGCACCTGCTGCAGCGTAAGCAGCATCAGTTCCCTGTGAGTTATCGCCAGCACCTGATTGGATAACGACTTCATATCCAAGGCGAGTTAACTTATTGATGATGTCAGGAACTAGCGCTACGCGCTTTTCTCCTGCTTTAACTTCTAATGGGACGGCTACACGCATGGACAAACCATACTTGCTGATCTAATTACCTGCGAGTTCTCCACGGGTGAGGTGATAAAGCAAGGCTTGAATTGTTGTGCGGCGGTGATAGGCCTCGCGCCAAATGACCGACTTTGGCCCATCGATCACAGAAGCTGCAACCTCTTCACCACGGTGTGCTGGCAAGCAGTGCATGAAGATTGAATCCTTTTCAGTTAACGACATCAACTTATCTGTTACAGCAAATGGTGCTAACACTTTCATTTTCTCTGCGCGTTCTGCCTCGGGATCTCCCATCGACATCCAAACGTCTGTATACAAAACGCTTGCGCCTTTTGATGCTGATTCAGGATCGTTGGTTACTTCAATCGTTGCGCCAGTTTTTTCAGCAATCTTTTTCGCTTGCGCAACTACATCAGCACTTGGCGCCCATTTTCCATCGGGAGTTGCCGCAACAACATGTGCGCCCATAATTGCGCCCATTGTTAACCAAGCATGGGACATGTTGTTTCCATCGCCAAGGTAAACAAATTTTCTTCCCTTTATATCGCTGCCAAATGTCTCACGGATTGTTAACCAGTCGGCAAGTAACTGAGTTGGATGATCGTCATCAGTTAAAGCGTTGATTACAGGTATTGAAGCGTTTGCTCCAAGTTCATCGACATCAGATTGGGCGAAGGTTCTGATTATCAAAGCGTCGCAATATCCGCTAATGATTTTTGCGGTATCGGCGATAGTTTCGCCACGTCCTAATTGCAGTTCATCTCCGCGAATAAATATTGGAGTACCGCCAAGGTGGGCAACTGCAGTTTCAGATGAAAGACGGGTACGAGTTGAAGGCTTTGTCATATAAATCGCAACGGATTTGTTCTTTAGACAATCCTGAGAACGAAGTGGGTTCTTGGCGAATTCGGCTGCAGTGTTAAGCAGCAAATCAACATCGGCTCGCGATAAATCAGCCGTGCGCAGCAAGTCCTTCATCTTCAAATTCTACCTGCTGCCACTATCCTTTCGGACATGGGTATTTTCCGTAAGAACTCTCCTGAATTAGAGGGCGATACTGATCTACTTACCCGTCCCGATCTCCAAGAAGATGATGGGGGCCACGATCGATTTGCGCACTATGTAAAGAAGGAAAAGATCGTCGAATCTGCGGTCACCGGTAAAGCGGTACGAGCGCTTTGCGGCAAGAAATGGATCCCATCGCGCGATCCTGAAAAATATCCAGTCTGTCCAGTCTGTAAAGAAATCTATGACGGCCTCCCGCGCAAATCATCTGACAAGTAAATTATTAGCCGTTGTATTCGCTCTAAGCGTTGTTTTTTCACCGCAAGCGCATAGCGCTAACCAACCTCGCAAGATATTGACGGGGTGGATTCCTTACTACTCCATGAAGACTTCTCTTCCTGCGGCGCTAAATAACGCCGATTTAATTAAAGAGGTAATGCCATTTTGGTACACCTTGAAATTCAACGGCAAAACTAAAGAAGCCTTTGTCAGTGATTTATATGTAAGAGGAAATCCAAGTATTCCAATTGCAACTCCACTTGCGGCGATGCGGGCAGCTGGCTTTCAGATTATTCCAACAATTACCGATGGCACAGATAAGTTAGTTCTATCAAACTTGCTCGCCAATCCAACGAGCAGAACCCAGGTTGCCAAGACTCTGCATAGCTATGTAATGGTCAACAACTTTGACGGTATCGATTTAGATTTTGAGGGTTTTGCATTTGTTGATGGAAATTCGACGTGGGCAAAAACTGCACCAGGTTGGGTTGCTTTAGTTAAAGAACTCTCTGCGATGCTGCGCGCGGATAATAAATTGCTATCTGTTTCAACACCGTACAACTTCAACCCTGCCGAACGACAGAAGGGTTACACGGTCTATGCCTGGCCGCAGATCGCTCCGTACATTGATCGCTTAAGAATCATGACTTATGACTATTCAGTTTCTAAAGTTGGTCCAATCGGACCACTTGCTTGGACAGAGAAAACGGTTGCTTATGCCGCTTCAATCATGCCGGCTTCAAAGGTTTATCTCGGACTTGCTGGTTATGGTCGTGACTGGGTAACTAAGGTTGAAGGCGTATGTCCTGCACCTTTTGCGAGTGCGATCAAAGTTGGCGCAAAGGCTGCAACGTTTGTGATGCGTGATGCCGCAGCGCTTGCCGCAAGTTACAAAGTAACTCCGGTATTTGACGCCAAATTTGGCGAAGCAACATTTACATATACAAAGTCATATGAGGGAACTACTGCAGACGGTCGCTCCACGATGTGTACTGCAACTCGCACCGCTTGGTACCAGAACGCACAGAGTTATAAGTTGCGAAGCGAGCTCGTAGCTAAATATAAATTAGGTGGTGTAACTGCTTGGACTTTGGGCATGGAAGAACCGCTTGCCATGGAAGCCATTCGCCAGACTGCACTTGGTATCGCACCAGTAAAGGTTGTGAGCGCGTTAACGGTTGATAAGACCTCGGTGCTTTATGGAAACTCAGTTTCGATATCAGCGCAATTGAACTTAGAAGATAAATCACCTGCTGCAAACCTTCCGCTTCGTATTGAAGGCAAGAGCGCGAACGATGCCACTTGGCGGATTCTCGGAACCGCAGTCACGGGAGTCGACGGAAGATTTACAACACCGATTCTCTTGGGCAAAGCAACCGCTATCCGTATTGCAACTGATGGCACATGGGAGCGCGCTGAATCTTTGAGTAATGAAATCTCAATCTTGATAGATCGCACAATTTCTATTTCGGCACCAGGAACGGTAAAAGCGAATTCTTCCTTCACAATCGACGGAGTAGTTCGTCCACGAAGTGCTGGCGCTCAACTTTCGCTAATGAAATTTAGCGCGGGTACTTGGAAGAAGGTTGCGGTCGCAACCACCAATGAGCAAGGCGTCTTCGCCTTTGCTATAGAGAAAGAGCCGCGGCAGGTTGCGCGTTATCAAATAATTGTCGAAGGCGATCAACTTTGGCGTCAGGTAGCTGCTCCAGAGTTCTCTATCATTATCCGGTGATGGTTAAGACTGATACTCAAATCGAAGAGCAGATTCGCGCAATCTTCTCTGGCGATACTCCTTGGGTCACCATCGTTTGGGATGATCCAGTAAACCTAATGACCTATGTAACTTATGTTTTGATGGAACTCTTTGGTTTCTCGAAAGAGAAAGCCCACGAGTTAATGATGAAAATTCACACCGAAGGTAAAGCGATTGTTTCAACAGGAAGTCGCGAAGAGATGGAACACGATGTAGCTCGCCTTCACGAATACGGCCTCTGGGCAACGTTGCAACGCGGAGACCAGGCGCTATGACATCTGAAGGATTTAAACGCCACGGCAGCAATTCTTATGTTGCTCAATTTGCTGAAAATGAACGCGAGATTTTAATTAACTTGGCTGAACAAATCATTGAACTACTTGCCGAACGCGTAGACCATGGACACGAAGATCCACTTGCCGCCATGGTTGGAATAACAACACATGATTCACCACCCGAAGATGAAGTACTGCATCGCCTCTTGCCAAATGCTTATCAAGATCAAGTAGATTCGGCAGAGTTTCGTAGATATACCGAATCAACACTTCGCAATAAAAAGCAGGCCCACGCCATGGCGATGCGGATGTATTTAAAGAGCGCTAAAGATGGAACAGTTGATCTTGATCACGATAGCGCCAACGCTTGGCTTGGTGCTGTTAACGATATTCGCTTAGCGCTCGGTGTTCGTTTAAATGTTCAAGAACGAACCAGTGATGAATTAGAACTTTTAGCCCCTGATGATCCGCTGCGTGGCGTCTATATTGTTTATGGATGGCTCGGTTGGTTGCAAGAAGGTTTGTTAGCAGCGCTTATGGATGAGAGTTAGGATACGACTCTTATGTCACTAACTATTTCTAGAGCTTTCGTCGATGCAATTGTTGAGCAATCGCGCGCTGAGTATCCAGATGAATGCTGTGGCGTAATTCTTGGTCCAGTAGGTAAGGACACCCCGGAGCGCTTAAAGCCGATGATAAATGCGGCTCACTCGCCAACTTTCTATGAATTTGATCCAAAAGATTTATTGGCGCTCTATCGCGAAGTAGACGATAACGATGAGGAAATTGTTGTTATCTATCACTCGCACACTGAGACCGAAGCCTTTCCATCCCGTACGGACATTGCATATGCCGGTGAACCAGGTGCGCACTATGTCTTGGTCTCTAGCCGCAAAGAGATTGCACCTGCAATTGAATTCCGCTCGTTCCGAATAATCGACGGAGTCGTAACCGAGGAAGAAGTTTCAATTACCGATTAGCCCCAATCTTGGCCATAATAAGGTCATGAGCATCGATGTACGTATCCCAACAATTCTTCGTCCTTTCACTAGGGATCAAAAAGCGGTAACTGCAAGCGGAACAACACTCAGCGCGGTTATCTCAGATCTCGATGCGCAGTACCCAGGAATTGGCGATCGCCTCCTTGAAAACGGTGCGCTCCGCCGCTTTATTAACATTTATGTAAATGATGAAGATGTGCGCTTTCTCGGAAGTTTAGAAGCGCCAGTTAAAGATGGTGATTCAGTAACAATTCTTCCTGCAGTCGCTGGCGGTTAATTTTGTCGCGTTACGACTCGCTCGAAGCATCAGTAGGTAATACACCGCTAATCGGTTTGCCTCGACTTTCACCTGCTCCAAACGTTCGTCTCTGGGCGAAGATGGAAGATCGCAATCCAACTGGTTCGATTAAAGATCGCACAGCGATTTCCATGATTAACGAGGCTGAAAAAAGTGGCCAGTTAAAACCGGGTGCAACAATTCTGGAACCAACGAGTGGTAACACCGGAATCTCACTTGCGATGGCGGCCAAGGTTCGCGGCTATAAATTGATTTGTGTAATGCCAGAGAACACAAGTCCCGAGCGTCGCCAACTTCTTGAGATGTGGGGCGCCAAGATAATTTCATCTCCCGCTGCTGGAGGATCTAATGAAGCGGTGCGCGTTGCCAAAGAGTTAGCTTCGCAGAACCCAGATTGGGTTTTTCTTTATCAATATGGCAATCCCGCAAATACCAAGGCGCATTACGAGGGTACGGGTCCAGAAATATTTAAAGATCTGCCAACTATTACTCACTTTGTGGCAGGACTTGGAACAACTGGGACTTTGATGGGCGCCGGTCGCTATCTGCGCGAGCAGAACCCAGATGTTCAAATCATCGCCGCGGAACCACGTTACGGCGAAGTTGTTTATGGTCTACGAAATATTGATGAAGGCTTTGTTCCAGAGTTATATGACGCATCTGTTCTGACTCGTCGCTTTTCAGTAGGTGCAGAAGATTCAGTACGTCGCGTACGCGAGCTACTTGAAGTTGAAGGGATTTTTGCCGGCATTTCAACTGGTGCGATTTTGCATGCGGCGATCGCAATGGCTAATGAGGCCCTTGCTGCAGGACGTGATGCAGATATTGCATTTATCGTCTGCGATGCGGGCTGGAAATATCTTTCAACTGGTATTTATGGTTCAGAGATTGAAGAAGCAACCGAAGGGCTCGACGGCACGCTCTGGGCTTAAGGTGTGAGGCGGTAGTCTTGCCCTGTGAGCGATGCACCAATCGGAATATTCGATTCAGGAGTCGGCGGTTTAACCGTCGCACGTGCAATTCTCGACCAACTTCCAAATGAATCTACGCTCTACGTAGGCGATACCGCGCGCGGTCCATATGGTCCAAGACCACTTGCTGAAGTTCGCACCTTCGCACTCGAAACTCTCGACTATCTCGTTGAGCAAGGCGTAAAGGCTTTGGTAATTGCCTGTAACACTGCAAGTGCTGCGATGTTGCGCGATGCCCGCGAGCGTTACTCCATTCCAGTTATTGAAGTGATTCAACCTGCGGTTCGTCGGGCAGTTGCGGCTACTCGCACTGGTCGTATCGGTGTAATTGGTACACGCGCAACCATTGATTCGAAAGCTTACTTAGATGCATTTGCTGCAGCACCACAATTGGAGATTACTTCGATCGCCTGCCCGTTATTTGTGGAATTTGTTGAGCGCGGTGAAACATCAGGGGAGGCGATCACTAAGGTCGCACGTGAATACCTAAAGCCAGTAATGGATGCTGATGTAGATACCTTGGTATTAGGTTGCACCCACTACCCGCTGTTAACCGGCGTTATTTCCTATGTAATGGGCAATAACGTCTCACTCGTATCTAGCGCAGAAGAGACTGCAAAAGATCTTTACCGAACACTTGTAGAAAATTCGCTATTGCGTGCCCCATCTTCTACCCCTGCAACACATCGCTTCTTGGCTACCGGAGATTCCGCAGCATTCGAAGTTTTGGCACGTCGATTCTTGGGACCTGAAGTGGGTTCCGTGCAACATATAGATCACCTCCGATAAAACCGAATAAATAGAATGGAAGCCAATGGCACGCAACGACGGAAGAACAAATAGCCAGCTGCGCGAAATTAAAGTAACGCGCAAATGGTTAGACCATGCTGAAGGTTCAGTCTTGGTTGAATTCGGAAAGACTCGTGTTCTCTGCGTTGCATCATTTACGCCAGGTGTTCCACGTTGGTTAAAAGATTCTGGAAATGGTTGGGTAACTTCGGAATATGCAATGTTGCCACGTGCAACTCACACCCGTTCTGATCGTGAAAGCGTTAAGGGAAAGCTCGGAGGACGCACTCAAGAAATCTCGCGCCTAGTCGGTCGTTCACTTCGTGCGATTGTGGATATGAAGGAACTTGGCGAAAACACAATTGTTATTGACTGCGATGTATTGCAGGCTGATGGTGGAACACGTACTGCGGCAATTACAGGCGCTTATGTTGCTCTCGCTGACGCAATTTCTTGGGCGAAGTCACAAGGTCATATCAAGGCAGATTCAAAGCCGTTAAGTGATTCCGTTGCCGCAGTCTCTGTCGGAATTATTGATGGTGTCCCAATGCTCGATCTTTGCTACGAAGAAGATGTGCGCGCCGATACCGATATGAACGTTGTCTGCAGTGGCGATGGGCGCTTTATTGAAGTTCAAGGAACTGCCGAAGGCGTGCCATTTGATCGCAACTTACTTGATTCACTTCTTGATCTCGCAGTCGCTGGCTGTGTAGAACTCGGCGAAATTCAAAAGGCCGCACTAGCCAAGTGAGTTCAACACAAACTCCTCATAAATTACTTCTCGCAACGCGCAATAAAGGCAAGATCGAAGAGTTTCGTCGCATCCTGGAAGATATTGCTGCAGGACAGATTGAATTAGTAGGTCTTGATCAATTTCCTAACCTCCATGACGTTGATGAAACCGGTTCAACTTTTGAAGAGAATGCTTTATTAAAAGCACGCGAGATGTGTGAAGCATCTGGAATTCCGGCGATTGCAGATGACAGCGGACTTTGCGTTGATTATTTAAATGGTGATCCTGGAATATTCTCTGCGCGCTGGGCGGGAAGCCATGGTGATGACAAAGCAAACATTGCAAAAGTTTTGGCCTCACTTGCCGATGTTCCAGATGAGAAGCGCAGCGCACACTTCACTTGCGTTGCGGCACTGGCTTTGCCCGATGGCCGCACCCACGTTGAAGAAGGAAAGTTCGAAGGTTGGATACTGCGTGAGCCGATTGGGGATCAAGGATTTGGCTACGATCCAATTTTCCGTCCTGATGGTTACTCAATATCTAGCGCACAAATGAGCGCGGAGGAGAAGGATGCGATAAGCCATCGCGGAAAATCACTCCGCGCTATCGCACCCCATGTCATCAATTTGCTCAACTCCCTAGGCTAAACTTGGCCTATACGAGTTAGTTCAAACCCTGATCGTTTCCAATTTTCAAAGGAGTCACATCGTGGCAGTTAAGAAGAAAGCACCGGCTAAGAAGAAGGCCGCAGCGAAAAAAGTTGTGAAGAAGGTTGCCAAGAAGGCTCCAGCTAAGAAGAAGGCCGCAGCTAAAAAGGTTGTAAAGAAGGCTGCTAAGAAAGCGCCTGCGAAGAAGAAGGCCGCAGCTAAGAAAGCACCAGCACGTAAGAAGAGTGCGGTAAAGAAGTCAGCGGCGAAGAAGACATCTTCTGCAAATAACTTTGTAGTCCCACCAGTACCAGTTGGCGGAGTTAAGCGCCCTGCGTCAGTAAACGTTTCAACAACTCCTGCACCAAAGGCTGCGCCAGCAACTAAGCCAAGTGCAGCGCCAAAGCAATCAACATCACCTCGTGTTTTGATCGCAGCAATTATCGGTATCGCAATTCTTGCAATCGTAGTTATCTCACGTCCTGCATCCGATGGCGATGACGTTGCGCCAGTTGCATCAGCATCAGCGACAGCGACTGAATCAGCAGCGCCAGAGATGTCAGAAGAAGCAACTCCAGAGGCAACTGAGCCAGCTGCAACAGGTGAAGCAGTTGCTTCAGTTGAAGCGCCAGGACGCTTTATCGGAAACTGGAAAGATTCATCTAAGTCAGTAATGGTAATTACATGGAAGGCGCCAGCTGCAACTGCTGGTCTAACTGGTTATAAGTTTGAAGTTCGCTCAGGTATGGGCGAGTGGAGAGAAGCCGGTGTTCTTCCAGCAGATCAACTCTCAATTGAATTTACAAAGGCTTCAACTGATAGTTCAACATCATTCCGAGTTTCATCAATGTACTCAGATGGTCAGATCGCAACTGCCAAGGCATTTGGATTCGCCGGTCAGTTCGAGTAATTCCAATTAAATAATTACTAGAGAAAATAACCCTCACCAATTTGGTGGGGGTTATTTTTTTATCCTAATTAAGTAAGTTTTGTTTCGATAGCGGCGACGTAGGCACGAACTCCTGCTGGCACTAGATGCACACCATCGGGAGCAAAGTATTCGGTGCGGCCTTGAGAAATCTGATCCCACGGAATTATTGAGATATTGGAATAGTTCGCTGCGACCTCGTTAATCAAGGCGTTATTACCCTCTCTCCAAGGCCGTGGAACCGCGGTGTTAACCACGATCGCCTTGGGTGCAGATTTAATCGCTTCGAATATGGCGATAACTTGATCGCGAGTTAGCGCGTTGTTGTTTCCTAAGTTGAATACAACTGTTGAATTCTTCACCTTTTCGCCATCTACCTTCATAACTTCTAGCAATTCAGGCGCTTGTCGGCCTACGCGAGCGTTAATCAAGGCAATTGGGTGGTTGGCCTCAATTTCAGATCTAATACCAAGAATTACTGAATCACCTGTTACCCACAAGCCCGGATCAGCGCTATCTACAACGGCTGTGATTGGCCTATTTGCATCCTTTAACGACTGCGCTAACGCCTTGTTCTTATCTTCAATTTCAATGAGGGCATTCAAGGAGATAGTTGCCGCCAACAGAAGAATGTATGTAGAAGCAAACCAAACGACAATTTTCTGCCGTTTGCGCACGTACGGAGTGCGGTACTTCATTCCCTTAAACCAATAAGCAACAGCGCCACTTCTAATTGGTAGTTCGACGAGCCGTAGAGAAATATCGGCTAATGCGAGCACCACCAAGATTCGCAAAGTAAAGAGCGCCCAATCTTCACCATCTAGATCAACTTGTGGGCGCGAGATTTGAAAGATCACCCAGTGCCATAAGTAAATTGCATAAGAGCGCTCTCCAATCCAAAGGAGAACGCGATTGCGCAAAAGCGGTGCAAAGCGAGATGCCGGATGCACAATTGAAATCAGAATTGCGGTACCAAAGATTCCGGCTAACGGAAACGCGATTCGATAAAGCGCGGGATTTGACTGATCGATGAGTAAGAAGGTGGCCAGGATTCCGACAAAACCAAAGACGCCAACACCGTCGATAAAGTCTTGCGCTCTACGGCTAACTTCGGGACGGAAATTCTGGGGGATCCAACTAACTGCAAGCGCTGCACCCAAGAAAAGACCGATGCTGTGGGTATCTGTACCAAAGTAAATATGGCTAACTTTTGAAGTATTTGATGCATCTACTTGGAAGGAGACCAACATCAAGACGATTCCCGAAGTCATTGCAATTACTAGCGCTGCAACGGAAATCAGTTTCTTGCCAAAGAAGCGAAGCACCAAAAGGAGAATAAGCGGCCAGATCAAGTAGAACTGGGCCTCAACAGCTAGCGACCAGGTGTGCTGAAGAAGTGGCGGCCGGCCACTACTTTCAAAGTAATCCTGCTCATTAAAGACAAGCCACCAGTTCATGCCGCCAAAGATTGAGAAAGGGGCATCGGTTAAGAATTTCTTAGTTGTATCAGGAGCCCAGAGTCCAACCACAATTGAGGTCACGATCAACATAAACAACAGTGGCGGAAGCAATCTGCGAATTCGCGCCATATAAAAATCGCGTAGATCTAAACCACCACGCTGTTGAATTGAATCAAGAAGTAATCGAGTGATTACATAACCAGAGATAACAAAGAAGAGATCGACTCCAAGAAATCCACCCGGAATCCATTCCAGACCAAGGTGATAGAGCATTACCGCAATTACTGCGACAGCGCGCAGTCCATCAATTGCAGGGATGTATTGGATACCGCGTTTGGTAGCCATATTAATTACCGGCGCTTGGCAGGTTTTTTCTTAGCCGCGCTCTTTTTTGGTGCAGATTTCTTTGCAGGTGCAGCAAGGGCTGGCTTGGTGCGCTGACTTATAACCTTCTTTGGCCCAGTATCAATTACTGAGTTATCTGCATTTAAGTTTTCGTTTACGCTCTTATGGAGATTAGCAAGTCTTTCAAATGCGCTATCTAAGCGAGAGCGGCTCTGCGATATGGCTTGCTCTGCAGCATCTAGAGATTGGCTCTGGACTTTGTAGAGTCTTTCAGCTTCTGCGATAACTCCGCTTAACCATTGGCGATACTCAGCGACTTCGCTAGTTGCCGCAACGATGATGCGCTCACCTTCGCGACGCGCTGCTTGGGCTAGCGCTGCTGCTTCGCGACGTTTTTCATCAAAGATTGCTTGCGCTTCACGCTCTACAGAAGAAAGGCGCTCTGCAGCCTCTGCTTCAGCTGCAGTTATGTATTTACGACCGCGCGCTTCAGCGCCAGATAAAATTGTGCGCGCCTTTGTTTCGGCACTTTCGATGGCATCTTTTGCTTGGCGAGTTGCTTCAAGAACTACTCTCTCTGAAGATGCAAAGGCTTTTGATTCGCGAGCTTGCGCAGATTTAATCATCGACATCGCAGTTTCGGTTGCGAGGATTTCGAATTCTTCCTTGCTTAAGGAAGTGATATCGCGACGAGAACGAAGGTCATTTAGTTGTGATTCGAGTTCGCGGATGCGGTCTACCGAACTTGGAGCAGCGCTTTCGCTCTCTTTAAATCCAACCCAATTAAGGAAACTATTCTTCTCAGCCATAGGGCTAGATTAGAGCAAAGCCTGCAGAGTCCAAAAGTGGGGTGATTTAGTCGCGGTAGATAGCGAAGGAAACCGCTAGGTACTGCGAAACCCAGGCGGCGAGCACGAATATATGAAAAAGCTCATGAAAGCCGAAGTACTTTGCAGTGCGTCCAGGGCGCTTTAGCGCATAGAAGATTGCACCGATGGAATAGAGCAGCCCACCAATAATGACTGGAAGAAGGACCCAGAGACCACCTTCTTTATAAAGTTGTGGCGTGTAAACAACCGCAACCCAACCCAGAAGTAAATAGTTTGCTACATATAGCCAACGTGGAGCGCCCACCCAAAAGATGCGCATCGCAACTCCCAATAGCGCACCGATCCAGACAACGCTAAGCAAGATGGTTCGATCATTGCCTTCCAGAAGAGTTACTGCAAAGGGCGTGTAAGAGCCGGCGATCAAAAGATTGATATTTGCGTGATCCCAGCGGCGCCAAATTTTCTTCTTGGCAGGTGACCAAGGAACTCGGTGATAGATCGCAGAAACGCTAAAGAGCATGATCGCGGTTATTGAATAAAGGGCAACGGCAAATTTAAGCGAGTTCTTACTTAATACAAATAAAACTAGCGAAGCGATGATTACGATCGGAGTTGCCGCTAAGTGAAACCAGCCTCGCAACTTTGGCGGAGCTACCGCTGCTAACTTTTCGCGTTCACTCGCCTCTTTACTCATGCATCAACTCTAGGGGTTGGTAACAGGTTTTAACCCTCGGACTGATTTAACAGTTAGTGAGGCGAGGGCTGCGAATAAGGCGATTGAGCCTGTCACATAGATCATTGTGCTTACACCGAAGGCGTGCGCAAGTGGCCCGGCGGCGGCGATTCCGATGGGTGATAAACCAAAAGAACCTAGGGCGTCATATGCAACAACTCGAGAATATGACTCTTCTGGAATATGTGATTGCAGCGAGGTATTCCAAACAACGGTGAAGATATCTATAGCAATACCTGCAAAGAATGCACAAATCAGTGATACCCAGAGCGGAGCGCTCATCGCCAATGAAAAATCCCAAATCGATGCAGCTGCAATAATCAACATCGCAAATAGAAGCGGCCGAGCAAAGCGAATTTTCAGAGAAATTAAGCTACCTGAAAGCATGCCCAAAGTTAGAGCGGCTAAGTTAAATGACCAGAATCTTGGCCCGTTCGCAATTTCTGAATACTTCAGCGGCCCAAGTATTTGCAGCATTGATTCGAAGGCTAAATTAATAAGGGCAAAGGAAATAACAATGGTTACAACCCAAGAGCGAGAAGAGAATTCGCGCCAGCCAGCTTTCAAATCATGAAACATCGAATTCTTGTTTTCACGAATTATCTTTGGCAGATCTAGATTCCAGACAAGTACTCCGGCAATAAAGAATGAGATCGCATCAACTAATAACGCCCAACCTGAACCAAAAAGGGTGACCAGGGTTCCACCCAGCAGTGCGCCGAATACATAACCAATATTGGTAGTCATCGCGATTACTGCATTGCCATGCTGCAACTTCTCTTTAGGGAGAATTTCTGGCAGTACGCCGGACATAGCTGGCCACCAGAGGGCATTTAAAATTCCGAAAAGAGCGCCCATTAACGCCAAGAAGA
>JACCDU010753931.1_pt1 | contig 14732 bp, 12 predicted proteins | sample 7446081 | NCBI WGS metagenome assembly JACCDU01 (sample SAMN15323447, study PRJNA562643) | freshwater metagenome | isolation source: river surface water | place: USA:Blue River Watershed | collected 2017-08-17
ACGCTGCTGATGTCCTTTGCCATGCACACGGGCAAGGGCTACGGCCAGCACTGGCGCGGGGTGCTCTTTCGCTTGACCTACCCGCAGCTCGCGGACGTGGTGGCCAAGAGCCGGCGATGGTTCACCCAGTTCTTCCCCGAAGCCAAGTTCAACAAGGCCGAGCACTACTGGGAGTGGCCGACCGGGGAAATGCTGTTCTTCCGCTATGGAGCAAGCGAGGACGACTACTGGAATTACCACGGCCACGAATACCCGTGGCTGGGCTTTGAAGAGCTGACCAACTGGCGCGACCTGAGCTTCTACGAGGCCATGCACTCCACCTGCCGGTCATCTTTCCCCGGCATGCCGCGCATGGTGCGCGCCACCTGCAACCCATTCGGCAAGGGCCACGGCGCAGTCAAGGAGCGCTTCAAGCTGGGGGAGGGTGGCGTGCCGTCGGGCCAGGTGATCCGCCTGGACGGCGAGAAGCCGCGCGTGGCCATCCGCTCCAGCATCTACGAGAACAAGGTCCTGCTGGCCAATGACCCGGACTACCTGGAGACCCTGCAGGCGCTCAAGGACCCGAACCGGCGCAAGGCCTGGCTGGAAGGCGACTGGGACATCCATGTGGGCAGCTTCCTGGAAGGAGTCTGGGACGCCAAGAAGCATGTGGTGCAGCCCTTCGCCATCCCGGCCAACTGGAAGGTGTGGAAGGCCATGGACTGGGGCTATGCCCGCCCGTATGCCTGCTACTGGTTCGCCATGGACCCCGACGGCGTGCACTACATCTGGCGCGAGCTGTACGGCATCGGAGAGAAGCCAAACGAGGGCAGCCGCGAGGATGCCGCCAAGGTGGCCAGGAAGATCAAGCGCATCGAGGAACACGACGAGCGCCTGGGCTACGAGTACCGCATGAACCTGGCCGACCCGGCCATCTTCAGCAAGATCGGCGCGGACCGCTCCATTGGGCAAATCTTCCGAGAAGGCGGCGTGAAGTGGCAAGAGGCCTGGAACGCCAAGGGCAGCCGCGTCAACGGCGCGCAGGAAGTCATCCGCCTGCTGGCCGAGGACAAGCTGAAGGTGTTTTCCACCTGCAAACACTGGATCAGGACCGTGCCCAGCCTGCCGCCGTCGGACGACAACCCCGAGGACGTGGACACGGATGCCGAGGATCACGCCTGGGACGCCACCCGCTACGGAGTCATGCGCCGCCGTCGCAACCCGGACGCAGAACAAAAATCCGACGACCCCGAAGAACCGACATACAAACACGAAGACGACACGTATCACCTGAAAGTCTGAACATGCCCCAAGAACAGACCCCAGCCGCCACCGGCTACCGCGAAGCGCCGCCCGCCGACGAGCTGGCCAAGAAGTGGAATCAGCGCATTGCCGGTGCACGCACGCACTGGGACAAATTCCACCAGCGCGTGCGCCACAACCGCAAGACCGTGGCGGGCTTCAACTGGGAAGCCGACCCGAAGACCAAGGACTTCTACAAGCACCGGGCCAACCTGATCCACGGCACGATCACCGCGATCCTGCCGCAGATTTATGCGCGCAACCCGGAAATCAGCGCCACACCCAACTACAAGGCGGACAACCTCAAGCTGTTCTGCACCACGCTGGAGAAGGTGACCAACGTGTGCCTGGACAAAGCCGACCTGAAGGGCCGGGCCAAGGCATCGGTGCGCAGCGCGCTGACATCGAGCTTCGGCATTGTGAAGGTCATGTACCAGCGCGACATCCAGAACGACCCGATCATCCAGGCGCGCATCAACGACACCCAGGACAACATCCAGGAAGTCGAGCGCCTGCTGGCCGACATCGAGGACCCCGAGCAGCGCAACGACCTGGAAGCCAAGCAGGCCGAGCTGGCGCAGCTCATGGCTTCGCTCACCGAACAGGTGGAAGTGACGGCCGCCGAGGGCCTGGTGATCGACCGCGTGCTGACCGACAACCTGCTGATCGACCCGTCGGTGTGCGAGTTCTGGGACTACCGCGATGCGGACTGGCTGTGCCAGATCATCCCCATGAAGAAGTCGCAGGCCGAGGCGACCTACAAGATCAAGCTGGACAAGGCCAAGACCTACCAGGACAGCCAGAAGACCGGCCAGAAGGATGGCCGCTTCGCCAGCGCATCTTCGAGCCTGGAAGAGGACCGCCAGATCGCCATTCTGGAAATCTGGGACAAGAACACCCAGCGCGTCTACACCATGGCCGAGGGCTGCGACTACTGGCTGCGCGAGCCGTATTCACCGCCGAAGGCTGGCGAACGCTGGTACCCGTTTTTCTTGCTGCCCTTCCAGCTGGTGGACGGCCAGTTCGTGGCCCCCAGTCTGGTGGACCTGACCGAGAAGCTGCAGGACGAACACAACGAGGCCCGCGACGGCTACAACAAGCACCGCGAGCTGTGCAAGCCGGGCTGGATCGCGGGTGGCGACATCAGCGAGAAGTCCATCAAGCGCTACACCGACAGTGACATCGGCGAAATCACGATCATCGACACCGAGGGCAAGCCCTTGACGCAGGTGATTCAGGCGCGCCAGCACCCGCCCATTGACCCGGCCGTGTACGACACCAGCGCCGTGCGCTATGACTGGGAGCTGGTGACCGGTGTGCAGGACAGCCAGCGCGGCAGCATCGTCAAGGCCAAGACCGCCACCGAGGCCAGCATCATGCAGCAGGGCCTGAGCGCCCGCGTCGGTGAATTCCGTGATCAGGTGGAAGACTGGCTGCAGGAAATCAGCCAGTTCGCCGCTCAAATCCTGCTGCAGGAAATGACCCCGGCCCAGGTCGAGCGGATCATGGGCCCGGCCGAAACGCAGCAGCGCGAAGTCAACGGCATCGTGATCGAAGTGCCGGTCAAGTCCTACGACTGGCCGCAGCTGTCCCGCGAAGAAGTCTTCGACATGGTGGAGATGAAGATTCGCGCGGGCACCACCGGATCGCCCGACAAGCTGGAGCAGCAAGAAAACTGGTCCAGGGTCCTGCCGGTCATTCAAAACCTGGTCATGCAGATCATGCAGGTGCAGGCCACCGGCCAGGACGCCGAGCCGCTGATCAACCTGCTGCGCGAAACGCTCAAGCGCTTTGACGAGCGCCTGGACGTTGAGCAGTTCATCCCCAAGCCACCCCAGCCCGCAGCGCCAACAGCCCCCGCGCTGCCCGCCATGGCCGCCGCAATGTGACGAATCCCCAACCACCACAAGGAAATCACCATGCCACTCTGGAAACAGCGAATGTTCGCCCGCCTCATGAAGCCAATCGACGGCGACGGCTCCGACGCGGGCGGCGGATCGAGCGCCATTGAAACCGCCATGGACGCGGTGGGCATCACCACCGACGAAGCGCCAGCCGAGACACCGGCCGACACGTCCACCGATGCTGCACCGGCCGACACCACGGCCAGCGCAACCGACGCCGACCCGAACGCGGGCAAGGACGACGATGCAGCGAAGCCGGGTTCGCGCATGGCGGCCATGCTGGACGAGCTGACCGACGATCCGAACAAGGCCAAGCCCGATGCAGCACCGGCCGCCGCTGAAACGAAACCGGCCGAAGGCGAGACAAAGCCCGCTGAATCCGAGACACCGCCCACCCCTGAGCAGGAAGAAGCCGAGCTGCTGGCCGGTGTGAAGTCCGACCGTGGCCGCGAGCGCATCAAACAGGTGTTTGCCGAGCGCAAGCAGCTGGAGCAGGACATCACCGAATTCCGCGAGCTGGTGAAGTCCACCGGCATGAGCGCCCAAGAGTTCGCCCAGACGCTGGAGTTCGGCCGATTGGTCAACTCAGGCGACGAAAAGAACCTGCGCGTGGCCCTGGAAATGATCGAGGGCCAGCGCGCCATGCTGTACCAAAAGCTGGGCGTGGAAGCGCCTGGCGTGGACCTGCTGGCCGGTCACGACGACCTCAAGCAAGCCGTCGAGAACATGGAAATCACGCGCGAGCGTGCGCTGGAGCTGGCCAAGTTCCGCAAGGTGGACGCCGAGACCAAGGCCCGCCAGCAGGCCGAGCAGACCCAGCTGCAGGAGCGTCAGACCTTCGAGAAGACGGTGAAGGACGCGGCCGGGGCCATGGAAGCGTACCTGGAGACCCGCAAGAACGAAGTGGACCACACGGCCCGCATGAAGATCATCAGCGATCACTTCCGCAACCCGGCCAACCTGCAGAAGTTCGTCAGCACCTACCGCCCTGACCAGTGGGCCGCCACCGTGCAGATGATGTACGACAACATCGTGGTGCCCAAGGCTGCAGCACCTGGCCCGCAGCCGATCCGCTCGCGCCCGGCCACCCTGGGCGCACCGGCCGCCAATGCCGCCGCCCCCATCGACCGCATCGCGCAGCGCATGGAATCCATGGGCCTGTAATTGAATCAACACCGGAGAAACGACCATGGCCATGCAAGACCTGAAGATCACCAAGAAAGAAGCGAAGTCCAAGAGCGAGGCAATGGCTGTCAGCTCGTACGAAGACCAGGAGCGCTACCCCTACGGGCTGCGCCTAGACCTGAACGACGACACGCTCAAGAAGCTGGGCATCACCAAGCTGCCCGCCGTCGGCACCGTGCTGATGTTCGAGGCCAAGGCCAAGGTGGTGGGCTCGCGTCAGTCCGCCACCGTGGAAAGCGACAACCGCAGCATCGAGCTGCAGATCACGCACCTTGACCTGGAAATGGACGACGACGAAGTGGACGAGGGCGAGCTGACCCGCAGCGAAGCGGGCGCGATGTCCAAGGTGGCGAAAAAACTCAGTTCGATGTGAACAAAAATCCGCTGGGGGCTTGACGGCCTCCAATAATTCGATAGCCAGTTCCGCATCCCTGTGCTGACCGAGCTGCAACGAGCGTAAGCGGGGACCGCCTCCCGCAGCAGATCAGCCAGCACTTCGATGCGGTACACGCCGAATTTGTCGCTGCATCGGTGGGGTCGCGTCCACCAGCGCATAGCGCACCAGGCCAAGCCGTACCCGAGTCGCGCCGGGAACCTGGAGCGCTGAACCGACGGGCTTGCGTGCCGTCACGGTGTGGAAGGTGTTTTCAATCCTTTCATTTCGGAGCAGTGACATGCCTATTTCGAACCAAGACTTGCAGGAGTTGGCCAAGGTTTCCTTGGACGAGTACCTGCGCAACATGCCGGTGGACCAGATCGCCACCGAGCGCCCCCTTCTCAAGAAGCTCATGGCCGGTCGCAAGACCTTCCTGGGTGCCAAGCAGAACGTCGTCGAGAACATCCGCAAGGATTACGGCTCGAACTTCGCCTGGGCCTACGGTGAAGATGCCGTCAGCTTCAACAAGCGCAACACCACCGAGCAGGCCGCCTTCCCGTGGCGTCGTGCCGTGGATGGCCTGTACCTCGATTACGACCGCCTGTTCGGCAACGGCATCAAGGTGCGTGAAGGCGCGCGCGGCGAGTACAAGCTGGAGCAAAACGAGAAGGTCCAGCTGCTGAACCTGCTGGACGAGCAGATGGAAGCGCTCAAGGAAGGCTTCATGAAGAAGCTGGACCTGGAGCTGCACCGCGACGGCACCGCCGACACGGACGCCGTGGCTGGTCTGGATGTGCTGGTTTCGACCACGCCCAACACCGGCACCATCGGCGGCCTGGACGCTTCGACCGCCACCTACTGGCGCAACAACGCCCAGACCGGCATCAGCACCGCATCCGTCGGCACCCTGGCCCAGGCCATGGAAGCCAACTGGCGCAAGTGCATCAAGAACGGTGGCAGCCCCGACTTCATCCTGGCCGGTGGCGACTTCATCGACGCCTACCGCAAGGAAATCGTCGTGACGAACAACGCCAACGCCGGTTCTGTGAAGCAGCTGGACGCTGGTGTTGGCTCTGGTGTGAACACCGGCCTGTACTTCAAGGGCGTGGAAATCGTGTGGGACCCGCAGTTTGAAGAGCTGCAGACCCTCGAAACCGCCACGGTGAACTGGAACAAGCGCTGCTACTTCCTGAACACCAAGCACCTGAAGTACCGCGATGACGACATGGACATCGTGACCCCGGTGCGCCCGCACGACACCCTGGCCATGTACGCCATGGTGAACCTGCGCCTGGCTTTGTCGGTGAACCGCCGCAACGCCCAAGCAGTCCTGGCCATCGCCTGATAGCCAGCCCCGGACCCCGGCCCCGCGCCGGGGTTCTTCCATCCCCAGGAGAACCTATGAGCAAGACCCATGTGCCCCTGTTGCAGGTCACGGTGCGCCGTGACGCCAACACCATCACCCCCGTCACCGTGCCCCCGCATGAGCTGACCATCCTGCGCTCGATCTTCGGCAAGGAGAACGTGCAGGAAGGCGAAGCCGTCGGCACCGTCGAGCTGGAGCCCAGCGAAGAACACGGCCGCCTGAGCGCCAAGTACGGCGCGCCGCGCGTGGCCAAGATTTTCGGTGACGACGAAGGCGAGCGCCTGGCCGAGCTGGTGGAGAAGCACGCCACCAAGGCCCCCAAGGCCCCCGCCGCACCGAAGGGCAGCAAGAAGGACGACAAGAAGGCCGAGGCCGACGAGTCTGCCGAGACCCAGCCCGCACAGTAAGGAAGCAAGACGATGGCGCAGCCGCAAGCCTATAACCGCGAAGTCGATTTCACCGAGCGCGATGGTGATGACACCAATCACGCCGGGATCAATGCGGAGCTGGACGCGGCTGCGCTTTCCATCAATGAGATTCGGGACAACCTGGCGCTGATCCAGCGCGATGACGGCGGCCTGCAAAACGGCATCGTCACCGCTGAATCGCTGGCCCCGTCCGCCTTCGATGCGGTCCTGGCCAACGTGAACGAAGCCGTCCAGGACGCCCAAACCGCCGCCAATTCGGCCACGCTGGCCGCCACCACGGCCATTGACGCGCGCGACGATGCGCAGGCCGCCGAGACCGCCGCCGAGACCGCCGCCACCGCTGCATCGCTGAACGCCACCACGGCCGTGACCAAGGCCGCCGAAGCCCTGGCCAGCGCCACAGCCGCCGCAGCATCGGCCACGACGGCTACGACCAAGGCCAGCGAAGCATCGACCAGCGCCGCCGCTGCCCTGGCCAGCCAGAACGCGGCCGCCACCAGTGCCACCAATGCGGCCGCCAGCGCCACCAGCGCACTGACCAGCCTCAACCAATTCAAGTCCCAGTATTACGGCCCCCTGGCCAGTGACCCGACGACCGACCCGCTGGGCAATCCGCCGACCGTTGGCGACCTCTACACCAACACAACCACGGGACGCCTGCGACTGTTTGGCGGCACCAGCTGGCAAGAAGGCAATGCAGGCTCGATCAGCGTGCAGAACTTCAGCGGCAACGGTTCGCAAACAGCCTTCACGCTGGCCACCACACCCCAGGCCGAAGAAAACACTCAGGTATACATCAGCGGGGTGTACCAGCAAAAAAGCGAGTACAGCATCAGCGGCACCACGCTGACCTTTACCAGCGCGCCGCCGACCGGCACGAACAACATCGAAGTGGTGACCATGAGCGTGCTGCCGTTGGGAACCACGGACGCCATTCTGGTGAACACCACGGCTGAGCCTGGCGGCCTGTGGGCCACCGTGCAGGGCTTCATCAACTGGATGAAAGGCCGCTGGGATGCGCTGACCAGCACCAGCGGGGCCTCGCTTGTCGGCTTCGATGGCAGCACAGTGCAAACCGTTTTGGACGATGCTAAGCCAATGCAGAGCTATACAGCTCTGAGAGCCTATACAGGCCGGGCAACTGGTGTGCGCATCACCCAGCAGGGAATCGCTGGGTTTTTTCAGCGTGATGCCAGCGACACCACAAGCGCAGACAACGGCGGAACCGTAATCGTGGACACGAGTGGGCGCCGGTGGAAACGCCTGTTTGTTGGACCAGTCAGCGTTAAATGGTTTGGCGTCGTAGGAGATGGTTTAACCAACGACACAACCGCAATCCAAGCGGCCATTGATAGTTTGGCTGCGACCGGTGGAGTGGTGCATTTCCCGCCCGGCATGTATCGCATCGCTCGCAACGTCGGAACTAACGACCGATGGGGAATCAAAGTACCGCATAGCAATATCACGCTTCGAGGTGACCAAGCCACGTTGCGCAGGTTCAACACCGACATCAGCACTTACGCGCTTGCTTACCCGATCGTGTTTGTTGGTACCCCGGACAGCAATGCAGCAAGCGCAACGAAAAATGTGACGATCACCGGCATTCACTTCCAAGGCGAGAACACCAGGCACAACATTGATGGCGGCGCGCCGAGCGACTTCAGGGATTCCATTCATTTCAAAAACACGTCCAACACGGAAGTGGTCAACTGTCGTTTCACGAAGATCGACAGCACTTCCATCTATTACCAGCACCCGGTTTCTTACGACTACGCGAATACGGTCTACTACAACACAACTAAAAACTATCAAAGCAAGATTACGGGCTGCTCGTTTATTTCAGACAGCCACTCCACCGCAGGCCGCGCCATCATTCACAACATCGAATGCTCCGGCATCGACGGCCTGTTGGTGGATCACAACCGTTTTGAATGGTGTGACGATTGCATTTCTGGTGACGGCACTTACGACGACATCAATGACGTAGAGACTGACACCTACACCCCCACGGTGTCGGGGTGGACGCTGGGGGCCGTGAAACGGGTTGGCCGAAACATCACTTTCAGCAACAACTACGCGCTGAACAGTTCGGAACACGCGGTCTACTTGGGGACGATGGACACATCGATCACGGGCAACACCTGCCGGGTCGAAAATCCGAGCATCTGCCTGGGAGACATCAAGACCCGTGGGCGAAACGTCTCAATCACCGGGAACACGGTAACTGCTCAAAACGTGTGTGTTGCGATTGCGGAGCCGTCGTTCAACGTCACAGTCTCCGGTAACAACTTGCAGCCACTCTCTGAAGGCGGAGGTGGAGTCGTTGAGATTGTTGGCAATGGCCTGGTTTCATATATCAGCAATCGAAGCGATTTCCTGACAACCTATTACCCGATGTTCAACATCAACATCACGGGCAATAACATCACATTCCCTTCGACAGCTCCAGCGACGGCGTTACAGCATATCTGTGTGCGAATCTATGGGCCGTCTGGGACATTGGCGCAGTACCCTGATTATATTTTTCACAACATCAACATCACCGGAAACTCGTTCTATAACTACGAGGTCGGCGTGTATGTGATTACAGCGTTGATGAGGACCGTGAACGTGGACGGCAACATGTTCTACGGTAAGCCGTATTCGGGGGCGTTCAGTGGCTCAACGGCTATGAAAACCTATGCCCCATTGGTAGTTAACAGTGGGCTCACTTATGTACTGAACCAAGTCAAGTTCACCAACAACGTCGTTGAGAAATCCAAGTACATCGTGGCGACGCACAACGGCGCAGGTAGTTTTGTGTTCGGGCCGAATTTGTCGTGCGGCAACCTGATGAATTACATCCAAAACTACAAAACATCGGATGTCCGTGTTCCCGATTACGACCTTTCATCTTTCACTGGAAACCGTGGTTCGTATTTTCTTGACCGAACAGGTTGGGCTGGTGCGTATTCAATCAACAACAACCTGAGTGACAGCGGCGCTTCCAATCCGTATCGCAAGTACAACATTGCATACAACGGAACGAACATTGTGTTCTACACCAACGATAGCGGAACCTCCGTCATCCTTGGATGAAAAATGGTTTTTGTTCCTAATTTAGAAAGGCTGGGCCGTTGATTGGCACTGAGAAAACCACAAGCAAACAGCGAGGCGCACATGCGGCGCGTCCATTTCCGGCGCGCTGGTGCGGCCAGCCTGATCTGTCAAAAGTCCCAGGGAGTAGCAAATGCAGGAAAAAATAAAGGCGCTGAGAACGCCTGTCCGCAATTTGGAGGAGCTGGTGGCCGTGGCTGAAAAACATGAAGTGACGCACCGCGAAATCTTCGACCGCCTGATCGCCGTGGAGCAGAAGGTGGACAAGATCGAGAGCAACACCGCAGGCATGGTGGCCGCGTTCAATGCTGCGCAAGGCGCATTCACGGTCCTGGAATGGCTGGCCAAGGTAGCCAAACCGCTGCTGCTGATCGGCGCGTTTGCCACGGCGCTGGTGGCCGCCTGGGACCACATCAAGATCAAGTGAGGACGCAATGCCCCAAGCCCCCGCCTACGACCGCACCAAGAACTTCCTGGAGAACAACCCGGATCGCACTGATCACGGCGCGCTCAACAGCGAGCTGGACAAGGTGGCCGCGTCCATCAATGCGCTGCGCAGCAATGCGGCGCTGCTGCAGAACGACGACGGCACGCTCAAGAACGCCATCGTCACGCTGGCCAGCCTGGCCCCCGATGTCGTCACCGGATTGACTGGCCCACAAGGCCCCACCGGCCCGCAAGGTCCTGCAGGCCCACAAGGCATTCAGGGCGTCCAGGGGCCCAAGGGTGACACCGGGGCATCGTTCGACGCCGACGCGCGCGACCTGTACGCCAATCGCGGCCTCTACAGCCTGCAGCCCAAGGGCTTTAGCTTCCTGGCCATCGACACCGGGTACCTTTACTTCAAGCAGTCCAACACCAGCGGCGACTGGTCTGCTGGCGTGCAATTCGGCAAGGGCGAGACCGGCGCAACTGGCCCGGCCGGTCCGACGGGCCCGCAAGGTCCGCAAGGCCTGCAGGGCATCCAAGGCATTCAAGGCTTGACCGGGCCCGCTGGTGCCGACGGCACGGATGGCGTGGTCACGTCCATCGACACCGGCCTGAAGACCGCCAGCCTGATCGGCCGCACCAGCGTCAATGCTCAGCTCCAACTGGTGGCCGGGCAGCTGCGCATCGTCCTGACCACTTCGTGAGGCGCACATGAACGGATTGTCCGAACGCCACCGCACCCTGGGCGAACTCATGACCGAGCTGCGCGCCCGGCTTGGCTTTGTCACGCAGGGCAGCGCCAGCAAGAACAACGACCTGGTGATCAAGTCCTTCCTGCAGGAAGCGCACGACTACGTGTTTGGCGAGCTGGAGCCGCCATCCATGCGCAAGAAGACCACCATCAAGCTGGTGGCCAACAGCTACCTGTACGACTGGCACAACGACCAGGAGGACGAGGACATTGACCCCGGCCGCGTGCTGTCCATGTGGGTCATCGAAAGCGACAACCAGCGCCGCCCGCTGACGCAAGGCATCAGCGAAGCCGACCGGGCCGACTCCAACATCCGCGAATGCCCCGAGCGCTACGACAACCTCAACGGGCAGATTGAGCTGTACCCGATCCCTGGCCAGCCCTATGACCTGGTGATCGAGTACACGGCCGACAAGCCCCGCTTCGACCGCGCCAGCGACCGGCCAGGCGTGCCGGACCGCCTGGTGTTCCTGTACGCCCTGGCCACGGCCAAGGCCCACTACCGTCACCCGGACGCCCAGCCTGCGGCCGTGACGTTCCAGAACATGCTGGCCAAAGAGAAGATGCGGCAAAAAGAAAACCGCCGCTACTTCGCCAACACCAACACCACGCGCGGCGACCATCAGGTGGTGCGCACCGCCAACGGCGGCTACACCTTGCGGAGCTGATCGTGTCTCAGATCACCTTCGACCGCTTCGACTTGGGCATTGACCTGCGCAAGGGCGCATCCGTGTCGGATGCCAACCGCCTGCGCCAGATGAAGAACGCCTACGTCACCACGGGCCTGGCCACGCAAAAGCGCCCCGGCCTGGTGAAAGTGGCCGACCTGGAGCCCGGCACCAAGGGGCTGTTTGCCGCCTTCGGCAAGCTGCACACGTTCTACGGCAGCGGCACCGTGACGCACGCCAATCCGCTGTTTCAGGCCAACAAGGTGCAGTTTTCCGGTGGCGCGCAGGCCGTGACCGACGTGCCCTTTGCCGATGTCTTCAACGCCTACATCTACTGCGCTGTGCAGTACGCCAGCGGCGCGGTGGAGCATCACTACCTGGACGGCAGCGCCACCACGCATGTGGCCGATGCCAACTGCCCCGACACCAAGGCCGTCATCAAGATCGCGTCCAAGATTTTCGCGGCAGGTGCAGGCAATGGCGACGTGGTGCGCTACTCCAAGACCGGCGATCCGCGCGACTGGACCACGGCCAACGATGCCGGATTCCTGCCCACCGGCCTGAACTCACGCGGCGACCGATCCACCAATGCCCTGGGCGTGTACCAAGGCAAGCTGGTGGCGCTCACGCGCGACGGCGCGCAGGTGTGGACCGTGGACCCGGACCCCACCAACATGAAGCTGGAGACCATCGTGGAAAACGTCGGTACCAGCTTCCCGCGCACCGTGGCCAACGTGGCCGGTGACCTGTACTTCCTGAGCGACTACGGCTTCCGGTCCATCACCACGCTGCAGTACACCAACAACCTGGCCGACGTAGATGTGGGCTCGCCCATCGACGCCCTGGTGCGCCCAGAAACCAAGGTGGCAGGCGTCAGCCCCAAGTCGTTCTACTTCTACGGCACCGGCCAGTACGTGTGCGCCATCGGCAACCGCCTGTTCGTCTACTCGATCAGCCGCACAGCCAAGATCGCGGCCTGGAGCCAGTATTTCCTGAGCCAAACGGTGGACGCCTTCGCGGAGCTGGGCCAGGAGCTTTACATCCGGTCCGGTGATTCTGTCTACAAGCTGGACGAGGCGGCCAGCACGGACGACGGCACCCAGTACGAAGTGCTGCTGGAGCTGCCGTACATGAACTTCAAGTCCCCCGGCATGCTCAAGCGCATCACCGGCATTGACGTGGTGGTGGACGGCCGCTGCTTTGTGTCCGTGGGCTACGACGTGCGCGACCCGGATGCCTTCACCCCAGAGGTGAAGGTCAAGGGCAACACCCGCCCGAGCGGAATGATTCCGGTGGAGTGCTGCGGTACCGAATTCGCGCTGCGCTTTCGCAACTACGACAACAAGCCGTTCCGCCTGGACGCGCTGACGGTCTACTACGACGTGCTGGGGCCGGTGTGAAGCTGCGCATGGCCACCCTGGACGACCTGCCCGAGCTGGTGGTGCTGGGCCGGGAAATGCACGCCACTTCGACCTACGCGCCCATGGACTTTGACGCCGAGCGCCTGAAGGAAACCATCACCGAGCTGATGAACAAAAGTCAGTTCGTGGTGGTGGCCGAAGGTACAAACGGTGAAGTGATCGGCGTCCTGCTGGGCATGGTGACCCAGAGCTGGTTCGGCCGCGACATGGTGGCCAACGACCTGGCGCTGTTCGTGACGCAAGACGAGCGCGGCGGCATGGCGGCGGTCAAGCTGATCAAGGCATTCGTGCACTGGGCCAAGCTGGCCGGTGCAAAGCAAATCAGGCCCGGCGTGACCACTGGCCACACGCGGGCCGAAAAACTGTTTGAGCGGCTGGGATTCGCGCGATGCGGAGCCAGCTTTGTGATGGAAGGAGTTTGATATGTGCGGTGGTGGCGGCGGCGGCGATCCGGGGGCAGAAGCCCGGCGACAAGAAGAAGAGCGTCAGGCGCGCATCAAGGCGGCCACGGCGGAAATCAACGCGATCTTCAACAACCAGGTGAAGAAGACGCGAGTGGTACCGAACCCCAACAAGTTTGAGGGCAGCGGACCATTTGCGCGCGTCATCAATGAGGTACTGCCTGACACCATCACCGAGGAATATTGGGAAGCAGGCGACCCGGCCAACTCGCGCGACGCCCTTTATGCGAACCAGCGCACGGCGGTTTACGACCTGAACAAGCGCGAAGTGGACCGCCAGGCCATGGAAGCCGAGCGCATGAACCGCTTTGGCCTGGCCCGCACCGGCCTGCTGGGCGGATCGGTCAACGTGGACAGCGTGGCCGACCTGAACCGCCGCACCAACGAAGGCCTGATGCGAGCCGGTGGCATTGCCGACCAAGCCGCTGCAGACCTGAAGACGCAAGACGAGCGCACCCGCTCGAACCTGATCAGCCTGGCCCAGTCGGGCATCGACACCGGTACCGCCGCGCAGCAAGCACTGAAGGGCCTGGAAGTGAACGCGGCAAACGCCGCATCGGCACGCGCCGGGTCCACCGTCGGCCGCCTGTTCGATGACATGAGCCAGGCCTACCTGGCCAGCCAGATGAACCAAGGCCGCCAGTCCGGCATGCAGTACGGCCAGCAATGGTATGGCGTGTCGTCCCCGCGCACGTCCTACCAAGGCCAATGATTTAAGGAGGTTGCGAAATGGACCCGTTCACCATAGCGGCCCTTGTCGCGGCAGTCGCCGGGGCAGGGATGCAATACAAGGCATCGCAGGATGCGCAGGAGCGCCAGCGCCGCGAAATCGCCGCCAGCCTGGAATCCCAGCGCAAGCTGCAGATGGAAGCCGAAGCCAAGGCCATGGGCGCGGCCAAGACCTACGAAACGCCCAAGCGCGCGGCCGAGCAAGAGCAGATCGCCACCGAGATTGAGCAGTCGCTGATCCAGCCCGTGAGCGAAAGCCAGGCCATCCGCGCCCAGCAAAGCACCACCCAGGGCAACGTGTCGGACGCCTACACCACGGCCAAGGCCAAGAGCGACCTGGAGACCGTCAAGCAAGCCGAGCAGCTGGCCCGCCTGCTGGGCAAGACCACCAGCGCCAGCCGCCTGCGCATGAACGAAGGCATACGCCTGATGGATGCTGGGCAGGCGATCGACCAGCTCGGGAGCTTTTCGCGCGGCAACCAAGGCGCTGACCAAATCGCCATCCAGGTTGCCGGCCGACCTGATGCTGGGCTCCAGTTCGGCGGCAGCGTGCTCCAGGGGATCGGCAGCGCTGGCCTCATGGGCGGCGGCTCCGCTGGGAAGGTCACGGGCGCGGACCTGGCGGCAGCCAACGCCA
>JACCDU010467593.1_pt1 | contig 14723 bp, 11 predicted proteins | sample 7446081 | NCBI WGS metagenome assembly JACCDU01 (sample SAMN15323447, study PRJNA562643) | freshwater metagenome | isolation source: river surface water | place: USA:Blue River Watershed | collected 2017-08-17
AGTCGCTGAACGTGAGGAAGGTGCCGCCGTAGGGGATGTAGCCGCCGTGCAGGGCCACGCCGTTCATGATGGCGGCCATGCCGAACTCGCGCACGCCGTAGTTGATGTGGCGACCGATCTGGCCTTCAGCCGTCTTGACCACGTCACCGGCCAGGTCCACGCGGAAAGCGGGGGTGCTCTTGGTGTTGGTCAGGTTGGAGCCGGTCAGGTCGGCCGAGCCGCCCAGCATTTCGGGCAGGGCAGCGGTGAAGAATTCCAGCGCGATCTGGCTCGCCTTGCGGCTGGCCACGGTCTCGGCCTTGGTGTGGGCCGACACGGCGGCGTCCACGGCGACCTGGTGGAAGTTCTTGGGCAGCTCGCCTTTCATGCGGCGGGTGAATTCGCTGGCCAGTTCCGGGAAGGCCTTGGCGTAGGCGGCAAAGGCCTTGTCCCAGGCGGCTTGCGCCTTGGCGCCAGCGGTCTTGGCGTCCCAGGCCTTGTACACGTCCTGCGGGATCACGAAGGGCTCGTAGGGCCAGCCCAGGGCTTCGCGGGTCAGTTGGATCTCGTCGCCACCCAGCGGCTCGCCGTGGGCCTTGGCGGTGCCGGCGCGGTTGGGCGAGCCTTTGCCGATGGCGGTCTTGCAGACGATCAGGGTGGGCTTGTCGGCGCTGTGCTTGGCCGATGCGATGGCCTTGGAGACGGCAGCGGCGTCGTGGCCGTCGACCGCGTCGATCACGTTCCAGCCGCAGGCGGCAAAGCGCTGCGGGGTGTTGTCGATGAACCAGGGGGCGACCTGGCCGTCGATCGAGATGCCGTTGTCGTCGTACAGGGCCACGAGCTTGTTCAGCTTCCAGGCGCCGGCCAGGGCCACGGCTTCGTGGCTGATGCCTTCCATCAGGCAGCCGTCACCCAGGAACACATAGGTGTGGTGGTCGACGACGGCGTGGCCGGGGCGGTTGAATTCGGCGGCCAGCATCTTTTCGGCCAGCGCCATGCCCACCGCGTTGGTGATGCCCTGGCCCAGCGGGCCGGTGGTGGTTTCCACGCCGGGCGTGACGCCCACTTCGGGGTGGCCGGCGGTCTTGCTGTGCAGCTGGCGGAAGTTCTTGAGTTCGCCGATCGGCAGGTCGTAGCCCGTCAGGTGCAGCAGGGCGTAGATCAGCATGGAGCCGTGGCCGTTGGACAGCACGAAGCGGTCGCGGTTGGCCCAGTGCGGGTTGGACGGGTTGTGCTGCAGGTGCTCGCCCCACAGCGCGACGGCCATGTCGGCCATGCCCATGGGGGCGCCGGGGTGACCGGAGTTGGCTTGTTGAACGGCGTCCATTGCGAGGGCGCGGATGGCGTTCGCCATGTGTTGGGTGGTGGCCATGGGGGGCTTGCTCCGGTCAGGGGTCTGGAATACGGGAAACCCCGGATTTTAGCGGGCTGGACAGCCACAGCCCGCGCCACGGGGTGCGGCCCCGTGGCATGGCCCTGGCTCAGACCGGGTAGACGCGCACCGGGCGCGCTGCGGCCGGGAAGCCTGCCGTGCCCAGCGTGTCGGCGATCACGCGGTTGGTGTCGAAATAAACCTGCCAGTAGTGCTGGGTGTGGCAGTAGGGGCGCACGGCCAGCTTGGGGCCGAACTCGGTGAACTCGAGGATTTCCACATCCACCCCGGGGTCGGCGGTGATGTGGGGCACCTTGGCCACGGCGGCTTTGAGCAAGGCCACGGCCTGCGCCAGATCGGCGCCCCCCGAGAGTTGGGCCACCAGCTCGACGCGGCGGTAGGGGTGGGCGGTGAAATTCTTGATGTCGCCGCCCATGACCTTGCCGTTGCCGACGATGGTGCGCACGTTGTCGGGGGTGTTCAGCGTGGTGCCAAACAGACCGAGCTCGAGCACCGTGCCCTCGACACCGCCGACCAGCACATAGTCGCCCACCTGGAAGGGGCGCAGCACCAGCAAAAAGATGCCCGAGGCGAAGTTGCCCAGCAGGCCGCTCCAGGCGGCGCCAATGGCCACGCCTGCGCCCGCCACCAAGGCGGCAAACGAGGTGGTTTCGACGCCGAAATAACCCAGGATGGCCACCACCAGGATGATGTTCAGGGCCACGGTGATGAAGCTCACCAGATAGCGCTGCACGGTGGCATCGACATGTTGGCGGTTCAGGCCCGCACCAATCAGGCGCGTGGCCAGGTTGATGAGCCAGCGCCCGATCACGAAGACCGCGATGGCGCCCAGCAGTTTGAGACCGAAGGTCAGCAACAGGGGCTGGACTTGATCGATCCAGGAGGTGACGTTGTCGGTGTTCATGCGCATGCCTTTCTCAGTGTGAAGAGGGAGATTGCCCGCACGCCACCAGCGTGCGAACCAGAATGTAACGCTTTGGATTGCTTTTTGGTGGACAAGGCCCTCTCGCCGCTGGCGATGTAGGTGGACCGATTGGGTAAGCTCAGGCCATGACCGATACCCTGTCTCAAGCTTTGCTGTTGGCCGCCGGGCGTGGCGAGCGCATGCGCCCGCTCACCGATGGCCAGCCCAAACCCCTGCTGCCGGTGCGCGGCCAGCCGCTCATGCAATGGGCCATGCAGGCGCTGCAGCGCGGTGGTGTGCGCGATCTGCTGGTCAACACGGCTTGGCTGGGCGAGCACATTCCCATGCACTTTGGCGCCGTGCTGGCCACGCCAGGGTGCCCGGACATGCGGCTGCATTACTCCGAAGAGGGGCGCGACTTTGGCCGCGCGCTGGAAACGGCGGGCGGCATCCTGCGCGCGCTGCCTCGGTTGGGCGATGTTTTCTGGGTGGCCGCGGGCGATGTGTTCGCCCCTGACTTTGTGTTTGCCCCCGAGGCCGTGCAAGGCTTTGCCGCCAGTGGCCGCCAAGCCCACCTGTGGCTGGTGCCCAACCCCGCGCACAACACCCAGGGCGATTTCGGTCTGGCGCAGGATGGCACGGTGCTGAACCTGCCGGCGGGCGATCCGGGCCGGCGCTACACCTTCAGCACCATCGCCTTGTACCGCCGCAGTTTCTTCACGCGTGCCGATGCGCCTGCTCCTGTGGGCAACCCTGATGGCGTGGCCGTGCCTCTGGCGCCGATGCTGCGCGCCGCCATGGACCGGGGCGAAGTCAGTGGCGAGGTCTACGCCGGCGCCTGGACCGACGTGGGCACGCCCGAACGGCTGGCGCAGCTCAACGCCTGAAGGGCGCCATGCCCTTTACCGCCCTGTGCCGGGGGCGCGCTCCTACAATGGCCCGATGACCGAGACCTCCCTCTATGCCGGGCGCCGCGCCCGCCTGGCGGCCCAATTGGGCCCCGGTGGCATCGCCATCGTGCCCACGGCGCGTGAACAGCAGCGCAACCGCGACAGCGATTTCCTGTTTCGCCACGACAGCTACTTTTATTACCTGACCGGCTTCACCGAGCCCCATGCCTGGCTGGTGCTCACGGCCGAGGGCGAAGCCACGCTGTTTTGTCAGCCCAAAGACCTCGAGCGCGAGATCTGGGACGGCATCCGCCTGGGGCCAGACGCCGCGCCCACCGCCTTGGGCGTGCAGCGCGCGCTGTCCGTCGCGGACCTGGACGCGCAGTTGCCCCGGCTGCTGGAAAACCGCAGCACGGTGTGGTTTCCGTTTGCCACCCACGAAGGCCTGGAGAGCCGGGTCGAGGCCTGGCTCAAACCGGTGCGCGCCCGCGTGCGTTTTGGCGCGCTGTGCCCTGACCAGCAGCGCGATGTGTGCGCTCTGCTCGACGAGATGCGCCTCGTCAAGGATGCCCATGAGCTGGACGTCATGCGCCGCGCGTCAACGATCAGTGCGCGCGCCCACATCCGCGCCATGCAGCGTTCGGCCGCCATGCTGCGTGCCGGCCAGGAAGTGCGCGAGTACCACCTCGATGCCGAGCTGTTGCACGAATTTCGCCAGCACGGCTCGCAATACCCGGCCTATGGCTCCATCGTGGCGGGCGGCGCCAATGCCTGTGTGCTGCACTACCGCGCCGACAATGGCCTGATCCAGGACGGCGACCTGGTGCTGATCGACGCCGGCTGCGAGCTGGACGGCTACGCCAGCGACATCACCCGCACCTTTCCGGCCAATGGCCGCTTCAGCGGCCCGCAGCGCGCGCTGTACGACCTGGTGCTGGCCTCGCAGGAGGCTGCCGTGGCGGCCACCCGGCCAGGGGCACGCTTTGTGGACCCGCATGACGCCACGGTGGCGGTGCTGGCGCAGGGCCTGCTGGACCTGGGGCTGCTCGACAAAAACAAGGCGGGCAGCGCGCAGGACGTGATCGCGCAGCGCAGCTACTTTCCGTTCTACATGCACCGCACCGGCCACTGGTTGGGCATGGATGTGCACGACTGCGGCAGCTATGTGGAGCCGTCCGAAGTCGGCCAGGTCAGCGAGCGCAAGGACCCGCTCAGCGGCGAGACGATCAAGGACCGCCCGAGCCGCATCCTGCGCGAAGGCATGGTGCTGACCATCGAGCCGGGCCTGTACGTGCGCCCGGCCGAAGGGGTGCCCGAGCGTTTCTGGAACATCGGTATCCGCATCGAGGACGACGCGGTGGTCACGACCAACGGTTGCGAGCTCATCACGCGCGGTGTGCCGGTTCACGCCGACGAGATCGAAGCCCTGATGCGTGGCTGAGATGGCCGGGCGCGTGCTGTCGGTGCAGGTGGGCACTTCGCGCCTGCTGCGCGTGGGGGATCGCACCCTGCGTTCGGCCATCGCCAAGCACCCGGTCGAAGGGCCGGTGGCCGTGGGCCCGCTGGGCCTGGCGGGGGACGAGCAAAACGACCTGAGCGTGCACGGCGGCCTGTCCAAGGCGGTCTATGCCCTGCCGTCGGAGCACCTGGCCTGGTGGCGCGCGCAGCGGCAGGCGGCCGGGGTGTCCCTGTTCGACGAGCCGATCGCCGCCGGTACCCTGGGCGAGAACCTGAGCCTGCAAGGCCTGACCGAGGCGCAGGTGTTCATTGGCGACACGCTGCATTTCCCGCATGTGGTGTTGCGCGTGACCGAGCCGCGCCAGCCCTGCGCCAAGTTCAATGCCGTGATGGGTTACGCGCTGGCGGCGCGGCAGATGGTGCAAAGCGGGCGTTGCGGTTTTTACCTCGCGGTCGAGCAGGCCGGGCCCTTGTCTGCCGGAGAAAGCTTTGAAGTGCATCCCGGTGCACGCACCACGAGCATTGCCCAGGCGCTGGCGCACAAGGCCTGGAAGCACCTGCGCTGAGGCGTTCATCTTTGCGCAGAAGTCAAAACCGCCGCCACTTCCTGCGCAGTTTTACCTACTCGGGCAGGCCGCAGCCGCGGCCTACAATGGCCCGCACACCCGCCGCCCCCTCGTGGGCGCAGACAAAACACGGAGATCCCGCATGAGCAACAAGCTCCAGGCCGAAGAAAAACGCGCGGTGCTGCGCAAGGCCGCCCTCGAATACCACGAGTTCCCCACCCCCGGCAAGATCGCGATCGCGGCCACCAAGCAGCTGGTCAACCAGCACGACCTGGCCCTCGCCTACTCGCCCGGCGTGGCTGCGCCTTGCGAGGAAATCGTCAAGGACCCGGCCGCTGCCTTCAAGTACACCAGCCGTGGCAACCTGGTGGGCGTGGTGACCAATGGCACCGCGGTGCTGGGCCTGGGCGACATCGGCCCGCTGGCGGGCAAGCCCGTCATGGAAGGCAAGGGCGTGCTGTTCAAGAAGTTCTCGGGCATCGATGTGTTCGACATCGAGATCAACGAGAAGGACCCGGACAAGCTGGTCGAGATCATCGCCTCGATGGAGCCGACGTTTGGTGGCATCAACCTCGAAGACATCAAGGCACCGGACTGTTTCTACATCGAGCGCAAGCTGCGCGAACGCATGAAGATCCCAGTCTTCCACGACGACCAGCATGGCACCGCCATCGTGGTGGGCGCCGCCATCCTCAACGGCCTCAAGGTCGTGGGCAAGGATCCGAAAAAGATCAAGCTGGTCACCTCGGGTGCCGGCGCAGCCGCGCTGGCCTGTCTGGGCCTGCTGGTCAAGCTGGGCATCCCGCGTGAAAACATCTGGGTGACCGACCTCGCTGGCGTGGTCTACCAAGGCCGCACCGAACTCATGGACGAGGACAAGGTGCAATTTGCGCAGAAGACCGAGCAGCGCAAGCTGGCCGAAGTCATCGAAGGCGCCGATGTGTTCCTGGGCCTGTCGGCCGGCGGTGTGCTCAAGAGCGAGATGGTGGCCAAGATGGCGGCCAAGCCGCTGATTCTGGCCCTGGCCAACCCGACGCCGGAAATCATGCCGGAGGAAGTCAAGGCGGTGCGCGACGACGCCATCATGGCCACCGGCCGAACCGACTACCCCAACCAGGTCAACAACGTTCTGTGCTTCCCCTACATCTTCCGGGGCGCGCTCGACAGTGGTGCCACCACCATCACGCTGGAGATGGAAATTGCGGCCGTGCACGCCATTGCCGAGCTGGCGCAGGCCGAGCAAAGCGAGGTGGTGGCGGCGGCGTATGCGGGCGAGCCCTTGGCCTTTGGCCCTGAGTACCTGATCCCCAAGCCGTTTGACCCGCGTTTGATGATGAAGATCGCGCCGGCCGTGGCCCAGGCCGCCTTTGATTCCGGCGTGGCCCAGCGCCCGATCGCCGACATGGACGCTTACCGCGAACGCCTGCAGGGTTTTGTCTATGCCTCGGGCACGACGATGAAGCCGATTTTCCAGGCCGCACGCCGCGCCCAGAAAAAACGCATCGTCTACAGCGAAGGCGAGGAAGAGCGCATCCTGCGCGCCGCGCAGATCGTGGTGGACGAAGGCATTGCGCGCCCCACGCTGATCGGCCGCCCAGGCGTGATCGCCCAGCGCATCGAGAAATTCGGCCTGCGTCTGCGCGAAGAACTCGACTACGACGTGGTCAACGTCGAGCAGGACGACCGCTACCGCGACTTCTGGCAGACCTACCATGGCATGACGGCGCGCAAGGGCATCACCGAAGCCATCGCCAAGATCGAGATGCGCCGCCGCCTGTCGCTGATCGGTGCCATGCTGGTCCACAAGGGCGATGCCGACGGCATGATCTGCGGTACCTGGGGCCACAACGCGCACCACCTGACCTACATCGACCAGGTGATCGGCAAGCGACCCGGCGTGACCACCTTTGCCGCCATGAACGGTTTGATGCTGCCGGGACGCCAGGTTTTCCTGGTCGACACCCACGTCAACTACGACCCCACCGCTGAACAGCTGGCCGAGATCACCGTGATGGCCGCCGAGGAAATGCGCCGCTTCGGCATCGCCCCCAAGGCGGCCTTACTGAGCCACTCCAACTTCGGCACCTCCAACCAGCCCAGTGCCGTCAAGATGCGTGAGGTGCTGGAATTGCTGCGCCGCAACGCCCCTTGGCTGGAGGTGGATGGTGAAATGCACGGTGACGTGGCGCTGGACGCCGCCGCCCGCGAGGCGCTGATCCCCAACACCACGCTCACGGGCAGCGCCAACCTGCTGGTCATGCCCAACATCGACGCCGCCAACATCGCCTACAACCTGCTCAAAACAGCAGCAGGTGGCAACATTGCCATCGGCCCGGTGCTGCTGGGGGCGGCCAAGCCGGTCCACATCCTGACGCCGAGCACGACCGTGCGCCGCATCGTCAACATGACGGCACTGACGGTGGCCGACGCCAACGCCCACCGCTGAGCAGGCAGGCCACTGTCTGCTGGCACAGGTTGGCCACAGACAGTGGGTGCTGACTTAGCTCGCTGAAAAACCGCAAGGGTCTGCCTGTTTAATGGGCAGGCCCTTGCTTTTTTTTGTGCAATGCATCACACTTGCGCCCCTGAGTGTTCGGGTTAACCCGGTGCTCTTGAAAGGTGTTTTTCGTGGTGGTATGGCTTCGTTCGGTTTCCAGACAGGGTTCGGTGCTTGCACTGGTTTTGGCAGGGCTGATGTGCACCGGTTTGGTGCAGGCGAAGCAGACATCGGATCTCCCGGCCCAGGCAGCGGTCATTGAGTTGGCCGCCTTGCCCGCGCAAGGCCAGCAAACCTACCGGCTCATTCATCAGGGCGGTCCTTTTCCTTACGAAAAAGACGGTTCGGTGTTTGGCAATCGGGAGCGCATGCTGCCCCGGCAGGCTCGTGGTTATTACCGCGAATACACCGTCAAGACACCCGGCGCGAGCGATCGCGGGGCCCGGCGCATTGTGTGTGGTGGCGAGGTGCCGGTTCGGCCGCAGGCCTGCTACTACACCGCGGACCATTACGCGAGTTTTCGCGTGATCGTCCCTCCAACGAATTGACATTGATTTTCAGGAAAAGCAAAAGATGGAAACCGTGCAGCGGACACAACAAGACAGCCCTCTGAAGGGCGTTCGCTCGAACATCGTGCAGTCGATTCGCGCCCACCGCGTGAGCGACTTGCAGGAAGCCGCCCAGAGTCTGGGTCAGCATTTCCTGTATGCCAATCTGGCCGAAGCCCAGAGCAAGCAAGACGTGCTGGACATGATCGGCGCGCAATTCACGCTGCCCACGCACTTTGGCAAAAACTTTGATGCCCTGTACGACTGCATGACCGACCCGCTGCACAAGTCGGGTCCGCAGCCGGGCTTCATCGTGGTTCTGGAACAGATTCCGACCAACGTGAAGTTCGACAAGGAAGCCCGTGAGCAATTGCTCGACATCTTCCGCGACACCGCCGATTACTGGTCTGACCGCAAGATTCCGTTCCGCTGCTTCTATTCGTTCTCGGTGGCCCGCGCGACCCAGGGTGCGCAGGCACGCAGTGCTGAGGCCGAAGGTGGGGTGGAAATCGAGGCCGAGGAAGGCGAGAAAATGCCGACCGATAAATTGGTCGACGTGTCGCCGCTGGCCCTGCGCATGAGCAGCCCGTTCAATGCCGGGTACTGGCTGGCAGCGGCCTGAGTCCAAACGCCGTCACAAAAAAGCCCCGCAATGCGGGGCTTTTTCTTTGGGGCGCAGCAAAGCAAAAGGGCTGTCGGCGTCAGACGCTTTGGGCCAGCGCGACGTATTCGTGGACCGGTACTTCTTCGGCGCGCCGCTGCAGATCGAAGTGGCCGCCAAACTGTTTTTCTGCGAGCCATTTACCCAAAGTGTGGCGCAGCAGTTTGCGCCGCTGGCTGAAGGCGACTTGGACCAGCGCTTCGAGTGTGGCGCGGTTCAGGGGTGCTGGGGCGGCGTGCGGCACCATGCGCACCACCGCGCTGTCCACGCGCGGCGGCGGGTCGAAGCTTTCGGGCGGCACGAACAACACGTTTTCCATCGCATAGCGCCACTGCAGCATGACCGACAGCCGGCCGTAATCTGAGGTGGATGGCGTGGCCACCATGCGGTCGATCACTTCCTTTTGCAGCATGAAGTGCTGGTCTTCGATGGCGTCCACATGGTCCAGCAGGTGGAACAGGATGGGGCTGGAGATGTTGTAGGGCAGGTTGCCGACCACACGCAGGCCTTGCGTGCCGCCTGCAGGCAGGATTTCTCGTGCGAGCGCGCTGAAGTCGACCTTGAGCACATCGGATTCGACCACGCGCAGGTGTGGGTGCTCGCGCAGGCGGCGGGCCAGGTCGCGGTCGAGTTCGATCACAGTCAGCTGGCCCAGACGCTCCACCAGCGGCTGCGTCAGCGCGGCCAGGCCAGGGCCGATTTCCACCATGGTCTGCCCAGGGGCGGGCGCGATTTCGCGCACGATGGCATCGATGATGCCGCCGTCGGACAGGAAATGCTGTCCAAAGCGCTTGCGGGCGATGTGCTTCATTTGCGGCGCGGCTGGGGTTTGGCCGGTGCGCTGGCGGCGGCGGGCGGCGTCGCACGGCTGGCGGGCAGGTTGGTGGGGGCGGCGGCGGTCACAGGCAACACCTGCGGTGGCTCGCGCAGCTCGACATAGGCGCGCCCCCGCACATCTTCGACCCAGCGTTCATAGGTTTCGTCCAGTCGCTTCTCACGCAGGCTGGCGCGGGCCAGTTCGCGTTGCTCCTTCTCGGGAACAGCCACTTGGCGGCGCTCCAACACTTCCACAATGTGCACCCCAAAACGCGAGACCAGCGGATCGCTGATCTGGCCGGGTTGCAGGCGCTTCATCACTTCTTCGAACTCGGGCACGAACTGGCCAAGGTTGGCCCAACCCAGGTCGCCGCCCTGGGCTGCACTGCCGTCTTGTGACAGGGCTTGTGCCGCGCGGGCAAAACTGGTTTGCCCTGCGGCGATCTGGCGACGCACATCCTGCAAACGGCTGACCGCCTGCTCGCGTGACAGTTGTGGGCCAGGGCGCAGCAGGATGTGACGCGCATGGGTCTGCACGGTCGTCATGACCGGGCTGCTTTGGCGGCGGTCCAGCAGCTTGAGGACGTGAAAACCTGCGCCCGAACGCACGGGACCGGCAATGCTTTGCAGGGCCAGAGGGCGAACGGCTTCGACAAAGAGATCTGGGTAACGGTCGGCGGGCCGCAGACCCATCTCACCGCCTTTGGCGCCCTTGTCGAAAGCCTGCGAATAAGTTTTGGCCAACTGGGCGAAGTCTTCGCCCGCGCGGGCGCGGCGGGCGATGTCCTGGGCCTTGGCTTCGAGTGCTTGCACATCGGCCGGGGCACTGTTTTCGGGCACAGCGATCAAAATCATGGCCACGTTGATCTCGGGCGCTCCTGCGGGCTTGCCCTGGGCCTGCTCTTGCAGGAATTTGTCGATGTCCTGGTCGCTGATGCGGATGCGCGCGTCCACCTCGCGCTCGCGCAGGCGGCTCAGCGTCAGTTGGTTCTTGAGCTGTTGGCGAAACGCGGCGACCGTCAAACCGTCTTGTTGCAGCCGTTGCAGCAAGGCCTGGCGGCTGATCTGGTTGTTGGCGGCCACGCTGGCCTCGGCCTGGTCGATCTGATCGTCGTCGATCTTGATGCCCTGCTCCTGTGCCTGCTGCAGCTGGGCTTTTTCGTTGATCAGCTGGTCCAGCGCCTGCTGCGTCAGTTGTGCTGCTGCTGGAATGGGTGCACCTCGGCCGGTGAGTTCGCGCAGCATGCGTTGGCGCATGGCTTGCACTTCGCTGTTGGTGACGGGTTCGCTGTTGACCACGGCCACGATGAAGTCGGCCGACTGGATGGTCGAGACCGGCTGGGCCGACAGGGACAGCGGCGCCAGGGGCGTGGTGAGCAGCAGGGCGGTCAAGGCCCGCAGGGCGAAATGCAGTTTATTCATAGTGCAGGAAGCGGCTGGGCGCTCCGGTGTCCTCGCGCAGGTACTGGTAGCGGGGGATATTCTGACGCAAGCTTTGCAGGGGGTTGGCCCCCACGCCTGCACGGACAAAGCCAACGAGTTCCAGCTGGAACAGCAATCGGGTGTTGGCGGTGACCACGGTGCTTTGCAGCCGCTCAAACACCACGCGACCAATCCAGCACCCGGCGTCGTATTCGAAGCCGAGCACGGTGTCCACCGGTTTGCGCTCTTGCAGGCTGTAGTTCATGCGCCCCACGGTGTACCAGCGGTCGGCGCCCAGGCCTTGGCCACCGGCCTTGACGCCTGAGTCGTCGGGGCGCTTGTCCCAGCGCATGGCGCTCAGCGGCCATTGCCAGCCGATGTCCAGCAGTTCGCTGCTGGTGCCCTGGTTGTAGCGGTAGGCGGCGTTGATGAGCCGGTAGGGGCCGGGGTTGTAGCGTGCTTGCAAAGTGCTGCGCTTGACGTCGTGGGTCTGCGAATTGATTTGCACGGCCGCATCGGTGGACAGCTGTGGCGACCAGCGGGTGCTGGCCCCCAGCAGCAGGTCGCTCAGCCCCAGGGTGTCGGGGGTCACGCCGGGCAAGCTCACGCGCTGGTCCGAAAAACGGATGCGCTGGGCGATGCCCAGGCGAAGCAATTCGGAGCCGCTCTGGTTGTCCAGGAAACGGCTGTTGACCCCCAGCGTCAGGGCGTCGTTGTCGACAATGCGGTCCTGGCCCACATAAGGGTTGTCGCTGTAAATGGTGGACAGGTTGAAGTCCGTCAGGCCCGTGTCGTAGACCGGCAGCATGTCCTGGCGCGCATACGGCGTGCGCACCAGCAGGGCGCGCGGCTCCAGGGTCTGTGTCAGGTCGCGGCCGAACCAGTTGGATGCACGCTCAAACACCAGCCCGCTGTCCAGGCTGAAAGTGGGCAGCACCCGGTTGAAGCTGGTGCTGCTTTCCACCGCGTTGTCCAGCTCGTAGCGGGTGGCGTGCACCTGCACCTTGGGGGTGATGAAACCCCAGGGCGCCACCCAGGGGCGGCTGACCTGGCCCATGGTGTAGCTGCGGGTGCCGTTGCGCAAGCTGGCCAGGGTGGTGCTGGAGACGTTGGGGATCTGGCCGTAGTTGGCCTCAAAACGTGTGGTGTCGCCCACCACGGTCCAATCGAAGCCTTTGTCGTTCCATTTGCCGTAGCGCATGGTGATTTGCGGCGCACGGTCGTAGGGCGGTGTGATGGGGGCGGTCACGTCTTGCTGGGTTTGCCAGCGCTGCACCAGGCCCACCATGGAGAAATCTCCGCGCGCCCAGGACAGCACGCCGGTGGAGGGCAGCAAACGTTGGCTGAGCGACAAGCTGGTGCTGCCCGTACCGGTGCTGCTCATGTAGGTGCGCGGGAAATCGCGCCAGTAGGTGTCGTCGCTCACGCGCGCCAGCGAGAGGCCGGCGCCGATGCGGCCAACGCCCTCGATGCCCGTGTCCACGCTGCCGTTGTGCTGGCTCATCAGCCCCCAGCGGGCGCGTTCGCGCAGCTGGTCGTTGGGCATCCAGTTCAAGCCAATCTGGCCGTTGTAGGTGGACTCCAGGTAGCGCAACTCGGTTTCCAGGGCCACACCACGCTTGCTCATGTAATGGGGCGTCAGCGTGGCATCGCGGTTGGGGGCGATGTCCCAGTAATACGGCACCATGACGTCCATGCCGCTGATCGAATCCAGTCCGATCACGGGCGACAGGAAACCGGACATGCGGTTGGACTTCAGCGGGAATTGGGCCTCAGACAGTTTGGGCGTTTGCAGCCCCATGAAGCTCACCTGCACATCGCGCGCCTCGGCCATGCCCTCGTGGGTGTCCAGCGTGATGCGGCTGGCCTTGAGTAGCCACTCCGGTAACCATTCGGGGCCGGGGGTGACGCGGCAGGTGGTGTAGCGGGCCTGGTGCACAGCCACACGGTCGGCGTCGATGAACTCCAGTTGCTGGGCATCGCCGTGCCCCCCCGTGACCAATTGGTAGCGGGGCGATTCGAGCGTGCCCTGCATGCTGTCGATTTGCAAATCGGCACGCGGGCCTTCAAACACATTGCCTTGCTGGTTCATCCGCACCTGACCTTCGGCATGCACCTTGTCCTGGGTCTGGTCGTAGGTGATGTGGTCGGCGCGCAGCACCATGCCGGGGCGGCGCACCACGGCCTTGCCATCGAGCTGCATGTCCATGTCGGGTCGACCGGCCATTTGGTCGGCCTCCAGGTGCATGGCCCCGCGTTGGCTTTCCTCGGCCGACAGGGTTTCCTGCAAACGTGGACTCGTGCGAAGGACCAGGCCCTGTGCCTGTGCATGGACCGGCGGCGCGCACAAGCCTGCTACCGCAGCCACAATGGCGGGACACAGACGGGCAAGGGGCTGGAGACGCAAAAGCAGGATCACGGAGAGGTCAAAAGAGACAGCGGTAGGCAGCAGGGCTGTGGAGGCATTGAATAAAATGGATTATCCATGAGCACACCCACCACAGACCGCACTGTCACCTGGCCCAGCCCCGAGCGCGAAGGCCTTTTCAACCACTGGCTGGGCAACCTCGTCGCCCGTGAAGGCGTGCTGCCCAACACCCTCGCCATCGCCTCGGCCGACGCCAGCTTTCGCCGTTACCTGCGCATTGACACCACCTCGGGGGCGACCCGCATCGTCATGGATGCGCCGCCCGACAAGGAAAACTGCCAGCCTTTCGTGCATGTGGCGGGCCTGATGCAGGCCGCCGGCCTGCGTGCGCCCGAGGTGCTCGACTGGCAGCGCGAACAAGGCTTCATGCTGCTGACCGACCTGGGCGACCGCACCATGATGTCGGCCATCGACGCGGGCCACCCGCCCGCCAACCAGCCGCTGTACCTGCAGGCTGTGGACACCCTGGTGCAATGGCAGCAGGCCTCGCGGCCCGGTGAGCTGCCCGCCTACGACGAGGCTTTGCTGCGGCGCGAGCTGAGCCTGTTCCCGGATTGGTACCTGGCGCAGCACAAAGGCCTGGCGGTCGAGGGCGGGATGCGCGAGACGCTGGACAAGACCTTTGACCTGATCGTGCAGCGGAACCTGGCCGCGCCCAGTGTTTATGTGCACCGCGACTTCATGCCGCGCAACCTGATGATGCCCTTCCAGAGCGAGCAACTCGGCGTGCTCGACTTTCAGGACGCGGTCTATGGCCCCGTGACCTACGACATCGCCAGCCTGATGCGCGACGCCTTCCTGAGCTGGGACGAAGACTTTGTGCTCGACATCACCATCCGCTACTGGGAGAAAGCCCGCCAGGCTGGCCTGATGGATTTCGAGGACTGGCACAGCGATTTCGGCGCCTTCTACCGCGCGGTCGAATGGATGGGCCTGCAGCGCCACCTGAAGGTCGCGGGCATCTTCGCGCGCCTGACGCTGCGCGACGGCAAGCCCAAATACCTGGCAGATGCGCCGCGCTTCATCGCCTACATCCGCGCCACCGCCAGCCGCTACCGCGAACTGGGGCCGCTGCTGCGCCTGATCGATCAGGTGGAAGGCACCACGCCGCAGGTCGGCTTTGCCTACGGCCGCATGTAAGCCCGGCATGCCCCGCTTTTA
>JACCDU010808255.1_pt1 | contig 14723 bp, 20 predicted proteins | sample 7446081 | NCBI WGS metagenome assembly JACCDU01 (sample SAMN15323447, study PRJNA562643) | freshwater metagenome | isolation source: river surface water | place: USA:Blue River Watershed | collected 2017-08-17
ATTAACGTAGCCGCCAGCAACGTCAATATCTCCCTGCGTAAAAAATCTGAAAATATTTGTAAGAAATTTCTTTTCTTCATTCGTAAGCCTCTTCTTCCAGTCTTTTACATCATCTATCATCGGAACTTCTAGATGAATCCAATGTGACTGTTCATGCTTGAGCCATGAATCATACGCCCATGGGTACGTGAAAGGTTTAAAGTAGTTGCGTTCGTCTGTAAGCTTTAGTTCTGTTTTTTTCATAATTGGTTGAATATGTCTTTATGTTTTTGTGATAAGTTTTCTGTATTCATGTTTATTTTTTCGCCGATAAAATTTTTCCAATTATCGTTAGGCATATATTTTTCATTTATATACCAATCTTCAAAAACTAATTCATTATGCATAACATCGCTCATGATTCTAGTATAGCCGTAGTTATCTAAGATTTTTCTCGATTCTTCTCTTTCTTTTTCTCCACCTCTATAATAATCATGTTCATATGTGATGATAGAGAATTCATATTTAGAAAAATCTATTTTATTAAGTGCCTTGAACGTATTTTCATGAGGATCTATATCTAATTGTAGAAAATCTACATGATTAGGCATTTTGCAGAAAGTAAATAATTCATTATAATCTACAGCTGTCGCATCAGCTAAAATGCAAGGATTTGTTCTAATGATGTTGAAAGTGTTTACTAACGGAACATCAATTTCAATTGAAATGCCTTTCCAAGTAAATTGGTTTTCTAGTAAGTATGTATTATTATCTACTATAGGATGATTAGCTCCTATTTCTACATAAGTACCATTATTCTTTTTATTTAAAATGTATAAAACAAAAAGATCTTGATTTTCACGAGAAAATGTTTTTATACTCATATATGATCACTCTATTGTGTAATTGGTTTCAGTGTATCCGATCATGTGAACTTTCTCACGCTCGATCATATCGATTATGAAAGTGGTTACTTGTATTTCTTTTTTAATAAAGAATAATTTTGATTCTAATTCTTTAAGTTTTTCATTATAAAATGCAAGCTCTTTTTGCTTCTCTTCTCGCATCTTATACACATCAGCTAATAAAATTATCTTGTTGTCCATTAGCCCTCACACGCTAAGCAAGCTTCTCCTTCAGTTAACTGCTTCAGATCAATTTCTTCTATGATCTGTCTTTCTATCTTCTTAGCCACTTTGTCAGCTTTACCAATCTTCTCTGAACGACAATAGTAAAGAGTTTTCAAACCACGTTTCCATGCTAAGAAATGAACGGCATGAAGATACTTAATATTTATGTTCGGCCGGAAGAATAAGTTAAGTGATTGTGCTTGATCAATAAATTCTTGACGATCAGCAGCATGTTCTATGATCCATCTTTGATCAATTTCCATTGATGTCTTAAAGATATCGCGTTCCCAATCTGTAAGGAAATCTAGATGCTGCACTGAACCATCGTTTGCAATGATGGTGGACCAGATGTCATCATAATTAAGTTTTTCATTTTCTTCACAGTATTTTTTAATAAGTTGATCTAGATACTTGTTCTTATAAAATGAAGCACCGGAAAGCGTGTCCTGTCTGAAAGCGTTTGCGCGGTATGGTTCAACCGATGGTGAAGTGTTACCCATGATGATTGAACTAGATGCATTTGGTGCGATCGCCATAGTGTGACAAAACCTTCGCCCTGTTCCCTTTGCATCAGGTGCTTCACCTCTCTCTGAACCTAGTTCAAGATTAGCTTTGTTTAGTCCTTCAGAAATATGCTTGAACATTTTCTTATTTGAACCGATAGCCATAGGTGTTTCCCATGGAATATTCTTCTTCTGCAAATATGCATGAAATCCTAGAGCACCAACACCAATGGATCGTTCCCGCATAGCTGAATACTTTGCGCGTCTAATTGAGTTTGGTGCGTGTGTTATGAAGTACTCTAGTACGTTATCAAGCATCTCAGCTACGTCACGTAGAAACTGTTTGTTATCTTTCCAATCATCATAATATTCTAGATTCAAAGATGAAAGACAACAAACGGCAGTTCGTTTTTCATCAGTAGGCAGCACAATCTCAGAACAAAGATTAGATTGCTTAATCGATAAACCCAACTTCTGTTGCCATTCGGGTAAGTGGCGATTTGACGTATCAATGAAATGAATGTAGGGTTCTCCTGTAAGCATCCTAGTTTCTAGAATCTTTTGCCAAAGCTCTCTTGCTGAAACTGTTTCTCTTACTTCTTGCGAATGAGGATCAATTAAGTTCCATGAGTCATCTGCTTCTGGATCCAGCATGCAATTTTCAATGATTTGCATGAATTCATCGGTGATGTTGATGCCGTGGTGTAAGTTCAAGGCACGCATGTTAGGATCACCGGTAGGCTTGCGCATGTCCATGAACATCACGATATCTGGGTGTGAGATGTCTAGGTACGCTGCATAGGATCCTCGGCGTGTCTTGCCTTGACGATATGCTAGAGAAGATGCATCATAGATTTTAAGGTGAGGCATAACACCTGTAGACTTTTCATCAGAAGAACGAATCCCAACGCCGATGCCGATGCCGCCACCAAGCATAGACAACCAGTTGACTTCTGACAAGCAGTCCACAAGGCCTTCAGCTGTGTCGTGCAAGTATGGAAGAAAGCATGAGATAGGGAGTCCATGCTTGCTACGACCAAATGACAAGATAGGAGTAGAGTAAGAAAGCCAGTGACGGCTACTATAGTCATAAAGTCTCTGAGCGTGTCCCATATTGGTAGAAAAAGTTTTTGAAACATACGCAAACCTTTCCTGTGGTGATGTTTCGTTGTCTAGCATGTATGATTCACGTAATCGTTTTAACCCAAGTTCATCGAACAAAGAATCCCGTGAGTAGTCTATGTTGATGTCCATGTAGTTAGTTTTCTTGCTCATGCTTGACTCCTTAAAGACCTAGATAACCCTTTTCATTCACTTTAGGATTATATACATATGTTTTAATTATTGGAATAATTTGTGCCAATTCTTTAGCGCACTCTTCAGCAATTATCCTGTGTTCTTTTTGTGTTGATTCATGGCTTCTTACTTCAATGAAGTGAATCCACGATCTTATAGACCCATTCATATACATGCGAGAAGGAGTAAGACCTTCGGGTAGTATGCATCGAGCAACTTCTTTGGCGATTCCGTTTTCTATCGCCCATTCATATGCTTTCTTTGTAATGTCTAAGATCTCTTCTTGCCAATTAACCCAATTAGTTTGAAGAGCTTCATCATCAACGTCGATTGAGTTCTGACGATTCTTTTCGTCCTGTAAGCGCGCTTCCCTATACACAAATTCAAAAGTTTTAGTTGGATCAGCGTATCGCTGACTAAACTCCTGAAAAGCAAACGAGCGATGTCGTAAGATCTGACGGCCGATGTCTCGAGTCGTGTTGATCTCCAAACATGCTGACACCATTTCAAAGGGTGACCAGTGCTTGTGTCTTGCAAGGTACTCAATCAACTTAGACATCGTCTTTGTATTGTTTTGGTTGCTCGGGTTACTTACCCTAGCACACCACGCAATCAACTGTTCAACATCCAAGTCGTCGTCGGAGAATCCTTTGTCTTGAGCATACAGAGTATCCATCTTCGTAAAGCTAACGAGCTTCACTGGACGATGACGATGCTTATCGATTTCTTCACTCGCCCATACTTCTTCACCATCAAGAGACATCAGCACTTCCTCCACGTTTGCAAACACAACATAGCTTCCAGTCCCCGAAAAGTATTCTTGTCAATTAAGATCTTCAACTCTTCAGGATCATGTCCATTCAATACCATATCATTCATGTCTTTGCCGTTAACCGAAGCTGGCCAAAGACATACTCTGTAATTGTTATTTATGTACTTCTCGATCTTACTTACAATCTGCTTCGACCTAGGTTCATTGTCAAATATGATTGTCGCGATATCCTTGTTCACATCCATTGATTTAGACAAGTCGGACCCACACATTGCAATCGAGTTATCCATGAACAACGAATCTATAGGACCCTCGAACACGTAAAATGGCTTTGTAAGGTTACACGTATCCAAGCCAAACACTTTAGGTTTCGATTCATCCTGCAGTACTGTTATATATCTAACTTCTCTGTTGTCTAGGCTCCTTCCCTGACACCCGAAAAACTTTTTTTCTCGATCAATTAAGGGAAGCACGAGCCTAGGCCCATCCTTATCTATATTAGGAAACTTGTCTGGTATGAAGCTGTTTACCCAGTTCTTAAACTTCTCGCAATAGAATATCCTGTAGTGATGTTGAGAAGGAATCTTCCTTGACATCACATACTTCTTAAATGGATGATCTACAGCCAAGGCCGAAACTTTTTTCAAGCTCTTCAATGGAGAACTGTCGCTCATGAACTTAGGTGGACTAAAGCTCTTTATGTCCTTAGTCGGTTCACTGACTGGATTATGTAGGTTATTCTCTATAAACTTTTCACGCTGATACTCAACAAAGAGCAGGGGATCTATAGTACGGATGAAGCTACCGATCAGCATCGATGCTGAACAGTTGTGGCAATAGAACCTTAGTGCAGACCCTTTAGTATAGATCCATCCTCGTGCTTTGGTATTACTCTTTTCAGAGTCGCCACAGATAGGACACCTGAAATTATACGTGTCCCTGTTCTTCTGCTTGAACCTAGGTAGTCTAGCAGATATCAGATTGATATATTTTTGATCGATCCAAATACTCATTGCTATATACTGTATCATTGAACATAATTAATTATACCACTGTATTGCAATTAAGTAAAATGGAGTGATGATATTGCCTTTGATAAAATGAAACCCATAACTAATGCTCCGCCCATTAACGTATACTTCCAACGCTCAAACGCGTCCATACGTCGAGTGAGAAACTTTATTTGTTCTTTGGTTTCAAGGTGTTCACGATGATTATCTTCTTTGAGCTCTTTAATGATATTAAAGATTTCTTCATTGACATTTAATTGCATTTGCAATTTATGATCATGAACAGCAAGCAGTTCTTTTATTGAAGAAGAAAAATCAGAAAGTTTATCAATTGTTGCATCTAGTTTCTCTAGAATGAGATTGATGCGAGACATATCTCTTTCGAGCAAAGCTACTTTTGTTAGAAGGTCTTTTTCGTCCATACGATTTTACTTTATGGTTAATAGTTCTCATAATATTTTTTATAAGCTATCAACAGGGCTTTTTGTTCTTTTATATATTTCAATATCTTTGCATTATTTATTGCTAATGTTTTATAACCATTTTCATCTAATGCTACCAAAAAAACTAATCCTTTTTTATTTTTCTCATTAGCTATTATGTCTTTTACATTTTCTTCTGTTATAACTATAAATCGTACAGAGTCTAATTCTATTGGTTCAGGCAACTCCAATTCTAATTTAGGTTTTTCAACTTGTTTAATAACTACTTCTGGTTTTCTAATTAAATAAGAACAACCTATAAGATTAATTAGAAAAAAGACTAGGGCAATTTTTGTTAGTTTCATTTTGCTTTGGTATACTTCCAGTTACAATCTCAAAACAGCGTATCACGTCGTCTGTACCATTATTTATCTTTTTTTCTAATAAACTTCTTTTTCTACTTGCTATCTTAGCAAAGTCATGATCCTTTACGACATTATTAATTTTTTCAACTTCTCTTTGCGCTTTATTAATATCTTTTTTCAAATCATCTCTAATTTTATTTTGTTTTTCTACATTCGTCTTAATTTCATCTATAAGCAAAGCTTGTTGATTAAACTTTTGCTCAAACGTGCTAATAGTGTTTTGCAATTCAATACTTTTGGCTTGAAGCATTTTATAATCAAACCAAAAAAATGTTACGGCTCCAATGATTGCTAAAATAATCGTAAATTTTATATATGGTATAACACTAAGAAGCATCTGGTTTCTTGCTCATATTATCTAGAGCATACTTCTTTTGTCTTTTGGGTGTAATAGGTGGAGTTTCTCCTGGTGCTATACCGGCAACTGATGATGGAGAAGTTGCTGTTACTGCATTTGCTGGAGCATCTTCACAAAACTGTTTAAATGATTTCATTTATATTTTCCTCAACGTTTCTACTATTTTTAAATCCATAGTTATGCTACTATTAAGGATATCATTTCCTTCAATATTTTTAATTATTTCAGGCATAGTGTTAAACAGGATTAAGAAAGGTTTTAAACATTCATGGTGTTTTTTTAAAGAAAAAAACAACATTCTTGTTGTTGCTTCAGTGCCAAATAAATTATATAGTACTTGGAGATGATTTATAATCAAACGTTCTTTAAGTTCGCCTGTTTCTTTATAGCGATTAAATAACCGTTTAAGATATTTAAATCTTTTTAGATCATCATAAAAATCTTTTGTGTCAAAACACTGAGGATTATCATAATGTTTAGCAGCGTATAGTAAAAAATTAGAACTATCCAAGTTATCAAATTTCATTCTTTAAAATGTTTCTAATCCAGTCCTCTTTAGTACATTATTTGCAACTGCTACATAGATATAAGAACTGTCAAACATAATAGTACCCTTTTTTACAGTAATCGTGCTGTTAGCAGGAGTAGCATTATAAATCACAACATTAGCAGAAACATTACCAAAAAGATTGGATACTGTAACTTTTTTAGTGGTAGGAGTACCGGAAGGATCATCTACAATAAGTAGAAGATCCTCTCCGGCCGGCGTGGTTAACGCCGTCAACTCAGATATTTTTTTAGAACGATCGCTCATTCAATTAACTATCTTTAAACAGAGCGTCATCGGAACCGTCGCCGGTCATGGAACCCATAGCAACAAGAGTTTCATACTGAACTCGGCCGGCTCGACCACCTGTTCCAACTGTACGCACCACCCAACCAGCATGTGTAACACCAGCTCCTCGGCTTAACACAGCTGAAACTGTAGCAGTTTCACCGGTAATGGAATGCCCAACTTGAGCGCTTGTAGCAACTGAAGTTAAATTGATAGCTGGTCCGCCCCTATTAACTGCCAATTGAATAGCTGTGCTGTTTGCGAATGTTATGTAATAAGAAGATGCATTTGCTAGACCGCCGATAGCTGTATTTCCAGCACCAACTAAATAAGTGACTTGATCATTTACTGCAAAGAAAGCAGTATTTGTTGCACCTAAAGTAATGAATCCATTAGATGAGCTATTGCCTGCAGTTACTGCAGATGTGTTTCCATTAAAAGCTATAGCAGAGGGTGCACTTACTGATAATGTTGGTGCTGTCGTATAACCTACACCATTATTACCAATATTGATTGCTGCTATTCTTCCACTCGAATTTGATTGAGCGTTTGCCGCAAAAGAAGCGCCACCGCCACCAGAAACAGTTACAGTAGCATTTGCGCTATAACCTGATCCGCTTGAAGTAAACACAACGGAATGAATAGAACCATTAGTTGATCTAGTTTCTGATGCATCTACGCCGAATTGTCCTACAGTTATTCCAGTAACATATGCGTCGGCTGTAGTGTTTGCGTAAAAAACGTCTCTATTAGCAGAGTTGCTTGTTTTGTTGTATCCTGCTACACCCCAGAGAACTGAGTTAGCAGCAGAATCATCGTTTTTCCATTGTGACATCTTTAGTCTCCTTTAGTCGTAAGGTCTTCTAAATATCTAGAAGTTTTCTTTATATTTATTTCATTTATTTCTTGATAACCTGCTTTTCTTTTAGGTTTTTCAAGAATGGCACCAGTTTGATTATTCAAATGCATTTCATGAATAGCCTTTAAAGAATGAACAGGTTTCTTGTCCTGTTTGACAGTTTCTTCCTTACGAGTGCCAGGTTTTATAATTTTTGCAAATATTGCCATTTTTACTCTGCAGATTTTTTAGGTCTGCCTCTGCCTTTTTTATCTGAAGGCGGCTTTATACCTTTTTCCAATGCAGCACGATGGTCGTCTTGAATATGCTTGGTCATTGGATGAGTGGCTTTAAGATTATAAAGATCAGAAGAAGATTGAGCTCTTTCTGGCGCCTTGAGACCCATTAGATGAGAATGAATCTTTTCAGCTGTTGATTTGGAAACAAATTTCTTTCCACCAGAAGTATCTATATGGCGCCCATTAGTATCTATTGCGCCTTTCAATTGTGTCATTATGTGCTCTTGATCTTTACCAGATGCAGCCTCATATGCTGGACCTTCATCTTCTTCTCCTTCTTCATCATCGCTTTTCTTTTGTGGAGCAGGAGCAGAAGAAGCTGCTGCAGGGCGATTTTTCTTACCAACTGCACCTTTTGTTCTATACTCCATTAATTCAAGTTCTTCATGTAAGATTTCAAAAAATTCAACTAATGAATTCACATTATTATCATCGATGCCGGTTTCATCTCTCATAAGCTTTTTAAGTGATGGAGAAGAAGATAAGTAACTAAGAATAGAACGAAGCATTACGACAAAAGGAGCAATGTCATTTGCCTTAAACGGATAAGTGCCCGTAGCTTCTCTCAACTTAGCTAAGTCACCACCATCTATTTTATCAGTTGGAGGACTAAGTTTAGCTATCTTCTTTTGCTTTGGAGATAAGTGACTCGATTCATGAATTCCGTTAACTAAATCAATCAATGAATGTGGAAGGCCAAAAGTGTTTTTAAGTTTAGACATAATAGTTTCCTCTAATCTCCATCTATTATTTTTATTTTTCTCTGTGCTGCAAGATTGCGGCGAATTAAAAAGTTTTTTGAATCCAGATCCATATCTTTCACTGGATCTGGATTTCTCTGAAATGGTGGGCTACTAGAAGTTTTAGTCTTTAATTTTTCAACTTCATCATCAGAAGTAGCCATAGGAACGTCGGGAACTTCTCCAGCAAATTTTCTAATGTTATTTAAATTGCTATCTAAGTAAGAATGTTGTTTTTCCATTCCCATTTTCTTAGCGTGCATTTTTATTTGATCAACATAATCTTCAGCTGACTTTACTGTCTGTTTAGAAGCGCTTTGTGAAGCTTGCGATTGCTTTTCCAAAGCAAATAATTTATCGTGAAGTATAGCACTCTTTTCCGCAGAAACCGGATCAGTATCTTTAGGTAAGTTAGCATAGAGTAACTGAGCTTTTGGAGACATTTCAAAATTCTTAGTAAAATAGGTACCAACAGCAAGCTGATCTCTTTCATGCTTTTCAATATCTTGTCTCTGCTCATGAACTTTCCTTATAGTATTACATAATCTTGAATACTTCCAATCCGTACCATCTAACATAGGTACGGACGACATCTCTTTAATTATAGTTTCTAAAGTTTTGTACTTGTTGTCCATTTATAGCCCTTTAAGAAAAGATCTTAACATCCAAGCATGCTTTTTGTGTTGATCTATTCTATCTTGGATAAAGTTAGATAAACCTATTTCTTTTTGATTTTCAGACAATTGAAAAGTTTCAGTTAATGTATTTATGTAAGTGTTATTATCTGTTAGTAATTGGGATATCATTTCTTTTGAAGTAAGAATTCTTTCTTCCCCTTCAATTTTAGACAACTCAGAGTATCTTTTAAACGACCCAGGAGCATACGAATTTAATGCACGAATCTCTTCTGCAAACTTATCAATTGAACTGTATACTTCTTCATACAAATCACCAAAGAATTCATGCAATTGATAGAAGTCTGATCCTTCAACGTTCCAATGATAATAATGCGCCTTTAAATAAAGCGCAAAATTTTCGGCTAATACTATTTTTAATGAATCTATTAAAGACATGTTATGCTTCTACTTTTGCTCCAGCACGCCATTGACGACAACTCCAATACTTTGGACGTGTACGATCTTTTGCTTTGGGGTCAGTATCACAATTATGTCTTGCTCTGAAATTTTTTCTACGGCCTGGATCATCTCTTTTTATCTCTAATCCAGGATCACCAAACTTAACACTAATGGTGTTACCCTTATCATTCTTTACATTCACTTCGAACTTTTTCTTTGAGCCAGCTGGCAACCGTCTTACTTTACCAAGCTTAACGTTTTTGTTTTCTTCGTTAACTTCTTCACCATACATTTCACGATACTTTAAAGTATGCTTGCTTAATTTAGTTTTTGCTGTTTCATCACCAGGAGCAGGCTTATAAGCTTTAGGGTCTCTATCTGAAAGCTTATCCATTTCTTTCCAATGAGCAACACGAGCTTTTGCTGTAGAAGAACTTAATCCTTTATGATAAGCTTTATTTTCTAATCTAGAGTCTTCTTCTACTTGTTCTTTTGGAACACAATTTGGAACCATCTTCCCATTTTTCTTTTTCATACCAACTTGCTTATATGAATCCCAGCATGCTTCATCTAAATCTTCTTCTCTTAAATCTTTATCTGCTCCGTGGTAAGTTCCCTTACCTTTTGTAATGTAGGAATTTACTCTCGCCATTCCCCACTGTTGAGGTGTTGTTCCTGGGCGATGGCCGGAATTCCATGCAGCAACACCTCGCTTGTATACTTTTCTTAAAGTAGATAAGGATATACCTGACTTTTTAGCCTTGGCCGCTAAACCACTATCAGCTGCTTCTTCGATGAAGTCTTCATCTAATTCACTTTGCATATAATTCACAGCAGTTTCAATATAATCTTTTGCTAACGTAATTTTAGCCTGAACCCATTCCGGAAGATTAGTAGTAGGTTCTAATAACTTATCGTGCATCATTTGAGAATTACGGATGATGCTTCGAAGCTGTGACATAGCCATGTCACCCTCGTAATCGTATTCTCTTTCGTCTTTTTTCTCTTCAATCGGAGAGGAATTGTTCATTTGATTTATTAGCTTTTGAAAAGTTTTCATGATTGAACCTATTTATTTGTTTTTTCTTTTTATCTTCTAATTCTCTTATCTCTTCTTCTACGCTTGGATGATGCGCGAACCCAGCTTTCATTTTGATACCCATATCATGAGCAGTCAATAAAGACCCATAACCAGTTGGTTTAGCTATTTTGAAGCTATCATATGATTCATTTATTTTTTTAGGTTTGTTTTCATCTTTTTTAAATTCTAAAGATGTATTGTGTTTCGCTCCATACTGAGATCTTTCGTTGCGAGGCTTAAGCCCAGGTGATTTTCCTGGTGGCTGTAGAGAAGCTGCCCATTGTTTAGCAAAATTGATTCTTCTAGTAAGACCAGATATTAAAGATCTTTGATGAGCTTCGGAAGAAGAAGAGAATCTTCCTTCTGATACTTGATTTTCACGAATAATTCGTTTTATTAGGCTATTGTACGATTCTTTTATACTCATACCAGATCTAACTTTTGACATCATTTCATGACTGTGTTGTTTCAATGATTCAGGGAGTCCACTTGAAAATTCTTCATGACTTTTATTTTTAGCGTGCTCTCTCATCTTAGAAGCGCTCATCCCCTCAACACCTTCTGAATCTGGATCTCTATCTCCAGCCGAAACTACATTTATACTTTTAAAAGTATAATGATCTGGGTGACCATTATATCTATTAAGCAAATTTTTATATTCTTCTACTCGATCACTGCCGGCAACCATTGTCACGTGATCAGTTTTCCCATGAAGTCCTTTTAAAACTTCTAAAGGATTTTTAGCTGAAGAGTCTTTAACTACATCACCAAAAGCTTTTTGGGCGTAACTTACTTTATCTTTATAAGAAAGAGGATTCTTCTTAGGATCTTGTGATTTTGAAAGATGAACTTCAGCCGTACCACCTACTTTTTTAGCATGTTCTTGGACAGCATTAACTAAGGCCTGATGGCCTACTGTAGGAGGATTCATCCTACCAAATGCTACGACTGTATGTTTTTCCATAAACTGTAACCGATTTTATGAGTATTTATACTTTTAGATAAGTTCAAACCATTCCATAGTAGCACCTACGTCAGTTCCAGCCGTTTCACTTGCAACATATATAGTTATTACATCGCTAGTTCCATTGATAGTTCTTCCAATTTGATACTCGAATTCTTCTATAGCTCCAAAGTCTAGTGAACCACCTTTCTGGCTAGTGGTTATATAACCAGATTTTATTAAGATACCAGTCGACGGATTAGATTGGGTATTAGCTGATACATCAAATTGAACAGTATTTCCAAAACAATCAGAGAAACTAGAGTTGACTAGTGTAGAATTGACTACGACTTTATAATGTAAAACCGAAGTGATGTTAGTGACGGCTGTTAAGTCTATATTTCTAGGTATGACTACAGAATCTATTCTTGATGGAGCCAACCTTAAACTCATTACAGGATAATACGTGTTTGCTACGCTTAGATCTTTAAATGACCCTAAGTCCATAGTTTGTGATCTAGCTTTATTTCTTCCTTGGTAGCCGCCTTCAGATATAACGGTGGAACATATCTGTTTCATCGTTGAATTGCTAGAAGTTGAGCTGACGTTCTCTATCTCATACCTAATAGGAAGAACTGCTGTCGTCATGTAAGTAGTAGGATTCTTATTATCGTTGTGAAACACATGAGCTGGGCAAAATTGCCCATCAACTGCAAATCCAGTTCTAACGTCCCCTACACCCAACCATTCTATATCTAACCAAAATATATTCGCTTTATTTAAATCTATTCCCGACCCATGTTCAGGCCCACCTAATTGTTTAGAAAAGCCGGTTCCATCAAATGAATCATAGCTCCAATCAGCTTGTTCAACACGTTCTTCAACTATAGACCCAGTAACAAATGATCTCTTAACTAGAGCTACACTAGTTCCATTAGCTTCCAAATAAATTCCATTGTTGTTTCCAAAGTAACCAACTCTTTGTCTCAGCCCCTGTTTTAATGGCGCAAAGACAAATGTGTTCATCACCAAAAACGATTTACCAGGTTGATATGAAAATACTCTTTTACTTTCTCGTATAACCTTAGCACCAGAGTCTGTGTTAACACCCATGTTAACTACCGATTCATTTATCTTATATTCAGTGTTTCCAGTTCCAGTTACTAACGTATCAAACTTATCGTTCTGCTTGTATCTATGTTGGCTTTCAAATAAAGTATATGGTTCAGAAACTCGAACTCGACCAAACGCATCTGTCATGCTTCCAGTTGATGTTAACTTCTCACCCAGCATATTAACTTCATAACGTGTAACAGTTGGTTGGTCTAATTTTTTTGTGTCCGTACGATATTGAGCCATTAGATCATTCCTTGCTTCTTAAAAAATTCATTCTATTGAATTCATAACGATCAGTCAATTTAGTTGGTCGATTGTTTATAACTGACACAAATCCTTCTGGCTTAGTGAGTTGTCCGGCTATACGATGTTGATAATCAGAACCACGAGACATCGTGTTCACCAAAACATTCTTAGCTTGTTGTAGATGATGATGCAAGTTTAAAATATTTTGAAAGTGTGGTTTGTTTGCTTCGATATGAGTAACTGCAGCATTTCCTGTTTCTAATTTAGCTTGCTTAGCCTTATCACTCTTAACTTTGCTAGCAGCAACAGATGCACGCTCTCGTGTGAAAGCTTTATATCCTTCAACATCAGGCTTAGTGTTATTTCTCACTGTGCTGTTGATGTATGTCTTAATCATGTCTTTATGTCCATGATCATTTAAAACACCATAATGTTCTGGCTTCATTGTTTTAGATGCTGTAGATGCTTGCTGTAAGTGCTGATTGAATTGCTTATGATCTTCATCAGTATATTGAGCATTTTCTGGTTTATACTGAGTTGATATAACATGAACATCGGGGTGTGATCCGAAACCAGATGTATCAGCTCCGTATTCTGCTTTTAATGAACCAAAATCTTTTCCACTGTATGCAGTATGTACAGCTACTCCTATCTTAGAGTTCTTAATCTTTGAAGAAAGTGGAGAACTACTCGGTGAAGAATAAGATATTGTGTTCGGCCTAAACGATGTTGACATCCCATCATCTTTAACGTCTTCAGGTGTATGCATTATATCCGCTTGATATACACCAGTCTTTGGAGTAACTTTAGGTAAATGTTGAAGAGCTGCTGTTAATTTGGAAACTAATCCGGGCGCATGGCCATGATTACGTTGAATATCTTCTTCTGTATAATTAATTTTAGGTTCTTTATTAAAAGCTGATTTGGAAGCTACAAAGAATTGACTTGTTTCTGGATGTCGGCCAAACACAATAGAAGGGGATCCATCAAACTTAGTCATAACCCGCGCAGTACTTGTTTTGCCGCGTAGTGCGTTTGCGGTTTGCTGCAAAGTGTTTATTGCGTGTTGAGTTCCCTCATGCCCAGCATTGATCGGATGATCTTCAGCGTGTTCTAGATGTGTTAACTTTTCTTCGCTTGCTGATTCATGAAGCTGTAAAAATGTTTTCATTTATTGTTACCTAAAGCAATCTAATAAAGCGTCTTTACCAGAAAGAATAGTTACTGATTTTCCACCACTTGCTAACGGGGCGATATTGTAAGGAGAAGAGTTTGTTGCAAGAGAAAATTCTAAAGTGAAAGTAAACTGATAACCCTGTGCTCCTATTTGCCCTTTTGACTTTTCTGCAGCATCAGCTTTCGTTACGCCTTTTGATTGACATCTTACTCTAGCGGTAATCTTAGCTGCACTTTCAAATGTAGGTATTAATCGTTTATTATTTTTTTTCAAATTATCATTTAATCCTAAAGGATCAGTGTTTCCTAGTAAGAAAAAACCGTGTGTTCCAATGTTTATATAGTATGTGTTTTTAATATTATAATAGTTGGACATTGCACTTGATTCTAAAGGAATCTTTACGTCTGTACAAGCTTTTAAATCTGCTTCATATCTTTGACGCAATGGAATTTTTAACATTATTTGCTCATGGTTTGC
>JACCDU010228179.1_pt1 | contig 14720 bp, 29 predicted proteins | sample 7446081 | NCBI WGS metagenome assembly JACCDU01 (sample SAMN15323447, study PRJNA562643) | freshwater metagenome | isolation source: river surface water | place: USA:Blue River Watershed | collected 2017-08-17
GGTCTGAATCTTTTTTAAAGTCTTTAAACTGTTCTTCGCCGTATGGAATAGCATTTGGCACAATTTCAATATTTGAATTGTACGGCTTTACTTCTTCAGCCAATCGTTCGTGCGTAACCGTGCAAAGGTCAGCAATACGTATCCAATCAATAATCTGTTGGGGTATATTATTTAAAATATATCGTTCGTACAATAAATGCGAAGGGTCTAAATGCCAAAAGTCGTCGTTGTCAACTACTAACTTAAAACCATACTTTTTGCGGTAACTGTCCATTTGTTCAGGCGTTACATTGGCAAGCATACGATTCATAACAACAATATCATAATTGCCTTCAAATGTTTCTTCGCTTAATGTGTCAGTCATTAAACAATAGTCTTTTTGCATATTGACTATCGGCATAATGATTCTATGGTAACCGACCCCGCTTGTTTTACTTGTAATTGCTAAAATGCGCATTTAATTTTTTTTTCTGTATGGTAAATAGGTTGGTATTTTTCCCAAACCGCCTGCGCACGTCCTAAGCTTTCGTCCTTCATTCTGCGGTATTCTGTGCCATTGCCAACGTCGTGTCCAATATGTTCAGAACGCAATTCGGGTAAATAATAATTTGTAAATCCTGCAATGGTTGCACGTTCTGCAAAATCCCTGTCCTGCATTCCGTAAGGGTCATATTCTTCATTGTACCCACCAATGGTATCAATTAATTCCCTTGTCAAATAGTTGTCGCCAAATGGTGTATGTACTTTATGCACTCCGTCCGTTAATGGCGGTAAATCTTCAACGCAATGAATACCAATAATTCCCGTCTTTGGTATTAAGTTTGAATAATTAACCCACTTTAAAAGCCAATTTTCAGGAAGCAATATATCGTTTGCTAAAATACAAACGCCGTCGTAAGCTTTTGTCATTCTCAATCCGGCATTTACACCGGCTGCAATTCCCCTTAATTTAGAAGATACATTGCAGTTCGTCCAATTATACATTTCGTACGGGACTTCGTCGCTTCCGTTGTCAACTAAAAAGCAGTCTGCGTTATAACCTGAATTTCTAAAATTTTGGTCAATTACGCGTTTCGTTAAGTCGTTTCTGTTTAGGGTCAGTAAAATTACGGCTATATTCATTTTCTTATATTTGAACCAAGCTTGCGCGCAGGCACGCCGGCATATTTCATTTCCTGTTCTGATTCGCCTTTGAAAAAAGCGCTTGCACCAATCATACAACCCTTTTTGATTATGCTAAATTGGTGTAATACTGCATTCAATCCAATATTAGAACGTTCGCCAATTACAGAATGCCCGCCAATCTTTGCGCCGCAACTAATCGTAACGTCATTCATAATTCTGCAATCGTGACCAATGTGCGCGTGTTTCATTATAAAACAATTGTTTTCAATAATGGTCGGGTCTTCCGTTCCCGCGTCAATAGTAACTAACCCTGTTATCATATTGCCGTTACCAATTATAACTTTGCCTTTTGGTTGACCCCAATATTTTTTATGTTCTGCGGGGTCGCCAATGATACAATAAGCGCCAATGTAATTGTTGTCGCCTAATTCAACGTTATCGCCAATTATGGCGGTTGGGTGTATAAAATTAGCCATTTGCTTTAGGTTTTCGTCCGCGTTTTTTAACTTCAACTAATTTTGTTTCAATGTCTTTTAATTCTTCATTTAAGACTTTTATATGTTCTTCCAATGTTTGTTTCGGTTGTTGCTCATACCATTTATACAAACGCATTATCATTTCAAACTTACAAGCGCCACACCAAACAGACAATAAAAAGTTTGGGTCTAAATATGTACGGTAAATATGTTCGTACATTTGTAATTCAGGCAATTCAAGGTTTCTAATAAAACCATTCTTTGCGGTTTCATAGTTGCCAATATTGGCGTCTAAATATTCCCTGTGTTCTTGTTTTATTTCCATAAATTCCAAATTAATTTTGATAAAATTGGCGCTGCAAATCCTGCAATAAACATTGTTGAAGTTATATTTTGGATCAATTCAGGTGCGAAATAGTGTATTGGTGCAAGCCACGCAGCCAAGCAACTTCCGCAATTAAATGGCTTGAAATTCGCTTTCCATTTATAGGGAAGGTTATGTATATCGTTAATAAATAGTGATGCACAAACGGCGGTTAAAATTGATAAAATCATTTTCTTATGTTTTGTTTCATTTGTTTTTTGGTTTTATTTATAGTTCGTACAATTGACATATAAGGAATACCGGTTTTGCGGCTTAATTCTTTTGCGTTCTTTTTAAAATCAATTGCATAAAGTTTCAATATTTCCTTATTGTACCAATGTAACCCTTCTAAGTTCTGTTCAAGTTTGTCAATCAAATCTGTCGGTTCTGTGTTCAGTCTTTGAATTTCTTTGTTAACTTCTGTTGGCACAAACTCAATATGATTTCGATAATTCTTGTAAAAATTGCTTCTGTCGCTTTTAATCATATTCAGCATTGTACGAACAATATAAAATTTTAATTCATTCCTTTCATACAGTCCGATTAATTTCTGTTCGTCCATTTCACAAAGAACTAAAAAAACTTCTGCTTTAAGGTCGTACTGCAATTCTTCCGGCTGCATTTTAGAAAATGCTTCATTGACTTCTTTTAAGTCCCAAAATTCAGCTAAAATTTCATTTTTGACCATTCAATTAAAGCAGGTTTATTTTCTACTTCAGTACAAATATACACAATTCCACCACATTCAAAAATATCTTTTAACCTTTCTTTTTGTTCTTCGCTTAGTTTATCCCCCAATTTTTTAACTTCAACTGCGACGTAAATGCCTTTTTCTGTGTACCCTTGTAAGTCAGCCCAACCTTTTTGAATAGTACCTTTACGTTTTCCAAATGGAATATTGTTGACCCTGTTTAATCGGTAACCCACAAATTCAAGGTTTTTTTTCGCCCATTTTGTAAGTTCGTTTGCGCTTATGTCCATTTAAAAAGCTTTAATAGTTCCTTCTTTAATTTTGTTTTTGTATTGATCTTGTTTTTCTTTACTGCATATTTTGCAATAACCATAATATCCGTCAGCGTTCCTTTTGTCCTTCCTGAATTTGTCCCAATTCAAATTCTGTTTGCACCTGTTGCACTTTTTCATAAAATTCTTTTTTAAATAATAATCTGTTTTGTTTGGTTTCTACTTCAGGATAGTTTGCGTAAAAGTCAATAAAATTGTCTGTATAGCAATATTTTAAAGTTCCAAAATGTCTGTATTTAATTTGATAAATTTTCAAAATATTTAACTAACGCTAATTTTTTACATTGTGATTCAATATAGTCTTCGTTCTTAATTCTTTTGCTGAACTCTTTTGCTTCAATTGGATTCAATCGGTTTAACCTGTATAAGTTGTCTTCACGTACAACCTTAATGGTTTCTAATATCTGTTCTTTGGTAAACTTTAATTTCCCCTGTTTTAAAAGGATTCCAAATACTTTGTCAGCATTAAAAACACGATTAAAGTCTTCGCGCTTACCTGTTAACCAATCATTTTTAGTGAATTCAACAATTTCGTCGTCTGTCAATTGTTTTGCAGGCGGTTCGGGTGGTGGGGGTAAATTACGGCGTATTTCGTTTGCTTTCACTTTATAGGCGTTTAAAATTTGGGATATATACTTAGGCGAAAACTTCTCATAATGATCTGTATTGCATTCTAATCGTCCCTGAACTGCCATTTTAAAAGCAATTCGCATTTCCTGTACTGTAAAATAAGGGTAAGTTGTGCGAATGTAATCTTCAATAACTTCCAATTCCATTTTGTCAGGTAAACGGGTCAAACCTATCAAAGTAAAAATATAAGCTAAGTTTTCCCTTAGTGTAACCGGCGAAACTAAGTTTAATTTTTCCCCTTTAAAAGCTTCAATAATTGGTTGGTCTTCCTTAGCTATTAACCCAATTTTGTAAGTCTTGCATTCTTTTTCGGCTTGCGGAAGTTGGGTCAATATTTTTTGTATTTCCATACTTTACTTTATTTTGAAGCCACGTATTAACGCGACGCTTCGGTTCAAAAAATTTTTCTGATTGATAACGTAATTTACCACTTTTTGACGATTCGCACCAATAATCAATAAATTCTTGGTATGATTCCCCTAATAAACCTTTAAATGGTTCAATCTTATCTAAAAACAAAATTTTAAAATCAATTTGTTCTTTTTCTTGTTCTTCTTCTTCTTCTTGTTCTTCTTCTTCTTGCGTATGTGTATCCATACTGTATATATACTGTATCAATACTGTATCTTTTACCTTCAAAAGTTCTTTATTTATGCAGGATTTGACCTTTGGCGAAGTTGAATCATTGTATTTTGCCCAATTTTTCATAGCCATTTCCTTTGTAGCCAAAGAATACTTAATTTTTCCGCATTTCGTAAAGAATTCAATTAGCTTTTTAATCGTATCTTCATTGTAACCCGTATCGTAACACATTTGTTTTATTGTAATTTCATAAATACCGCATTGTGTTGTACGGTCATTAGTCATTAAATACAAATAAAAAAACTTCTGTTCAGGTGTCAGACTTTCAATGAATTCGTCCTTCCAAAAACTGACGTGTATTTTCCTAAATATAGCCATAAATTAAAAAAGGGTCGCGGGACTTCGGCAAATGGTACTTGCCGTGAATCCGTTGACCCAATATATTTTTAACTGCGTTGTACCATAACGCTTTTGTTTATTTCTTTACAAAGTTATTATAATTTTCAATATCTTCTTCAATTTGCATTAATTTTTCTCTGTACCAATCTTCGGTGTCCATTAAATCAGAAGCGGTTTGAATATTGTAAATAACTGTTGTATGGTCGCCGACCCCAATTAAAGGTGCAATTTCATTTAAAGATAATTGAGTATATTTCCTTAAAATGTACGCCGCAGCTTTACGGGCGAATATGGTTGACTGTTTTCTGTTCTTTGCGACAATGTCGGTTTCAAAAACGTCCTGTACTAATTCAACCAATCTGTTTGGCTTTATGTCTGTGATTCCTGAACTAACTGCAAAATCTTCTGTTATAATTTTGGCATTTACTAACGTCCTGTGCAGGATTCGTAAATTTTGCAAATTATTCTTATAACATTGCACTAATTCGTTTCGTAGTTCTTGGTTCATAATTAAAATAAATCGTCGTCTGACAATGGTTTAAATTCTTGTTTTGATTGTTGTTTTGGTTCTGTTGGTGCAACGTAATTGTCTTCATAAATTTTGAAGTCAGGTTGGTTAGGTTTGTCTTTATAAGCATTTACCCACATATTGTAACGCTGACCGTTAATTGTGAAATTGATTACTTCGCCCTTTGGCGTTGTACGCTTCCAAGCGCCAATTGATTCTTTTTTTACTTCTGACATTATATTTGATTTGTGGATTCTTCTGAATCCGGTTTAAAAAATACTGCTTTTACTTGGCAACCTTCTTCCCATTTTTGAAGGAATGCCTTTAATTCGTTGTAAGCTTCGGGCGAATACCAACAATAATGGTAAACTTCAGCTAATAACATTTGTCGTTCCATTGGAAGCAATTTTTGCATTCCGTTTTCTAAATCTTGATAGGTTTCTTGTTTCATATTTAAAGGTTTATTTTGGCTTTTTCCCAACTAAGGATTGAACGAATGGCGTCTATTTGATGTACCGAAGAAGCGTTTATTCTGTCAAACGCATTGCGTAAACGTGACCATTCGCGCGCCTTGCTTTTGATCCACATATTGACAGTTGACGTTGCAAGTTTGCCGTCCATAATTTCCCCGATCTTGTCGCCTATTTCGCCGTCAATTACGCATTCAATCTTATATTCTGCGGCGGTTCTGTATTCGCCTGACTGTGTCATTGCCACATTTAAAGTATCTAATCTTTTAATCAATGAATCGTGATAATCGGGCGTGTCATTTTTTGGAAGCGGTTTCTGTAAAAAGTCTAACATTCGTTCCGCTTTATTCGTTAATTCTTCAATTGTATATTCGCGCATTATTTTCTTTTTGTTGTTTTCTTAATATCGTTTTGGTTATAATTCAAACCCATTGCAATACGATCTTTGTCTTCAATTTGATTTGACTGAAGGTTTATCAAAGCTTTGTCGTATGATTCCTGAGTTGTGATTGCTTCAATACGAACTGCTAATTTTTCTTTTGCCTGTTCGTCGTAGGTTGTTGATTCTAACAAAGTCAATAAATATAAACGTTTGTCATTTCCAACTTCGTCTTTGTGTTCGTTTGTTGCGTCTGCGTCTTTGGTATCGTCAATTGCAAACAAACCATTCAAAGCATATTTGCGGGCATACGAAGAAGCCGAACCCGTAATTTGTGCGGCGTCCATTCCTTTCTTTACTTCTTCTTCACGCGCCCAACCGTGAACACGAATTGGAAGTTCTTCATTTTCTTCGTCAATTAGCATTGCAGTTGCTTTGACATAAACACGGTCAGAAACTTGCACGATTTCGTCACTAATAAGCAAAGCACAATTGTATTTATGAAGAATTGGTTTTGCAGCTTCAATAATATCTTCGGCGCTGCGGTATCTGTAATTGCCGAATTTGTTTACCTGCCCTTTGGGCGCTTTTAATTCTGATTGAATTTTTACTAATTTCATATAGGTTTTTTTTAGGTTTATAAATTTAGTACATATCCCCGTATTCTTCAAATTTTTCTGTCCAATCTGACATTGGAATAAACGGCACTTTTGGGAAATTGTTTTTAGGTTGCTGCAATAAATGCGGGAAGTATTTTGCTTTATGGTTTTTTAAATGCTGACGTGCAATTTTTAAACCTTCTAATCTTTGACGTGCATTTGACTTGTCGCTAATATCAAAAAGCCATTCCCAATAACGAACATTGTCACGCAAGTTTTCTAATTTTGCCAACTGATTCATTTTAGTTTATTTGGTGTTTAATAAATACGTTTTCAATTTCTTCCAATGCTTCGTGTGTTAATTCTTCAATGCGTTCCAAATTTCCTTCTCTTACATAATTCAAAATAAGGTTTAAAGTTCCGCGACTGAATCCCAAAGCGCCGGCATAATCTGCGGCTTTTATTGCGTTCTTTAAGTACAATTCGCCAATTGTTTCAGTAGTTATTGTCATAAATATTTGGTTTTGTTAACACAAATATACATAATATACACAATACAAACCAAAAAATATATGGATAAACGGCAAAATAAAATGATAAACGGTTATTCTTCGTCTGAAACGTCAAAAATTTCAGCGTGCATTTCGCCAATAACTTCGGCAATAATGTCTAAGGATTGTTTCTTTATACGACGTATTTTATTAGCTTCTATTCTTGAAACTAACGTTAGATCAATATCTTCAACTGCACTATAAGCATAATACGCGCAGGAAATTAAGTCGCTGCGCGTTGTTGTTTCGGCTTCTTCCCATTCAATTGCTTCTTCCGAAACTTCGGGTTCAGTATTTGGTTTTTGATCTTCCATTATAACCCTTTTAATTCGGCTTCGTCCGGACGTTCAACTTCTTTAAACTCCATTCTATTGCCACCGCGAATCTTTGCCAATGTTCTTCTTATGTCCTGTTCTATTTCGTATAACTCCTGAAGCTTTTTAGAAAAAAAGTCTTCCTGTTGCTGAAGCGTCCATTTATTAAAACCTTTTGGCATTTTCATTTTTTTTAATATTTATAAGTTTTTTTAAGTATATGCTTAAATCCAAAGCTTCTTCGTAAGCGTGTTGTAACCAATCAATTTCGGTCAAATCGGTTCTGTCCATTGTCGTTCCGTATTCCTTCAATCCTTTGTCTTCACGCGCCAACAAATCGTCAATAATAGTATATAGAATTTTGCTCATTTTATTTGTCCGTTTTAGAATGATATTTATTACAAGTTTTGCACTTATACTGAATACGTGTCAAACCTGTTGCCGTTACGACTTTGTTATTTTTAATCAAATCGTCTGACCCACATTCAGGACACGAACCCCTGTCTTCGCCAAATATAACGCCATAATGCGTCTTTGGTTCAATATGTGTGTTTAAATGTTTGAAAACTTTTTCAAGTAATACAACGTCCTTTTTGCAATATTTTAGCATTGCTTCCATTGCGTCCTTATCCTTATGCAAAAGAATGTCCTTCCAAAGATTGAATTCGGTCTTAATCTTTTGACCCAATCCCAAATAGTCTGCAATGTAATTCAACCTGTTAGAATTAAATCTAAACTTTTGACGGGCAACCTTTAAAGTGTCAATAGTTGTATATTTTGGGAACATTTCAATACCGTGAAACAAACACCTTGTTCGAATCCAAGCCAAGTCAAATTTGTCCCCATTGTGACCCACCAATTCGTTAGCGACATTTGCAACCTCAATAAATTGCTGAAGCATTTTTTTATCGTTTTGCTTAGCGTCCCAATGTAAAGCATAAACTTCTTTTTCGTCTTCCCATTTATAACAAATACAGATAATTGCACGTTCTTGAATTATGTTTGAATAATCAATATTCTTTTTATATCCTGCTTCCCAAAATAAACCAATGTTTGGCGAAGTTTCAATGTCAAAAAATAGTCTGCGGCGTTTTGTTTTTAGGTTGGTCATTTAGTATGGTTTGTATTTTGTTTTTCCGTTTTCTTTATATGCTTTTAAAACTTGTTTTCTTTGTTTGCCTGTACTTTCGTAGCTGACGTGTACCCAATCGGGGTTTTCGTTTGTCCCGAATTCCCAAATTAATTGGTCAAAGTCTAAGTTTTTGTAAATATAGTCAAAAATCATTTTATTTGTTACACCGTTTGGCGTTCCGTCCATATCCAAGTCAATTGCTTCGCCCGAACTGTGTTGCGAAGTTGTTGAACCGCCAACCTTTGCATTCAGTTCTTTTGATCTGTACCCACTTGAAACGTGAATTGGGCAACGGAAATTGTTTCTTATTGGTTCAAATATTTTTTCAGCCAATATTTTTAAATTAGCAATATGCGCTTCGGTCGGCATATTTGAAATACCGTTTCGCTTTGCGCTTTCGCTTCTTATTAATTCTGATAAATCTAAATGTTCGCTAATCTTCATAACTAATCCTTTTTAAATATCTTTTCAGCCATTGTGTACCCAAATGCTGCACCCGCCAAACTGCCAACAGTATAAACCAAAGCGTCTGTCGGTGTATGAATCAATTTAGCACATAGGGAAATTGAACACAAAAACCCGCAAAGTCTTTTCATACTTAAGCGGTTGTTATCTTCTGTAAAGAATTGACGCATATTAAAATTTTAAATAATACCCCAAAGAATAATTGTTAGTCGTAGCATTTAACGTTATAACGCCCTTTTTAGGCGTTTTAATTGCCACACCAACACCAACACCCAATTGTTTGTTTTCCTGCCTTAAATCGGTTAAAAAGCCAAAATAAACCGCAGTTTTATCTTTTGGTTGTATCGTCTTTGTTATATATATAGTTTTTTCTTGGATATTTAACCCAACTGAACGCCCGACAATCTTATTTTGGGTAACTGTGTCTTGAATATATACGATATTGTTCGTATCAAAATGAATCGTATCTGAATACGCATATTTGCGCATATAATCGGTTAATACTTGAACCGTGTCGTGAATTGGGATATATACAGAATCGGTCTTAATGATATATAATTGTATATCATTTCCCTTTTTGTATTTAGTAAAAGTTTTCTGTTGGTAAACTGTGTCGCGCACAATGGTCACAGAACCGCCATTGTAGGAAGGGTCTGAAAATAAAAATAAAGCAACGACAATCAATAAGACTGCTATTACTAAATTCTTAGTCATTTTTTACTTTTTTGGTTGCGTTGTAATAATAGCGAATTGCCATTATACCTGAAACAATAGCAATCAAACCGGCAATCAATGTGACTATCGGTTGAATTGTTGAAATACTAACGATTGCGCTCAATACGCTTATTCCTGTGCCTATGTCGGCTTGACTGCTATGGTGTGTCATTAATCTTCTTTTTCTTCTGTTTTTGGATTCTGTTCGTCTTGAATTTGTTTAAACCATTGTAATAAGACAATACCGTATTTTGTTGGCAATTGGTCTTGAATAAAATTGTTTAATTCTGCAATTTGTTGTTCGTTTAAAGTAATCATAGTTTTATTTTAGAATGAATAATATTAGTAAAATTACTATTTTTATTAATGCCGAAGCATATTCAGGTTTAATTTTTATAAATTCTGCAACTTTGCGAATAAATTTATCCGTGTCAGCCGTTACGCCTACATAAAATGCAGGTCTTTTTAGGACAATAACATTGCAAAGAATGTCAAAGCCAAACCAAAAAGAAGTTGCAAATAATAACATTGACCAAAAACCATAAAGCGACCAAACCAAAACATAAACTGACAAATGGTTTATTCCCTTCCAAAAATGCCATTTCTTGTTTGCTTCGTAGGCATTATGCGAATCGGTTGCATAAAGGTCGCGTTCTTTAAATTGGAATTTTTGATATAAAACCCAACTAATTAAATGAATTAAAAATACTATGGTTAAAAATATTGTCATTATTTATTTATTAATGCTTTTAATTGTTCTAATTCTGTTTTTAATTCTTGAATTGATTTTAACATTAAGTAAGGCAATTCATTAATATTAATATTTTTTAATTTAGTTTTTTCAGTATCATCTTTATCTAAATATGTTTCAAATTCACCTACCCATTCAGGTATTGCATTTTCCATTTCATTTGCAATAAATCCAACCGCTTTTTCTCCTTTAAATGTATTTGCTTTACCGTTATATTCCCATTCTTTAACATTAATTTTCATTAATTCTGTTAATCCTTTATTATAATTACGAATATTATCCTTAATTCTAATATCAGAAGGGTTTAAAGCAGTATAAGCGCCCGTAGATGGATTAATTGAAGCAGCATTTGCAGCACCATTATATAAATAAATAGTTCCACTTGTTGTGTACCAACCATACCAATTTGATGTATCTGAAGTTCCTCCGCTTCTATTTTCCCAAAAACAACCCGCAGTTGAACCTTTTGAAACTAATTCGCCTTGAACGTGAAAAGAATTTGCACCAAATCCACTTGCGCCGAGTGAAGCCGCAGTAGTACCAAATAATCCTTTGCCACCACTTGTAATACGCATCCTTTCGGTATCGTTTGTAGCAAATCTTAAAGGTGTATTAGCTTCTTGCCATACATAAGCACCATTAGTTCCAGTATTGTTAAAGTATAATCCACTTTCGGACTTCATAGGGCCTACAACATAAAGAGGAGTTGATGGGCTACTTGTACCAATTCCTACATTGCCTGTATTAGCAATAACCATTTTTTGTGAAGTAGTACCACCATTTGCCTTAGTAAAAAATCTTATTTCAGCGCCAATGTCTGAACCTGCTGTTCCTGAAAGCCAACTTCCAATATATGCAGGCATACCGGCAGTACTATTACCCGTTACAAGAGAATTTGTAAACCCATAAAAACCAAGTAATAATCCATCATTTGAATTTTGATTATTTGAAACTTCAACACCACCCCAAGTTCCTGAACCTTTAACAGTTAAAACTCTAACGTTTGAACCTTGACCACTTACATTTGGTGTATCTGTCCCTATTCCAACATTTCCTGAAGAAACAATTCTTAACCTTTCATCTCTGTTTGTACCATTCCAAGTTGAAAAAGTTAATGCTACTGCACCTGTGCTTGCATTTGTATTTATTGATTCAATTGAAGAACTATAAGAGCTAAAACTTGCTCCCGTATCGTTTGCAAATTTTATACCTGATTTATTTCCTAAAGTAGAAGCCGCTGAATTATCTAAAAATAAATAACCGCCTTCGCCACCTGAATTGCTACGATTAATATGCAATAATGTTTCAGGCGAAGCAGTACCAATTCCAAGTCTTCCTGAACTATCTATTACAACGTCAGGCGTAAGCGGCGCATTTTGCGTAATAAAATGAATTCCACCTATATTGGCAATTTCTAATTTATCCCTTCTCGAAGTAGCTGCAAAAGCTGAATTAATATAAGTTAAAGTTCCTTTTTCAACTCCATTGTCTTGGAATGAAAGTTTACTAAAAGAAGTATTTGTTGTAGTATTTAAAACTAAGTTTGTTTGAGTGCTTGTAAGCGTTGCACCTGTTGCACTTATTGTACTAATAAAAGCTGCTGCACCTGTTGCGCGTGTAATTGTTAAAGGTGTTGAAAGTAAAGCACCTGCGTCAGTATAAGCACGCAAATAAAAATCCATTCCCGCATTTGATCCTGATTCTGTGCCTGAAACTTCTATATTAAATCTTGAACTATTATCTGAACGGAATGAAACGCTTTTTGCAACAGAAACGTTTGCGTCTAAGTTAGCAATTAAAGCTGAAGCACCGCCGTCAATATGTAATTTTGTTAATGGATTCGCAATACCAATTCCAATTTCGCCTGTCGGAAGAACTGTAAACAATTCGCTTGTCGCTGCTTCGTTGTAAATTCTGAATCTATGATCTGACTGAACGTTACCAATTGACCATTTGTTAGAACCTGCACTTGCAAAACCTAAAAATGCGTTATTAGTTGAAGTTCCGTTTAAACGTCCAATAATGCCTGAACCGAAAACGTCTAAAGCACCGGTTGGCGTGTTTGTATTTATACCTAATCTTTTATTAGAATTATCCCAAAAAAAGTTTGTATTGTCTTGCGTTAAAGCACCTGAAGCACCAATAAAAGGTACTGAACCTTGCGTTAATGCGGTCGTAATTGTAAGCGTTGCAACTGAACCAACCAAACTAATCGTCCCGTCAAATCCGTTCGCGTCGTTAAAAACCAAAGAAGATACAACGTTAGGCGACAATTCAACGTAAGCGCTTGTCCCTGTATTCCAACGATACAAAATATTAGTATCTAAGGCAATATAAATTGTGTCAGCCGTACCAACCAAAGGAAATGCGGACAATGAAGCATATTCTTCAACTGTACCTGTAAATAAAGACGCCATTTGTGAAAGCGTAATTTTTTTACTTATACCTGTTGTTGGGTCGCCAATAATCGTTAAATCTGATAACTCCGGCGCAAGTTCTGTCGCTAATTGGTTAATTTTTTTTGATTCCATTAATAAGAATAATTTGAAGGTACTTCACACCTGTTGTTAATAAATGGTACTGTCAACGTCACGTCTAATTTCACACCTGCCAATAAATCGGGGTCACTTTCTGTGTAAAAAGTAATAGGCAAATTTTGGTTCAATGTCCAAGTCACGTTCGCATAGTCTGTCGGGTATCTTAACTGCGCCACAATATCCGCTGCAACCTGTGTCATATCTGATAAAACTTCTGTTTCGTTTGTTTCTTCCATTAACATTCTGTCCATAAAATACAAACTAAAAGAATATCCGATTTCCTTCGCCGCAACGTTTGCACCATTCAAAGTGAAAAACATTGCAGGATATGTTACTTCGCCGTTACTTAAACGTTCCCAAACGTCCCCGAAATAAACAAAATTAATTTGTTCGTGGGCGTTGCCTATCGTTGTTAGTTCTTTGACTATTTGGTTTAATGTCATTCTTTTTTTCTTTTGCCAAATAAACTTTAAGCTTATTTTGGTTTTTAATGTTTACTTGTTTACTCATATTTTAGCAACAACCGATATTTCCCTGATAACGTTCTTCAAACGATTTCCTGTACTTCCCGTCAAAATCTTCGCCGCAACAACCATTGTCACCAAGCCACATTGAAACAGTATATCCTTCGTTGTCAGGTTTGATTGAATCAATGCCCGATCCAAAGTTTAAATAGTTTGGATACAAAGCATTGTTTTGTTTTAAATATTTAATAAGTCTTTGTTTGTAGAATTCAGCACGTGCGCGGTATCTATTAGCCACGTCAATCATATCCTGCATTGAAGGACTTTCTTGGTTTTCGCCTGTTTTTCTAATTAACCCCTTATTGTAAAACTGATATGATAAACCTTGCGGCAATTCAGACATAACATAATAAATCAAACAATCCACAATGTAATCGTCTAATAATGTCGTCTGTAAATTTGTGAAACTGTTTGCTTCAACTGCGGTTTGTAATTCGTTGTATAAAGCCGAACCCAAAGCCGGCAAAATGTACATATCCTGTGCCGTCTTAATTTCCGGTAAAACTAATTTTTCGTCCACGTTTGCGTGCAACCCTGTTCTGTCCTTAATTGACTGTACTGATATGAATAATGTGTTTTTGCTCATTTTATTTTCTTGTTACAATATTAGAAACCCATTGATGGCGACAACTTGGTTCGTGTTCGTTAGTTCCCGGCACGGTGTACCAACCGCCACCCCTATCCCACACAGAATAACCAAGTCTTGCGCTTATTTGCTCAATTTCAGAACGTGAATACATTTTTCCCGCGTCTAATAAAGCCACACAAAACGGACGGCTTGTTTTTTTGTCGGTATTGTTAAATCCTGATTTCCATTCGTAAGAATAGCGAATCAATAATTCCTTTGTTGTTGGCTGAACTTTTACTAATATATCGCCCAAAGGTGCAGTAAGTATGTGTTCAGTAATTATGTTTTCATCAATGCCTTCGCCTATTGCGTATTCATTAACTTCAATATATCCGTTTTCAACCAAAGTCTTAATAACTAAATCAATAGTTTCAACGTTTTGGTCAAGTGTTTCGGCCAATACTTCAGCCGTAATTCTTTTATCCTTTGCAATTAAATCCAAAACATTGGCTTGTAATTGGGTAACGTCTGCAAACATTTGGTATTCAGAATCGTCGTTAAAGCGTGTTTTTTGCTTCCAAACATTGAAACCGTCCTTCGCTTCGCCGA
>JACCDU010116495.1_pt1 | contig 14718 bp, 13 predicted proteins | sample 7446081 | NCBI WGS metagenome assembly JACCDU01 (sample SAMN15323447, study PRJNA562643) | freshwater metagenome | isolation source: river surface water | place: USA:Blue River Watershed | collected 2017-08-17
ATGGCCGAGCTGGCCTGGCAGTTTGCCCAGAAACACTGACCCCATACCCACCACAGGAGAGAAGACCATGGATTTCGACTACAGCCCCAAGGTCAAGGAGATGCAGGCGCGCTTGCTGGCCTTCATGGACCAGCACATCTACCCCAACGAGCAGCGCTTTTTCGACGAGATTGCCGAAAACCGCGCCAAGGGCAATGCCTGGGTGCCCACCAAAATCGTCGAAGAGCTCAAGCCGCTGGCCCGCCAGGCGGGCCTGTGGAACCTGTTCCTGCCCAAGTCCAAACGCGCGCCCGAAGGCTTATCGAACCTCGAGTACGCGCCGCTGTGCGAGATCATGGGCCGCGTGCCCTTTGCCGCCGAGGTGTTCAACTGCTCGGCCCCCGACACCGGCAACATGGAAACGCTCGAGCGTTATGCCAGCGAGGAGATCAAGGACCGCTGGATGGAGCCGCTGCTCAAGGGCGAGATCCGCTCGGCCTTCCTGATGACCGAACCGGACGTCGCCTCTTCGGACGCGACCAACATCGAATGCGAGATCCGCCGCGACGGCGACTCGTACGTGCTGAACGGCCGCAAGTGGTGGTCTTCGGGCGCCGGCGACCCGCGTTGCGCCGTCTACATCGTGATGGGCAAGACCGATCCCGAGGCGCCGCGCCACTCGCAGCAGTCGATGATCGTGGTGCCGGCCAACACGCCGGGCATCCAAGTGCTGCGGCCCCTGAGCGTGTTCGGCTACGACGACGCACCGCACGGCCACATGGAAGTGCTGCTCGAAAACGTGCGCGTGCCGGCGGGCAACATGCTGCTGGGCGAAGGCCGCGGCTTCGAGATCGCCCAGGGCCGCCTGGGCCCGGGCCGCATCCACCACTGCATGCGTTCCATTGGCGCCGCAGAGCGCGCGCTCGAACTCATGTGCAAGCGCCTGAGCACGCGCGTGGCCTTTGGCCGCGAGGTCGCGCGCCAGACCGTCTGGCAAGAGCGCGTGGCCGAAGCCCGCTGCATGATCGAGCAGGCCCGCCTGCTCACGCTCAAGGCGGCCCACATGATGGACACCGTGGGCAACAAGGTGGCCAAGGCCGAGATCGCCATGATCAAGATCGTGGCGCCCAACATGGCCTGCCAGATCATCGACTGGGCCATCCAGGCGCACGGCGGCGGCGGCGTCTCGCAGGACTTCCCGCTGGCCTACGCCTACGCCCACCAGCGCACGCTGCGCCTGGCCGACGGCCCCGACGAGGTGCACCGCAACTCGCTGGCCAAGCTCGAGTACGCACGGCACATGACGCTGCCCGGTGAAGTCGAGATGCCAGTGACGCGCGGCAGCTGAACACCCGCAGCTGCGTGCCCTGACGGCCTGCACAGCGCAGGCCGTTTTTGCGATGATGCGGGCTTGAACCAGAAGGACATGCCATGATCGACCTCTACACCTGGCCCACCCCCAACGGCCACAAAATCCACATCATGCTGGAGGAGTGCAAGCTGCCCTACCGCGTGCACCCGGTCAACATCGGTGCGGGCGAGCAGTTCAAGCCCGACTTCCTGCGCATCAGCCCCAACAACAAGATCCCGGCCATGGTCGACAGCGATGGCCCCGACGGCCTGCCGATCTCGCTGTTCGAATCGGGCGCCATGCTGGTCTACCTGGCGGCCAAGACCGGCAAGTTCCTGCCCAAGGGCGAACGCGCCAAGTACGAGGTGCTGCAGTGGCTGATGTTCCAGATGGGCGGGGTCGGGCCGATGCTGGGCCAGGCCCACCACTTTCGCATCTACGCGCCCGAGAAAATCGACTACGCGGTCAACCGCTACACGCAGGAGGCCAAGCGCCTGTATGGCGTGATGGACAAGCGCCTGCAAAGCAAAAAGTGGATCGGCGGCAGCACCTACTCGATCGCCGACATGGCCATCTTCCCCTGGCTGCGCAGCTGGCAAAACCAGGGCATCGACTGGGCCGATTACCCGCACCTCAAGGCCTGGTTCGACCGCATCGCGGCGCGCCCGGCGGTGCAGCGCGCGGTGCAGGTGCTGGCCGACGCGCGCAAACCGCTGGTCGACGACCAAGCGCGCCAGAACCTGTTTGGCGCGGCGCAGTACCAAAAACGCTGAGGCCGCTGGGCGCCCCACATTCGCAGGTAGAATGCGGGCAGTCGGAGCGTAGCGCAGCCTGGTAGCGCATCTGCTTTGGGAGCAGAGGGTCGCGAGTTCGAATCCCGCCGCTCCGACCATCCAAGAAAACAAAGGCCCGTTCAGGGCCTTTTGTGTCTCCCAACTGCCCGTAGCTCAGTTGGATAGAGCAACGGCCTTCTAAGCCGTGGGTCGGGGGTTCGATTCCCTCCGGGCAGGCCATCTGCCATTCAGCGCGGCGCAGCCCTCAGCCCGCCGCCTTGCGCGCCGCGGATTTGGCCGCGCTTTTGCCAGAGGGCACCAGCGCCAGGGCCTTGTCCTGCGAGGCCTCGAGGTTTTGCCGCGCACTCTCCCACACCTGGTCAAAGGCCCGCATGCTGTTGCGCAGGTACTCGAGCATCGCCTCCGGGCCCTGCGCGCCCGCACCGGGCATGTCGCCGATCCAGCCGCTGGACTGCCGCGCCATGCCCTGCCAGAGGTTTTCGGCAGCGCGGCTGAACTCGCGCCCGGCGCTGGAGGCCAGGCCCATCATGCGCGCCCCGTACTGCGCCGACAGCTCGGCAAAGGGCTTGAGCGCCCCGGCCTGCAGGTTGAAGGCGCCAGGCACGTCTTGGACAGCGCTGGCCGATTCGCAATAGCGGGCCATTTCCTGCAAGGTGCTGCGGCACGCGTCGAGGTGCAGCTCCAGCAGTTTTTCGGTTTCATCAAGGCTTTTGTCGGCCAGTTCGAACCAGGGCTTGATCTGGTTTTTCGCTGAGGTCTGGGCTGGTGTGTGGCTCATCGTGTGGCACTCCGCTGGGTTGAAATGGGGCAAGGGTCCCTCGGCGGCGCACCGGGGCCGCCCGCACCAAGACCGGGGCCCTGACCGGCGCGGCCCGAGGTCGTCCATTGTGGAAATGCGGCCCACCACCAGCCATTGATCGGGCGGCATAGGCCCAGGCAGGCCCGTGCGCCAGCACACCGCAAAACATGCTTTTTTTTGCATGAATACTCGCGACATCAGGGAATCACCTGAGTAGAGGGGCGGCGAAACGTGCAACATAATGCATCAAGCACAACCCCTGCTTCGGTATGCTGAACCCGTCCAACATCCGGACGCACAGAACCACACAAGGAGACTTTCATGCACGTCCCGTTCAACCGCCGCCAGATCCTTGCGCAAGGCGCCGCCCTGCTGGGCACCAGCGCCAGCGGCCTGTTGCTGCCCCAACATGCGCTGGCCCAAAGCGGCAAGGTCCGCGTGGGTTTCATGCTGCCCTACACCGGCACCTTCGCCCAGCTGGGCGTGGCCATTGAGAACGGCGTGCGCATGGCCATCAACGAGCAAGGCGGCAAGCTGGGCGGCCGCGAGATCGAGTGGTTCAAGGTCGACGACGAATCCGAGCCGGCCAAGGCCATCGAAAACGCCAACAAACTGGTGCAGCGCGACAAGGTCGATGTGCTGATCGGCACCGTGCACTCGGGCGTGCAGATGGGCATCCACCGCGTGGCCCGCGAATCGGGCGTGCTCAGCCTGATCCCCAATGCCGGCGTGCACATCGCCACGCGCGCGCAGTGCGCGCCCAATGTGTTTCGCACCAGCTTCACCAACAGCCAGCCGACCATGGCGCTGGGCGAGGCCATGGTCAAGCGCGGCCACAAGAAGGCGGTGTGGATCAGCTGGAAATACGCGGCCGGCGACGAGGCCTACGAAGGCTTCAAGGAAAGCTACACCAAGGCCGGCGGCACCATCGTCAAGGAGCTGGGCCTGCCCTTCCCCAACGTCGAGTTCCAGGCCCTGCTGACCGAGATCGCGGCGCTCAAGCCCGACGCGGTGGCCTGCTTCTTCGCCGGCGGCGGCGCGGCCAAGTTCATGAAGGACTACGCGGCCGCCGGTCTGAAAGACAAGATCCCGCTCTACGGCTCGGGCTTCCTGACCGAGGGCACGATCGACGCTGCCGGTCCCGCCGCCGAGGGCGTGCTTTCCACGCTGCACTACGGCGACGGCATCGAGACCAAGCGCAACAAGGAGTTCCGCCTCAACTACGCCAAGACCTTCAAGCTGCAGCCCGACGTCTACGCCGTGCAGGGCTACGACACGGGCCTCTTGCTGATCCAGGGCGCCAACGCCGTCAAGGGCGACCTCTCCAACAAGGCCGAGCTCTACAAGGCCATGGAAGGCGCCACCATCGACAGCCCGCGCGGCAAGTGGACCATGAGCAAGGCGCACAACCCGGTGCAGGACATCTACCTGCGCCAGGTCGTGGGCAAGGAAAACAAGGTGATCGGCGTGGCCGCCAAGGCCCTGGCCGATTCCGGCGCCGGCTGCCGCCTGTAAAGCCGCTGCCGCAGCCTGCACAGGCTGCGGTGCCTGGCCCTCCGACGGCGGACTCGTTCCGCCGTTTTCACACCCGCCCTCGACTTTCCCCCGCTGTTTCCGATGGACATCGTCAACTTCCTCATCCAGCTGCTCAACAGCGTCCAATACGGGCTGCTGCTGTTCATGCTGGCGGCCGGCCTCACGCTCATCTTCGGCATCATGGGCGTGGTCAACCTGGCGCATGGCAGCTTCTACATGCTCGGCGCCTACCTGGCCTGGTCGCTCGCGGGTGTGCTGGGCAGCTTCACGCTGGCCATCGTGGTCGGCACGCTGCTCTCGGTGCTCTTCGGCCTGCTGCTTGAAAAACTGCTGTTTCGCCACTTCTACCACCGCGACCACCTCGACCAGGTGCTGCTGACCTTCGGCCTGATCTATGTGTTCGAGGAGCTGCGCTCCATGGTCTGGGGCGACGATGTGCATGGCCTGCAGGTGCCCGAGGCGCTGTCGGCCTCGATCCCGCTGACCGACACCCTGTCTTACCCGGTGTACCGGCTGTTCATGGCCGGGCTGTGCGTGCTGCTGGCGATCGGCCTGTACCTCTTGATTTCGAAGACACGCCTGGGCATGAAGATCCGCGCCGGCGCCTTCAACCACGAGATGACCGAGGCGCTGGGCGTCAACATCAAGCTGGTGCATGCCGTGGTGTTCGCGCTGGGCGTGGGCCTGGCCTCGATCGCGGGCATGATCGCCGCGCCCGTCTCCAGCGTCTACCCGAACATGGGCGGCCAGGTGCTGATCATGTGCTTCGTGGTGGTGGTCATCGGCGGCATCGGCTCGGTGCGCGGCGCGCTGATTTCGGCCCTGCTGGTGGGCCTGGTCGACACCTTTGGCAAGGTGCTGCTGCCCCAGGTCTCGGGCATGCTCGTGTATGTGCTCATGGCCGCGGTGCTGCTGTACAAGCCCGAAGGCCTCTTCAAGCAGTGAGGTGAAGATGAGCGCTCCCCAAATCCACATCGAACGCCTGCCGCGCAGCATCCAGCTGGTGTTGCTGCTCGGCTTCGCGGCCCTGGCCGCCTTCCCCCTGGTCGGCAGCGACTTCTACCTGGCCATGGTCAACCGCATGATGATCCTGGCCATCTTTGCCATGAGCCTGGACCTGCTGCAAGGCGTGACCGGCCTGGTGTCGCTGGGCCATGCGGCCTATTTCGGCCTCGCGGGCTATGCCCTCGCCTTCCTCACGCCGGCCGGCGAGCCCGTGAGCCTGTACAGCAGCTTGCCGCTGGCCGTGGGCGCCTCGGCGCTCGCTGCGCTGGTCATCGGCTTTTTGGTGGTGCGCACGCACGGCATCTACTTCATCATGGTCACCATGGCCTTCGCGCAGATGGTGTTTTATGTGTTCTTCGACAACAAGGCGCTGGGCGGCTCGGACGGCCTGTTCCTGAACTTCCGCCCCGACGCGGTGCTGATCGACCTCGAGAACAAGCGCGTGTTCTATTTCTTCACGCTCGCGGTGCTGATCGCCGTTTACCTCTTGCTGCGGCGCGTGCTCTGGAGCCCCTTCGGCCGCGCGCTCGCGGGCATCCGCGTGAACGAGCACCGCATGCGCGCACTGGGCTTTTCCACCTTCAGCCACAAGCTCGCGGCCTTCACGCTCGCGGGCGCGCTGGCGGGCCTGGCCGGCTACCTCTGGGCCGCGCAGTCGGGCTTTGTCAACCCCGAGCTCATGGGCTTTCACATGAGCGCGCACGCCATCATGATGGTGATCCTGGGCGGCATGGGCAATTTCGCCGGCGCCATCATCGGCGCGTTTTCCTTCGAATACCTGCTGCACCTGTTCAAGGACCTGCCGGACATCGGTGGCTTCAAGACCGGCAAGCACTGGCAGATGTGGATGGGCCTGTTCATCGTGGCCCTGGTGGTGTTCGCGCCCAAGGGCATCCTCGGCCTGCTCGCACGCGCCTTCGCCAACAAGGAGGCCGGCCATGAGTGAGGCGAAAGTCCTGATGTCCGCGCGCGGCCTGACCAAGCGCTTTGGCGGCCTGGCCGCGGTCAACGACGTGTCGCTCGATCTGTGGCACGGCCAGCTGCACGCCGTGATCGGGCCCAATGGCGCCGGCAAGTCCACACTGACCAACCTGCTCTCGGGCGATTTGCCGCCCACCAGCGGCAGCATCACGCTCGGCGGCACCGACATCACCGGCTGGACGCCCGAGAAAATCTCGCGCCACCGCCTGGGCCGCAGCTACCAGAAGACCAACATCTTTCGCAGCTTCAGCGTCTGGGACAACGTGCGCCTGGCCGCGCAGTCGCGCCTGCAGCCCGCGCCCTTCAACCCGCTGGGCTGGCTGGGCCGCGCCGACGGCATGGCGGCCGTGAACGCGCGCGCCGAGCGCGCGATCGAACTCGCGGGATTACAAAACCGCCGCCACACGCTGGCGGGCGCCGCCAGCCACGGCGAGCAGCGCCAACTCGAGATCGCGATGACGCTCGCGACCGAGCCCGTGGTGCTGCTGCTCGACGAACCGCTGGCCGGCATGGGCGTGATGGAGGCCGAGCGCATGGTCGAGTTGCTGCTGCGCCTGAAAAAAGACCACGCCATGATGCTGGTCGAGCACGACATCGACGCCATCTTCACGCTGGCCGACCACCTGACGGTGATGGTCAACGGCCAGGTGATCGCCAGCGACGCACCGGCCGCCGTGCGCGCCGACCGCAATGTGCAGGCGGCCTACCTCGGGGAGCACTGAGATGAGCGACACCCTGATCCACGCCCAAGGCATCCACACCTATTACGGCGCCAGCCACATCCTGCGCGGCATCGATTTCACGGTCAACCGTGGCGAAACCATCGGCCTCATGGGCCGCAACGGCATGGGCAAGAGCACCCTGCTCAAGTCCATCATGGGCATCGTGCCGCCGCGGCGTGGCACGGTGGCGGTCAAGGGCCGGGCCATGAACGGCCGCCCCACCTTCGAGGTCGCGCAGATGGGCATCGCCTATGTGCCCGAGGGGCGCGGCATCTTTGGCAACCTCAGCGTGGTCGAGAACCTGCAGATGGCGGCGCGCCCTGGCACACACGGCCAGCGCGACTGGACCTATGAGCGCGTGCTCGAGACCTTCCCGCGCCTGAAGGAACGCCTGCACCACGGCGGCCAGCAGCTCTCGGGCGGCGAGCAGCAGATGCTGACCATCGGCCGTGCGCTCATGACCAACCCCGATGTGCTGATCCTCGACGAAGCCACCGAAGGCCTGGCGCCGCTGATCGCGCGCGAGATCTGGCGCATCTGCAGCCTCATCAAGGCCAGCGGCATCAGCGCCATCATCGTCGACAAGAACTGGAAGCACGTCACCCAGATCACCGACCGCAACGTCATTTTGGTCAAGGGCGAGGTGGTGTTCGAGGGCAGCTCCGACGCGCTGCACGCCGACCCCAGTGTGCTCGAACAGCACCTCGGGGTCTGAGGCCGGTGCCCCGGCTCGGGGCGGCACCTCACTGAGCGCAGCGCCCGTATCCACACAATCGGTGTTCTCAGCTTCGCGCGGGAGAACACCATGGACAGAAGACGATGGCTGCGCGTCGCCGGCGGCGGCTTCATCGGCGCGGCCCTCGCGCCGGGCCTGAGCGGCTGCAGCGGCGAGTTGCCAGCGCAAGCGGTGGCGGCCTGGCAGCCGCCCCCGGAGTCGCTCGACCTGCGCCGCTGGGCGATCGCGCATGCGCTGCTCGCGCCCAATGCGCACAACCTGCAGTCCTGGCGGGTGGACCTGGACACGCCGGACACCATCGTGCTGCACCTGGACATGGCGCGGCTGCTGCCCGCGACCGACCCGCATGCGCGCCAGAGCGTGATCAGCCAGGGCACCTTCGTCGAGCTGCTGGACCTGGCGGCGCGCCAGCGCGGCCACGCCACCGAGGTCGCGCTGTTTCCCGAAGGCGAGTTTGAGGACGCGGCCGCCGACGCGCGGCCGACCGCGCGCATCGCGCTGGTGCCCGAGCCCGGCCTCGCGCCCGACCCGCTGTTCCGACAGATTTTTCTGCGCCACACCAACCGCGCGGCCTACCAAAGCCGCTTGCCCGACGCCGGTGCCCTGCAGGCCATGGCCAGCAGCGTGGCCGGTTTGCCGGTGACGCTGGGCTGGGTGACCCCGAGCGAAGAGATCGTGATGGCGCGCCTTCGGGAGATCGCCGAGGCCGCCTGGCGCACCGAGCTGCACACGCCGCAGGCCCTCCTCGAATCCTACAAAGTCATGCGCATTGGACCCGATGAGATCGCACAGCACCGCGACGGCCTCTCGCTCAACGACCCCTTGACGCGCGCAGTCAGCGCGCTGGGCCTGTTCGACCGCAGTCGCGCCTCGGCGCCGGACAGCTTCGAGGTCCAGGCGCAAATCCGGCAATTCAAGGACAAGATTGCCAAGACCCCCGCCTTCCTCTGGCTCAAGACGGACGACAACGCGCGCAGCACCCAGCTGCTGGCCGGCCGCGCCTATGCGCGCCTGCAGCTCATGGCCACCGCGCATGGCCTGGCCATGCACCCGCTGTCGCAGGCCCTGCAGGAATACCCCGAGCAGGCGCCGCACCGCCAGGCCCTGCATGCGCTGCTCGGCGCCACCGAGCCTGGCGAGACGGTGCAGATGTGGGCCCGGCTGGGCTACGCCCCGCCCGCCAGCCCCGCGCCGCGCCGGGGCCTGGCGGCGCTGGCCTGAAACGCCCTCACGCCGCGCCGGCTCAGAGCAAGGGGCGCAGCTCGCGCGACGCGTCGAGCAAGAGCGGCAGCCACTGGCGCTGCACCGCCACCTCGCTGAGCTGGCTGGCCTTGCCCACCACATTGAGCGCGGCCAGCGTGCGCCCCTGCATGTTGCGCAGCGGCACCGCCAGCGCGTGGATGCCCCACTCGTGCGCGTCGCGCGCCACGCAAAAGTCCTCGCGCCGCACCTGCTCGATCAGCGCCTTGAAGGCCTGGGGATTGACCTCGGTCTGCGGCGTGATGCGCGCGAGCTCGCGGCCTTTGAGCCAGGCCTGGAACTCGGCCTTGGCCAGATTGGCCAGCAGCACGCGGCCAGTCGAGGTGGCATGCGCGGGCAGGCGCGCGCCCAGGTGCAGGCCATGCGCGAGGTGGCGCACCGGCTCGGCGCTGCCGGCGCTGCGCGCCACGATCACGCACTCGTCGCCGTCGAGCACCACCGCCGAAAACGCGGCCTCGGTCTGCGCCGCCAGGCGGTTGAGCGTGGGCTGCAGCGCGCGCGGCAGGCGCGAGGTGGCCATGTAGCTGCCGGCCAGGCGCAGCACGCGCGGCGACAGCCAGTAGTGCGCGCCGTCGCTCTCCAGGTAACCCAGCTCGGCCAGCGTGAGCAGGTGGCGGCGCGCCGCCGCGCGCGTGATGCCGGTGCGCTGCGCGGCCAGCGTGGCGTTCAGACGCTGGCGCTCGGTGTCGAAGGCTTCGAGCACGGCCAGGCCCTTGGCCAGGCCCTCGATGTAGTCGGCTTTGGCGATGCCCATGGTCGGATTGATCCCCATCAATTTGCGCGATCATCGCACAAACACAACTTTGATCGCGCAATTGATGAACCGCGCCGCTGCACCCCGCCCCGGCTTTGCCTAAGCTCGCGTCCATCGATTTCAACGCTGGCAGGAGACCGTCATGACCAAACCCACCCGCACCCAGGTCGCCATCATCGGCGCCGGGCCGTCTGGCCTGCTGCTGGGCCAGCTGCTCTACAAGGCCGGCATCGACGCCATCATCCTCGAGCGCCAGACGGGCGACTATGTGCTCTCGCGCATCCGCGCCGGCGTGCTCGAGCAGGTCACGATCGACCTGCTGGACGAAGCCGGCGTGGGCCAGCGCATGCATGCCGAGGGCCTGGTGCACGAAGGCTTTGACCTGCTGTTCAAGGGCGAGCGCCACCGCATCGACATGAGCCGCCTGACCGGCGGCAAAAAGGTCATGGTCTATGGCCAGACCGAGGTCACGCGCGACCTCATGGCCGCGCGCCAGCAGCTGGGCCTGCCCACGGTCTACGAAGCCGGCAATGTGCAGGTGCACGACTTCGAGACCGCCAAGCCGCGTGTCACCTACGAAAAAGACGGCGTGACGCACAGCATCGAGTGCGACTTCATCGCCGGCTGCGACGGCTTTCACGGCGTCTGCCGCGCCAGCGCCCCCAAAGACAAGATCCGCGAGTACGAAAAGGTCTACCCCTTTGGCTGGCTGGGCCTGCTGTCGGACACGCCGCCGGTGCACCACGAGCTGATTTACGCCAACAGCCCGCGCGGCTTTGCGCTGTGCTCGCAGCGCAGCACCACCCGCAGCCGCTACTACCTGCAGGTGCCTTTGAGTGACAAGGTCGAGGCCTGGAGCGACGAGGCCTTCTGGGACGAGCTGCGAAACCGCCTGGACCCCGAAGCGCGCGAGCAGCTGGTGACCGGCCCCAGCATCGAAAAAAGCATCGCGCCGCTGCGCAGCTTCGTGACCGAGCCCATGCGCTTTGGCCGCATGTTCCTCGCGGGCGACGCCGGCCACATCGTGCCGCCCACCGGCGCCAAGGGCCTGAACCTGGCCGCCACCGACGTGAAGTACCTCTCGACCGCCATCGTCGAGTACTACCAAGAGAACTCCGAGGCCGGCATCGACAGCTATTCCGAGCGCTGCCTGCGCCGCATCTGGCGCGCCGAGCGCTTCTCCTGGTGGTTCACCCAGCTCATGCACCGCTTTCCCGGCGAAGGCGAGATTTCGCAGAAGTTCCAGGAAGCCGAACTCGACTACCTGATCCACAGCGAATCGGGCTCGCGCACCATCGCCGAAAACTACGTGGGCCTGCCGCTGGACTTTGGCGACCGCTGAGTCCCGCGCTCGCGCGGCAAGGGCCGCTCAGGGTTCACCTCGGCGGCCCTTCATAATTTGGGGCAGTCACACCCACTGCACACCCATGCCCAGCCTCAAGCCCCTGCGCGGCACGCGCGTCCTCAGCCTCGCCCTCAACCTGCCCGGCCCGGCCGCGCTGATGCGCCTGGCGCAGCTGGGCGCGCGCTGCACCAAAGTCAACCCGCCCGCGGGCGATCCGATGCAGCACTACACGCCCGATGGCTATGCGCAGCTGCATGCCGGCGTGAAAGAAGTGGCGCTCGACCTGAAAGACGCCCAAGGCCAGGCCGCCTTGCACAAGCTGCTGGCCCGCACCGACATCCTGCTGACCTCGTTTCGCCCTTCCGCGCTGGACAAGCTGGGACTGGGCTGGAAAGCCTTGCACAAACGCTACCCCGCGCTGAGCCTGGTGCAGGTGGTGGGCGCCCCCGGCCCGCTGGCCGAAATCCCGGGCCATGACCTGACCTACCAGGCCGAAGTCGGCCTGGTGCCCGGCATGGCATTGCCCGCCAGCCTGTTTGCGGACATGGGCGGCGCCCTCATGGCGTCAGAAGCCGCCCTGCAGGCCACCCTGATGCAGAAAACCACGGGCCAAGGCACGCGGCACGAAGTGGCGCTCAGCACCGCCGCCGCCTGGCTGGCCCTGCCCCGGCAGTGGCAGATGACCACGCCCAAGGGGGCCGTGGGCGGCGCGCATGCCGGCTACCGCATCTACCCTTGCCAAAACGGTCGTGTGGCCCTGGCGGCGCTCGAAGCGCACTTTGCGCAGCGCCTGTGCGAAGCGGCTGGCGTGAAGATCACGCACCCGGTCAAGGACCTGTTCAAGCCGGCCGTGCACAGGGCCATCGCCGCCTTTGTGGCCAACAAGACCCGCAAAGAGCTGGACACCCTGGCCGAGGCCAAGGACATCCCGCTGCTCACGCTGCGGTGAAAACCGTCATTCCACGCGCGTGATGCGGCTGGGTTTGAAGCCCAGATCGGCCACCTTGCCCTTTTTGGCGCGGCTGACTTTGGCGTTGTTGAGGCTGCGGATCTCGAGCGTTTCCTCGCGCTCCTTGCCACCGCGGCCAATGCCCTCGATCTTGACACTGCGCGTGTAGGCGGCGGCACCGGCCAAGCTGTCCTTGGCTTCGAGGTCGATCAGCATCAGGCCGCGGCCGCCTTTTTCCATGAGCTTGAGTTCAGCGATGTCAAAGGTCAGGATGCGGCCGCCCGTGCTGGCGCAAGCCACGCTGGTGGCCGCCGGCAGCGCCGGTTTCTCGGCACTGACCGTGGCACTGGAGCCGCTCACATGCGAAGGCGCGCACACCGTCTCGCCCTCGCCCAGGCTGAGGAAGCTCTTGCCGCCCTTGTTGCGCGAGACCAGGCCTTCGACCGTGGCCAAAAAGCCGTAGCCGCCCGAGCCGGACAGCAGCAGCGTGGCGCTCGTGGGCCCGGCGAAGTAATGCGCGGGCTGCGTGCCCGATTCGAGTTCGATCAAGGTCGTGATGGGCTGGCCGTCGCCGCGCGCGCCGGGCAGCGCGGCCACGGGCACGCTGTAGACGCGGCCATTGCTGCCGAACACGATGAGCTGGTCGACCGTGCGGCACTCGAAGGTGCCATAGAGGCCATCGCCCGCCTTGAAGGCAAAGGCAGCCGCCTCGTGGCCATGGCCCTGGCGTGCGCGCACCCAGCCTTTTTGGCTGATGACCACGGTGACGGGCTCGTCGACCACCTTGACCTCGGCCACGGCCTTTTTCTCTTCCTGGATCAGGGTGCGGCGGGCATCGGCGAAGGTCTTCGCATCGGCTTCGATTTCCTTGACCATGAGCCGGCGCAGCGCAGCCGGGCTGCCCAGGATTTCTTCGAGCTTGGCCTGCTCGCCACGCAGCTCCGAGAGCTCCTGCTCGATCTTGATGGCCTCCAGGCGCGCCAGTTGGCGCAGTCGGATTTCCAGGATGTCTTCGGCCTGGCGATCCGACAGTTTGAAGCGCTCGATCAGCGCGGCCTTGGGCTCATCCGAGTTGCGAATGATGTGGATCACCTCGTCGATGTTGAGCAGCACCAGCTGCCGGCCTTCGAGGATGTGGATGCGGTCCAGCACCTTGGCCAGGCGGTGCTGGCTGCGGCGGGTGATGGTGGTCTGACGGAAGGCGATCCATTCGGTCAGGATCTGGCGCAGTGACTTTTGCACCGGCTTGCCGTCCAGACCCACCATGGTGAGGTTGATGGACGAGGAGGTTTCCAGGCTGGTGTGGGCCAGCAGCGTGGTGATCAGTTCCTGCTGTTCGATCTTGCTGGTTTTGGGCTCGAACACCAGACGCACCGCCGCGTCCTTGCTCGACTCGTCGCGCACCACATCCAGCACGGCCAGCACGCTGGCCTTGAGCAGTTGCTGGTCTTGCGTGAGCGCCTTCTTGCCGGCCTTGACCTTGGGGTTGGTCAGCTCCTCGATCTCTTCGAGCACCTTTTGCGCGCTCACGCCCGGCGGCAATTCGGTGACCACCAATTGCCACTGGCCGCGCGCGAGGTCCTCGATCTTCCAGCGGGCGCGCACCTTGAGGCTGCCGCGCCCCGTGCGGTAGGCGTCGGCGATGTCGCTGGCCGGGCTGATGATCTGGCCACCCCCGCAGTAGTCCGGACCCGGGATGATGGCCAGCAGCTCTTCGTCGCTCAGGCGCTCGTTCTTGACCAAGGCGACGCAGGCATCGGCCACTTCGCGCAGGTTGTGGCTGGGGATCTCGGTGGCCAGGCCCACGGCAATGCCGCTGGCGCCATTGAGCAGCGTGAAGGGCAGGCGCGCGGGCAACTGCTTGGGCTCTTCGGTCGAACCGTCGTAGTTGGGCACGAAGTCCACCGTGCCCATGTCGATCTCGTCGAGCAAAAGGCCGGTGATCTTGGACAGCCGCGCTTCGGTGTAGCGCATGGCCGCCGCGCCGTCGCCGTCACGCGAGCCGAAGTTGCCCTGGCCGTCGATCAGCGGATAACGCTGCGAAAAATCCTGCGCCATGCGCACCAGCGCGTCATAGGCCGCGGTGTCGCCGTGCGGGTGGTAACGGCCCAGCACATCGCCGACCACGCGCGCGCTCTTGACCGGCTTGGCTGCAGTGTTGCCGCTGTAGCCCAGCCCCATGCGGTCCATCGAATACAGGATGCGGCGCTGCACCGGCTTTTGGCCATCGCAGACATCGGGCAGCGCGCGGCCCTTGACGACGGACAGCGCGTATTCGAGGTAGGCGCGCTGGGCGTAGTTCGCCAGGTTCAGCGCGTCATCGGTTTCGCCGTTGTTGAATTCAATCGTGGTTTGGTCGTTCATTGCAATGTGTCGTATCGGGTTCAAGCCACAAAAACTTCAAGCGGGGAAGGCCGTGGCGGCTGACGATTTCTGGTACTCCAGCATGAGGAAGCCGCCACGGCCTTCCCCGCTTGAAGTCCCTGAACGTCCTTCAAACATCGATC
>JACCDU010253931.1_pt1 | contig 14717 bp, 12 predicted proteins | sample 7446081 | NCBI WGS metagenome assembly JACCDU01 (sample SAMN15323447, study PRJNA562643) | freshwater metagenome | isolation source: river surface water | place: USA:Blue River Watershed | collected 2017-08-17
GGCCGACACGGTCGTCATGTACCTGGCCACCGCGCCCGGCCTGTTCACCACCGTCTGCGAGCAGATCGCCGCCGCCGGACTGAACACCCCGCGTACCCGCCTGGTGCTGGAAAAGCCCCTGGGGCATGACCTCGCCTCCAACCGCGCGATCAACGAGACGGTGCGACGGGTCCTGAGCGAGAAGCAGGTGTTCCGCATCGACCACTACCTGGGCAAGCCCTCGGTGCAGAACCTGTTCGCGCTGCGATTCGGCAACGCGCTGTTCGAGCCGCTGTGGCGGCGTGAGAACATCGACCACATCCAGATCACCATGGCCGAGGACCTGGGCGTGGAAAAGCGCGGCGCCTTCTACGACAGCACCGGCGCCCTGCGCGACATGGTGCAGAACCACGCGCTGCAGCTGCTGTGCGCGCTGGCGATGGAGCCGCCGATCAATGCCCATGCCGACGCGATCCGCGACGAGAAGCTCAAGGTGCTGCGCTCCCTCAAGCCCTGGACGCCGGCCACGCTGGACCAGCACGCGATCCGCGGCCAGTACACCGCCGGCAAGGTGGACGGGCGCGCGGTCCAGGGCTACCTCGAGGAGCCCGGCGTCGCCGCCGGCAGCAGCACCGAGACCTTCGTGGCCTTGCGCGCCGAGATTGCCAACTGGCGCTGGGCGGGCGTTCCCTTCTACATCCGCACCGGCAAGCGCCTGGCGGCGCGGGAGGCGCACATCGTGGTGAACTTCCGGCCGGCGCCGCATGCCATCTTCGGCGCCCCGCCTGGCGCGGCCAACCGCCTGGTGATCCACCTGCAGCCGCGGGACGGCCTGGAGCTGCACCTGCTGGCCCAGGCCCAGGACGGTCGCCACCTGGCGCGCCACCCGGCGCCGCACCTCGCGCCGGTCTCGCTGGACCTGGACTTCGACAAGCGATTCGGCGCCGAGCGGGTGGGCGCCTACGAGCGCCTGCTGCTGGACGTGATCGACGGCCGCCTCAACCTCTTCGTGCGCAGCGACGAGCAGGAAGAGGCCTGGCGCTGGGTCGAGCCCCTGCTCTCGCACTGGCAGGCCAACCCGCAGGGGCTGCGCCCCTATGCCGCCGGCACCTGGGGCCCCAGCGCCTCGAGCGCCATGATCGCCCGCGACGGGCACTGCTGGACCGAGGAGCGCTGATGCTGGACCGGATCAAGGCCTGCCTGCCCGCGCTCGCGCCGGCGGAACAGCGGGTAGGCAAGCTGGTGCTGGCCGACCCGCGCGCCTTCGCCACCCTGCCGGTGGCCGAACTTGCCGACCGCGCCCATGTGAGCAAGCCCACGGTGGTGCGCTTCTGCCGCAGCCTGGGCTATGACGGCCTCTCGGACTTCAAGCTCAAGCTCGCCGGCAGCGTGAACGAGGGCGTGCCCTTCATCCACCGCAGCGTCGACCCCGACGACAAGCCGCCCGAGGTGATGGTCAAGGTGATCGACAACGCGGTCGCCGCCTTCCTCAAGTACCGCAACGACGCCAGCACGGTGGCGATCGAGCGCGCCAGCGAGGCGCTGGTCGCGGCCGGGCGCCAGGGACGGCGCATCGAGTTCTACGGGGTCGGCAATTCGGGCATCGTGGCCCAGGACGCGCAGCACAAGTTCTTCCGCCTGGGCGTGCACACCGCCGCCTGCAGCGACGGGCACATGCAGGTCATGAGCGCGTCGCTCCTGGGGCCGGGCGACTGCGTGGTGATCGTCTCCAACTCGGGCCGCACCCGCGACCTGATGGACGCCTGCGACATCGCGCGGCGCAAGGGCGCGACCACCATCGTCATCACCGCCAGCGGCTCGCCCCTGGCGGCGCAGGGCCAGATCCACCTGGCAGCCGACCACCCCGAGGGCTACGACCGCTACAGCCCGATGGTCTCGCGCCTGCTGCATCTGGCCATCATCGACGTGCTGGCCACCTGCGTGGCGCTGCGCATCGGCGGCGACAAGCTGCAGCCGGTGCTGCAGGAGATGAAGAACAACTTGCGGAGCAAGCGCTACACCTGAAGCCAGGTCCGCGCCTGCCGCGGGACGCTCAGACGCGCCCCTCCTCCACCGCGTGGCAGGCGATGCGCACGCCGCCCAGGGTCTGCAGCTGCGGCCGCTCGCGGCGGCAGCGGTCGTTGGCGTGCGGGCAGCGCGGATTGAAGGCGCAGCCGGCCGGCGGGTTCAGCGGGTTGGGCACCTCCCCCTGCACCGGGGTCCGGGCGCGGCCCACATCGTGCATCTTGGGAATGGCCTCCAGCAGCATGCGGGTGTAGGGGTGGCGGGGGTTGGCGAACAGGGTCTGCTTGTCCGCCAGTTCCACCAGCCGGCCGAGGTACATCACGCCCACCTGGTCGCTCACATGCCGCACCACCGCGAGGTTGTGCGAGATGAACAGGTAGGTCAGGCCGCGCTTTCGCTGCAGGTCCTTCATGATGTTCAGGACCTGGGCCTGCACCGACACGTCCAGCGCCGAGGTCGGCTCGTCGCAGACCAGGAACTCCGGCTCGGTCGCCAGGGCGCGGGCGATCGAGATGCGCTGGCGCTGGCCGCCCGAGAACTGGTGCGGGTACTTGACCCGGTCCTGCGGCGACAGGCCCACCGACTGCAAGAGCGCGTCGACCCGCTCGCGCAGGGCCTCGGCGCCGCTCACCAGGCCGTGCTCGCGCAGCGGCTCGCCCACGATGTCCTCCACCGTCCAGCGCGGGTTGAGGCTGGCATAGGGGTCCTGGAAGATCATCTGGATGCGCCGGCGCAGGGCGCGGCCTTCGCCGCTGCGGAAGGCGGCGTGCGCGTCCTGGCCGTCGAAGGTCAGGCCGCCGCGCGTGGGCCGGTACAGCCCCACCAGCAGGCGGGCCACCGTGCTCTTGCCGCAGCCGGACTCACCGACCAGGGCCAGGGTCTGGCCCTTGGGAATGTCGAAGCTCACCCCGTCCACCGCATGCAGCTGCTGGCGCGGCTTGCCCTCCAGCACCCGGTTCAGCCAGGGCGCGGAGACGTCGAAGGTCATGGCCAGGTCTCGGGCCTGGACGAGGGGGGCGCCGCCCTCCGCCTGTGCGGTGGACTGCACCGGAGCGGTGACAGGGGAATCGGTCAAGGCGGTCATGCGGACACCTTTGCGGAAACGGCGGCCGGGGCAGGGGCCGGCGCAGTCCCGTCGTCATTGAGCCAGCAGGCGGCACGGGTGGCGCCGGCATTCATCAGCGCAGGCCGGTCGCGATGACAACGGTCGCTCGCCTGCGGGCAGCGGGGGTGGTAGGCGCAGCCGGACGGGATCGCGTTGAGCCGGGGCATGGCGCCATCGATCTGGTGCAGGCGCTCGCGGTCGACGTCGATGTCGGGGATCGCCGCCATCAGGCCACGGGTGTAGGGGTGGGCGGGCGAATGGATCACCTCGCGCACCGGGCCGATCTCGGCGACGCGTCCGGCGTACATCACCGCCACCCGGTCGCAGGTCTCGGCGATCACGCCCATGTCGTGGGTGATCAGCATCACCGCCGCGCCGCGCTCGCGGCACAGGCGTTTGAGCAGCTGGATGATCTGGGCCTGGATCGACACGTCGAGCGCGGTGGTGGGCTCGTCGGCCACGATCAGCCGGGGCTCGGCGGCCAGCGCCAGCGCGATCACCACCCGCTGGCGCATGCCGCCGGAGAACTGGTGCGGGTAGTGGTCGATGCGCTCGGCCGCCGCCGGAATGCCGGTGTCCTCCAGCAGGGCGATGGCGCGCCGGCGCGCTTCGGCGGTGTCCACCGGCAGGTGGGCCTGGATGGTCTCCATCAGCTGCCGACCCACGGTGTAGAGCGGGTTCAGCGAGGTGAGCGGATCCTGGAAGATTGCCCCGATGTGGCGGCCGCGGATGTGGCGCATCTCGTGCGCGGGCAGGCCGTTGATCTTGCGGCCCTCCAGCAGGATCTCGCCCGAGGCGATGCGCCCGGGCGGCTCCAGCAGGCCGATGATGGCCGCGCCGGTGAGCGACTTGCCCGCGCCGGACTCCCCCACCACACCCAGGATCTCGCCGGGCGCGATGTCGAAGGAGATGTCGTCGAGGGCGCGCAGGGTACCGCGTCGATTCGGAAACTCGACGACCAGGTTCTTGACTTGCAACAGGCTCATGGCGGTCGCTCCCTCAGTTCAGCTTGGGGTTGAGCGCATCGCGCAGCCAGTCGCCCAGCAGGTTCACCGACAGGGCGATCAGGATCAGCATCACGCCCGGCCACACCGTGATCCACCATTCGCCGGAGAACAGGTAGTCGTTGCCGACGCGGATCAGGGTGCCCAGCGAGGGCGAGGTGGGCGGCACGCCCACGCCGAGGAAGGACAGGGTGGCCTCGGTGAGGATGGCGGTGGCCACGTGGATGGTCGCCAGCACCAGCACCGGCCCCATCACATTGGGCAGCACATGGCGGAACATGATGCGCAGCGGCGCGACGCCGGTGACGCGGGCGGCCTGCACGTACTCCTTGTTCCGCTCCACCAGGGTCGAGCCGCGCACCGTGCGCGCGTACTGCACCCAGCCGGTCAGCGTGATCGCCAGGATCAGGACACCGAAGGCCACCGTCTCCTGGGCGTCGGGGAACAGGGCGCGTCCGACGCCGGCAATGAGCAGGGCGACCAGGATGGCCGGGAAGGACAGCATCACGTCGCACACGCGCATCAGGAATCCGTCGACCCAGCCGCCGCGGAAACCAGCCAGCAGTCCCAGGCCCACGCCGATCACCATCGACAGCAGCACCGAAACGACGCCCACGCCCAGCGAGATCCGGGCGCCATACATCAGGGCGGAAAGAATGTCGCGGCCCTGGTCGTCAGTGCCCAGGAAGTACTGGGCCCGGCCATCGGCCAGCCAGGCAGGCGGCAGCCGCGCGTCGGAAAGTTCGAGCGTGCTCAGGTCCAGCGGGTTGTGCGGCGCGATCCAGGGCGCCAGGAGGGCGCCGAGCAGGCAGACGAGGGCGACCAGCGCCGCGCCGACAGCCACCGGCGAGGAGCGGAAGCTGTAGCCGACGTCGCTGTCCAGCCAGCGCGTGAGAAGGGATTTCATGTCGGTTGTGTCTCTTGGTTCGCGGTTCTCAGTGGCCACCGGCGCGGTCCACGCGCAGGCGCGGGTCCACCGCGAAGTACAACAGGTCGACGATCAGGTTGATCACCACGAAGATCAGCGCGATCAGGCACAGGTAGGCGGCCATCACCGGGATGTCGGCGAAGGTCACCGCCTGGATGAACAGCAGACCCATACCGGGCCACTGGAACACCGTCTCGGTGATGATGGCGAAGGCGATCAACCCCCCCAGCTGCAGGCCCGTGATCGTCAGCACCGGCACCAGGGTGTTCTTCAGCGCGTGGCCGAAGTGGATGGCGCGATCAGGCAGGCCGCGGGCGCGGGCGAACTTGATGTAGTCGGTGCGCAGCACCTCCAGCATCTCGGCGCGCACCAGCCGCATGATCAGCGTGAGCTGGAAGATCGCCAGGGTGATCGCGGGCAGCACGATGTGGTGCCAGCCCTTGGCGGTCAGGAGGCCCGAGGTCCACCAGCCGATCTTCACCGTGTCGCCCCGGCCGAAGCTGGGGAACCAGCCCAGGGTCACCGCGAAGATCAGGATCAGCATGATGCCGATCAGGAAAGTCGGCAGCGACACCCCGAGCAGGGACACCGTCATGAACACCTGGCTCAGGAAGGTGCCGCGGCGCAGGGCGGCATAGACCCCCATCGGGATGCCCACCGCCAGGGCCAGGGTCGCGGCGACCATGGCCAGTTCGAAGGTCGCAGGAAAGCGCTCGGCGATCAGTCCGGAAACCTTGGCGCCCTGGCGCAGCGACTGGCCGAATTCGCCCTGGGCGGCGTTCAGCAGGAAGTGCCAGAACTGGATGATGAAAGGCTGGTCCAGGCCGAGGTCAGCCCGCAGCGCCTTGATCTGTTCAGGCGTCGCGTCCTGCCCGAGCAGGAACACCACCGGGTCCCCGACATACTGGAACAGCAAAAAGGAGATGAAGGCCACCGAGACCATCACCACCAGGGCCTGGGCGAGCCGGCGCAGGATGAATGCGAACATGAGGTCTAGCGTTCAGCCGGCATGGCGCCGGCAGGACAAGCGGCATGCCCGCGGCCAGAGGTGCCGGCGCGCGGGCATGGGGAGATGCGTCACCGGCGCAGACCGCCGGCGACACGCAAGGGGCGGAGCGTCGGTCAGTTGACCTTCACCAGGCGCCAGTCGATGCGGTTGTCGGCGCGGTGGACCACGTCGATGTTCTTCTTCATCGCCCAGGGGATGATCTGGTTGTGCAACGGGATGTGGGACACCGTGTCGTTGCTCAGTTTCAGGCCCTCGGTCAGGAAGCGGTTGCGCACCGGCAGGTCGGTCTCGGACTTCACCCGGTCGACGATGTAGTCCATGCGCGAGTTGCTGTAGCGGCCCACGTTGTAGTTGCCGTCGCCGCCCTGGCCGACGGTGCGCACCAGGGACTGCAGGCTGTACAGGGCGTCATAGGTCGGCACGCCCCAGCCCAGCATGTAGATGCTGGCCTCGTAGCGCTGGATCATCGGGAAATAGGTCACCAGCGGCAGGGTGCGCAGCTTGGCCTTCACGCCCACACGCGCCCACATGGCGGTGATTGCCTGGCAGATTTCCTCGTCGTTGATGTAGCGGTTGTTCGGGCAGGCGAAGTCCACCTCGAAGCCCTGCGGATAACCGGCTTCGGCGAGCAGCTTCCTGGCCTCGTCCTGGCTGTAGGGGAAGCGCTTGTGCACTTCCTCGGTCCAGCCGTTCACCTGGGGGGCGACGATGGTGCCGGTGGGTTGGCTCAGACCGCGCATCGTCACCCGGTGCAGGGTGTCGCTGTCGATGGCCTGGTACAGGGCCTTGCGCACGCGCAGGTCCTTGAGCGGGTTCTTGCCCTTGACGTTGGAGCCCGGAAGCTCGTCGCGGAACTGGTCCAGGCCCAGGAAGATGGTGCGGGACTCCACGCCATCGATCACCTTGAGGTTGGCGCTGCTGCGAAGGCGCGCCAGGTCTTGCGGTGCGGGGTCGAGGACGAAGTCCACTTCGCCCGAGAGCAGGGCTGCGATGCGGGTGGCGTCGGCCTTGATCGGGGTGTAGACGATCTCGGTGACGTTGGTTTGCACGTTGCCGGTGTAGTTGGGGTTCTTCACCAGGACCAGGCGCTGGTCAGGCTGCCACTCCTTGACCATGTAAGGGCCGGTGCCCATGGCGTGGCGGTGGGCATACGTGTCGTCCTTGGTGCGGATGTCCTTGGGCTCCACCGACTTGTTCTTCTCTGCCCAGGCGCGGCTCATGATGCGCAGCTCGGTGAGCTGGTTCAGGAGCACCGGGTTGGGCGACTTCATGATGATGTCGACGGTGCTGTCGTTGACCTTGACCACCTTGTCGATGCCCTGGGTGTAGACCTGATAGTTCGAGGTCTTGGTCATCGCGCGGTTGATCGAGAACACCACGTCGTCGGCATTGAGGGTGCTGCCGTCGCTGAACTTCACGCCAGGGCGCAGGGTGAAGCGCACCTGGGTCGGTGAAATCTCACGCCAGGAGGCGGCCAGCTGGGGCTCAGGCTTGAAGGTGGTGCTGTTGTAGTAAACGAGCGATTCATAGATCGCCGCATGCACGCCGTTGCCCAGGGCGTTGTTCTGCGAATGAATGTCCAGCGTCGGAATGTCGCTGGAGCTGGACCACTTGAACGGTTTGGCTTGAGCCAGGGGGGCGACCGCGAGGGTGGCGACGGCGACCATGCCAAGGAGTGCGTGCTTCAGTTTCATGAAGGTTCTCTGGTTGAACAGGCTGGTGAATATGCCCCATGTTTGTCATGGGCAAATCCGGTAAAGCCCTGTGCCCGTAGGCCTTGTGAGGGTGAATCGCCTGGAAGGCCACCCCCGCGCCTGCCAGCAAGCGGCAGGTGCATGCGTTTCACCTACATCTGGCACTGTGCCTGGCCATCACTGGGCGGCGAGCGATGGCCGGGCGCCGGCCGGTGCCAGCAGCATCGGGCCATACCAGGCCTTGGCAAAGGACCGGGTGTTGTCCGTATCGGTCATGATGGCCACGCCGATGAGAGCGCCGGGGGCCTCGCCGAACACGCGCTGGAAGTCGACGCGCAGGTCCCGCTCGTAATCGATCCAGCGCCCCAGCGAACCGGGGCCGGACTCGAGCACGAGCTTGCGGATGCGGTCGGTGCGCGGGTTGGTGATGACGCTGCCTTTCGGGGAGCGGTTGGACCAGACGTACATCAGCGTGGCGTAGGGCATTTCTTCCCCGGTGATGGCGCGTGTAAGTTCGGCCAGCAACATGTCCCGAGGGGAGAAACGGGAGCGGTCGCCGTCAAAGGCCAGCACGATCCGCACCGGCGAATCGTCCTTGTCACGCAGGGCCATGTCCGCCCCCTCGATCAGGGACGGCACCTTCCAGGAAAACCGGATGCGCCCCAGGCCGGCCGGTTCGACCCGCAGGTGTTTGCGCAGCAGGCTGGCGGACGACCGGGCATCCGCGGCCACGGCATGCCGGCCGTCGACGACCTCGTAACGGAAGCGGGTGGCCTGCTTGCCCGGGACGCCGAAATGCTCCCAGCGCGCGCCGGGCACGTGGCGGCCCCAGGGGCTACGGGTGATCTGCTGGACCGCCTGCGCTCGGGCAGCCTCAGGCTCAGTCGGCGTGGATGAAGACGAGCGGGACGAGGCGTTGGATTCCGTGGACGCCGAGTCGCGAGAGGAGCGCTCGTCCGCGCCTGGCTCGCCGGAGGCCGCTCCAGGCGCAGCGGAAGCAACGGTCGACCCCCCGCCTTCCCGGAGGGGGGAGAGGGACGCGCAACCTGCCAGCAACGTGGACAGGACAAGCACCGAAACTGCCGGCGTGGCGAACGAAAACCCGTACTTCAACAAACAAGAACTCCTGCGCCAGCCCGTGAGGGCCAGCGCAGGGCGATGCTAACGGGTGAAGGAGCCACCCGACAGTGTGGTTAGCCCGGACATGCTCCGGGCGTTTCGTGGGCGAATCAGAAGATGTGACGGACGCCCAGCTCCAGGCCACGGGAGCGGCGGCCCGCCTCGGAAACCGGCGCGCCGCTGCCGGCGGTGCCATTGACGCTCATCCCGAAGCCCGGCTCGTTATCGAGTTCGGCGTAGTTGGCGTACACGGCGGTGCGCTTGCTCAGGTCGTAGCTCGCCCCCACGGCAGCCTGGTTGCCGATCTTGTCGTCGCCGATCCGGCGCTCGACATAGGAGGCGCGCAGCACGACGGGGCCGACGGGCGCGGTGATGCCGACGATGCCGCCCTTGAGCCGGCCGCCCAGGTCGGCGTCGCCCGACAGCCTGTCGGTCTTGTAGCCGGCGCTCAGCTTGAGGATGCCGAAGTCATAGGAGGCGCCGAGGAAGTTGGTGGCCCATTTCTGATCGTCATCAGGGACCACGACAGGGGAGGCAGACCCGGCCAACCCACCCTTCACGGTCTGATGCGCCAGGGAGACGACCAGGGGACCTTGGGCATAGGTCAGGCGGATGCTGGCGCCGGTGCCGGCGTCGCGCGCGAGGTTCGCGTTCTCGCTGCCGAAGCTGTACATCGCAGCCACGCTGAAGCCGCTGAAGCCCGGGCTGGTGTAGCCGATCGCATTGCTCATGCGGATGGCGGAGGGGTCGCCCCAGACGCTGCCCTCGAAGATGGTGGAGGCGGCGTTCGTGCCCGCAAGCGAGCCGGTCTGCCGGGTCCGGAAGGTGGAGGCGGTCGTGGCGCCGGTGCCGGTGGTGGTGATGACGTTGTTCAGGAGGTTGTAGGAGCTGCCCACGCCGTTGGTGGAGAACGGATCGACCACACCCGAGACACCGAACAGGGGGGTGTAGTCGCGTCCGGCGACGATGGAGCCGAAGGCGCCTTCCAGGCCCACCACGGACCGGCGCTGGAAGTTGAACCCGCCCCCGGAAGTGCCGAGGCCGGTATCGGGGGAGAGCGCGCCCTCCAGGTGGAAGTTGGCCTTGAGCCCACCGCCCAGGTCCTCCGTGCCGCGGACCCCGAGCCGGCTGGAGTAGATGCCATCGGCCCCCAGCCCGCTGAAGCGGTTGGAGCCGGCGTGAACGTTGCGGTAGTTGATGTCCACGCCACCAAACAAGGTTACGGTGGACTGGGCAAATGCCCCGGTCGAGGCAAGGACTGCGGTCAGAGCAAATGCGATCTAAAGTTTCATTTTTTCTTGCGAACGCTCTTTCTCAGTGGAGGATTTCGCACCTCCTGGGCATTCCCTTGCACGGATGTCCTGCACTTTCTAATCAAGGACAACCTCGGGGGTATCGCCGCTCCGGCACCCGGAGAAACCTCACGCCCCCGCTCAACCGTTTTCCGCCACCTCTCGGCAAGGCTGTGAGACAACAGCCAAGCCCATCAGCAGCGCAGAAAAAAGCCCCCAGATCTTGCGATCTGGGGGCGAAATCCACCAAAGGAGAGGTGGAGGAGACAATCGGTGCACAACCGAAGGTTATGCTCGGGCATCAGTATAGCCGCAGGGTGCTGCATCGCAGCAACCAATTGTGGCTATGCAACACATCAACAGCCCTCTTGCTGGGGCGCGAGCAATCATTCATCGAGGCGTAAATGGAGTGCACAGTTAGCTGGACCGGCAACACCGGAGCGCAGTCGGGCATGGGATTCATCGCGGAGACAGGCAGCGGCCACGTGCTGGTGATGGATGGCGCTCCGGATGCAGCCAAGCCGGAAAATGGCGGCAAAAACTTGGCACCTCGCCCGATGGAAACGGTCTTGGCGGGTACGGGAGGGTGCACCGCCTATGACGTCGTACTCATTTTGAAGCGCGGGCGCCATGATGTTCGCGGCTGTTCGGTCAAACTCACGGCTCAGCGTGCCGACACCGATCCAAAGGTTTTCACCAGGGTCCACATGCATTTCACGGTGCAGGGACGTGGTGTGCCCACCAACGCCGTCGAGCGCGCGGTCTCAATGAGCCATGAGAAATATTGCTCGGCAAGCATCATGATCGGCAAGACAGCCGACATTTCGACCAGTTTCGACCTGATTGAGGTCGAATAGCGTGGCGCCGGCCAACTGGACCGTTGGCCCCAAGCAGAGGCCCAGCCCCTCGGCCACCTAAATGTAATGAGCGGTGGTCGTCATCACCTTGGCCGCCGCCTGCATCATTGTCCGGACGGGCAACGGCAGTTCCACGCCTCCCGCTGCTAGGGCCTGATAGGCGTGTTCTCGCTCATCGGCCTTCATTTGAGAGACGATCGCGCGGGAAGTGAAGTCATGAGCCGGAAGGCGATCCAGGTGACTGGCTAGATGCGCCTCGACCTGGCGCTCTGTCTCGACGACGAACCCCAGGCTGATGCGGTCGCCGAGCCGTCCGGCCACTAGCCCAATGGCGAACGCTCCCGCAAACCATAAAGGGTTGAGGAGAGATGGACGGGATTGCAGTTCGTCCAGTCTTTGCCGAGTCCAGGCCAAATGGTCCGTCTCGTCCTGGGCGGCATGCTCGAAATGGCGGCGCAGAGCGGGGTCCTGAGTGGCAAGGGCCTGCGACACATACAGAGCTTGGGCGCAAATTTCCCCCACGTGATTCACCCGCATCAGGGCGGCGGCGTCCTTTTGCTCCCTTTCCGTCAACGTCTGGCCCGAGCCTGTGGCCTCCGGGCAAGGTCGGGCAGCGCGATGTGGGGCGAAAAGCGTACGTAATGCGCCATCTAGCGCCAGGATGAGTGAGTCCATTGGCCCAGTGTAAGCCGGGCCAATGGGCACAATCGAGCCGCGTCAAGTAGAACAAATAGACTCATCGATGTGGTGCCGACGCCGAAGTGCTTTTCTGGTCGTGTTCACTCAGACCAATTTCTGTTGTCCATCTGCAACGACTCGCCAAATCTCGGCTGGTTTTCTTTGCGTGGCTCAAGCCCGTCTGCTTCAATAGCGGCAGCTTCCGTAAAGGAGGTTGGCCTACAAGCCTGACGCCCCGCAAGAGGCGGAGGTCTGGGCCCCCATCTCAACCTTGGAGAACCGTTAAATGAAAAAATCTCTAGTTGCTCTGGCTGCCCTGGCCGCCACCGGCGCCTTCGCCCAATCCACCGCCACCATCTCCGGCAACCTGTCCTTCGGCCACCAAGTCAACACTGCTCGTACTGTCGCAGCGATTGCCAAGTCGACCGCGATCGGCCCGGTTGACAACTTCAACTCCAACCGCATCACTCTGACCGCCGTGGAAGACCTCGGTGGCGGCCTGAAGGCCACCGGCGTGATCGACAACCGCCTGACCACCGCCAACGCAGCCCGCGGCACCGGCGATATGTTCGTCAAGGTCGAAGGCGGCTTCGGCGCTGTCCAGATCGGTCAATACACCTTCGCCTCCCACGCTGGCTGGAACGCCGGTGCCTCCCGTACCGCGTCTGCGCTCGCCACGGCTGCTCAGTCCCTGAGCGCCAACGTGATTTCCTACACCACCCCCAGCATCTCTGGCCTGACTGTCAGCGCCGCAGTGGATCTGGACACCTCCACCGGTGGTGTTGGTAAAGACGGCTGGGGCCTGAAGGCCAACTACGCCGCCGGCCCCCTGGCCGCCCAGATGTCCTACACCACTGCCGCCAAGACGACCGCCGCGATGACCCCCGTCACCGTGCTGGGTCTGGCCGCCAGCTACGACCTGGGCGTGGCGAAGGTCTTCTACAACCAGACCGATTCTCGTGCCGGCAACAACTCTGCCGCAGTCACCACCGCCGCCTACTTGGCTGCCAACACCGGCGCTGGCGCTGGCACCATCAACGCGCACAAGGGCAGCTCCCTCAGCGTGACCGTGCCCATGGGCGCTGCCACCCTGAAGGCTGGCTTCGTCAACCGCAAGGGTGACAGCAACGCCACCATCATCGACCGCTCCATGGTCGGTGTGGATTACGCCCTGAGCAAGCGCACCTCCTTGATCGCCGAATTCGGTCAGGACAAGCAGGCTGTGACCGGCGCTGATCGCGCCACCAACAGCTTCGTGGGCGTCCTGCACTCCTTCTAATTCCCCGCAGGCTCACGCCTGCTGAGAAACAGAAGCAAAAAACCCACCGGGGCAACCCGGTGGGTTTTTCTTTTGGGACGCCAGCCAAGCCAGGTCAGCTGCTACCGCCGCCCCCCGTCCTGCGGCTCTGCAGCATCCCCACGTTCATTTCTCCGCTCAGGCTCGACGCATAGAAGCGCTCGATCATGTTCACGCTCGTCCGGGCGTTCCGCGCCAGGGTCAGCATGTCGATGCCCTGCCCATAAAGCAGTCGGAAGGTGATGGCCGTGTGGCGCAAGCTGTAGAGTGTGCGCTTCTGGCCCAGGGGGCCACGTGTGAGCCCACACTCTCGCAGAACCCACTGAAAATGGAAATTGAGCACCGCCAGTGCATGCTCGCGGTTCTGCACCTGCGGGAGGAAGAGAAAGTCATCCGGCAAGCCATAGCCCCTGCGCGCCTGGCGGGTCTGCACAGTCCGGTAGATGCGCACCGCGGCCCGCATGCTCACCACCGGCTTGTCGTGCCGCTTGGTCTCCGGGAGGTTCATGCGCAGGTACACATGGCGGCCGCGCACCTCTTCGATGTGCTTGTGGCGGACCTTTTTCACGTCCCCAGGCCGGACAAAGGTGTTGACCATGAAGCCGATGGCCTGCGACAGGTCGGGCGGCATGTGCAGCAGGTCGCGCGCGATCCAGAACTTCTGGTCCTGGCCCAGGCCGGCCAGCACGGGGTGCGGCTGGCCGACCAGGGACCTTGCCTTGCGCAGTAACTGGGCGTATTCCGCCACGGTGAAGCCGCCCCGCGGCCGGGAGCTCACCCGCACCTGCGGAAACTCCGGCATTTCGCGCACCAGGCCCAGGTGGTGGCCCAGCTTGAGCACCTTGCGGACAATGACCAGGTATTGCGAGATGGTGGTCGTCGACAGGTCCAGATGCCCCAGGTGGTCGATGAAGCGCCGCAAGACGGCGTAGTTGATGTCGGCAATGAGCGTCTTGCCCAGCTGGGGCAGGATGAAGCGGTCCAGCCGATTGCGGATGACCTGCAGGGAGCCTTTGCTGAGCTCCCCGCGCGTGGTGCGGCCAGACTCCTGGGCGAACATCTGCTCGGCCACGTGGGCGAAGGTCGGGGTGATGTCGTGCGGCACCACGCCGGTGCGCAGGTAGATGCTGGCCGACGTGGCGTCGAAGAACTGCCGCGCCAGGTCGAGCGCCGTCTTCATCGAGGTGGTGCGCAGGCTGCGGCTGTAGGTACGGCCAGCAAAGAAACAGCGGACCTGCCAGAAGCGGCTGGCCGCGATCCTGTAGATTCTCAGCTTGTCGGGATAGCCCGGCACCGGGGTGAGGGTCTCGGGGATGGGCACAGTCCGCCCCCGCGATGCGCGAAATGCCGCATCGTTGGCTGCCGACAATTGCTTCGCAGGACTCACCATCATCGCGTCCGACCAAGCGCCATTACTCCCGCGTCCCAGAGGGCCGTCAACGAAACCAAAGTTTTAGATTGCAGCCCTTGTTGAGCGCCGTAAAGCATAAAAATGAATTGAAAACGAATCGAAAATTCGACATTTGCACCTAAAAATGCCGGGCTCGTTTTCAGATGTAACAATTGTTTCAAAGAAGTAACAGGCATGCCGTCCCGATCCCCTCGTACAAACGCTTCCGATGAATACCTGCGCCGCGTCCTGACCGCCCGCGTCTACGACGTCGCCGTCGAGTCCGCCCTGGAGCCGGCCCGCAACCTCAGCCGCCGCATCCACAACAAGGTGCTCCTCA
>JACCDU010499672.1_pt1 | contig 14715 bp, 7 predicted proteins | sample 7446081 | NCBI WGS metagenome assembly JACCDU01 (sample SAMN15323447, study PRJNA562643) | freshwater metagenome | isolation source: river surface water | place: USA:Blue River Watershed | collected 2017-08-17
GAGCCCAGCCCCAAAAAAGGCGTGTGGCGCTTGTACCCCAAAGACCCGATTGAGGGCTTTCGCGATTTGCGCGCAGGCATGGTCATCAACCGCAACCGCGACATGGATTGGGTGCGCGGTCTAGAGAAAAACTCCAGCGAACGCCGCATGGGCGCATGGGTCGAATTTGCTGAAACCCCGCAAGGCTTTGAGCTCAAGCTCACCGATGAAGATGGCCACACAGCCAGCGCCACCCTCGCCTGCACCAAAGAACTCGCCAAAGACGCGGTGCGCAACGACGCCAGCCTGCGCGAGCACCTGAGCAAATTTGGCGCAACCGTGTTTGAAGTGCTCAACCTGCAAATCAATATCAGCCAGCCTTGGTTTGTGCCCGCCTCATCGCTCAATGCTTTGCGTCGTGATGCTGTTGCTGCCTTGGAACTTGCGCGTTTAGAGGCTTACGACCGACCTCAACGCACTGCCGCCGTTGAGCCGCCTGTGAGCTACCCAGAAGACTCGCTCACGTATCTGGCTAACGTCTACAACCAAAAAGCGCACGACTTCTACGCCAAGCACGGCGTGAAAGTGATTGAAGCCGCGTATGAGAGCCACGAAGAGTTGGGTGAAGCCAGTTTGATGATCACCAAACACTGCGTGCGCTTCAGCATGAGCCTGTGCCCTAAGCAAGCCAAAGGCGTCACAGGTGTGCAAGGCACGGTCAAAGCCGAACCGCTGATGCTCATCAACGGCAGCGAGAAGCTCACCCTGCGTTTTGACTGCAAGCCGTGCGAAATGCATGTGGTGGGCAAGATGAAGAAGTCAGTGCTCAACCAGCGCGTCAAAGAGATGGCGGAGTCGCCCATCACGTTTTACAAAACGCGTCCTTAAATAAAGCGAGGCAACATCATGGCCAAGGTCTCGTTTTTCATCGGTCAAGTGCAAGCCCTACCCGTGTCAGGTCGACCCACGGCTATGTACAAAACACAGGTGCAAGGACCCATCGAATTAGGCTTTGAAGGTTTTGCTGGCGACCAACATGCTGACCTGCGTGTGCACGGTGGCCCAGAAAAAGCCGTGCATCTGTATCCCAGCACGCACTACGACAAACTGGCGGCACAGTTTGCAGATGTGGCGCCTTTGCTCGTGCCTGGCAGCATGGGCGAAAACATCGCCACCGCTGACCTAGATGAACACGATGTGCGTTTGGGCGATGTGTGGCAGCTCGGTTCTGCCTTGATTCAAGTCTGCCAACCCCGTAACCCGTGCTGGAAGATTGACGAGCGATTTGGTGCAGACGGTATGGCCTTGTTCATCGACCAACACCTGCTCACGGGCTGGTATTGGCGCGTACTGCAAACAGGTGTGGTCAACCCCACAGATACCTTGTTGCTGCATGAGGCTGCTAGCCAAGCCCCTACCCTGCACCAAGCCATGGTGCTGTGGCGTGAGCATCGACCGGATTTGGATTCGTTGTCGGCCTTGGCCGAAACGCCGGGCATTGCCAAGGTGTGGCAAGACAAGATCAGGCAGCGTATTCGTTATTTACGCGATGCCCATGCGTAAGCATTAAAGCCTCACTTCGTATTGCAAATAATCGATCAATTTTTTCTGCTCTGTCACAGCGTCATGAGGCACTAACAAGTATCTCCAAGGCTTGCCATCAACTGATGTTGCGTATTCGGAGGCGTGTCTGCACCACTGTACTGCTGCATCAGCCTTGGCTTTTACTTCGGTATCTTTCATGTCATCTCTGGCTTTTGTTTCAGCCATCAAAATAAATTGATCCGTCTCAACGACAAAGTCAGGAATGTATTCAGGTTGTTCGGCTCCGAGTTTGTAAAAAATCTGGAACTGCCCTTTGGCCGGCTTGAGCCACTTAATGGCATCGCGCTCAAGAATGATAGCGAAGCGACGCTCAGTATCTGAATCAAACTTTTGCAGTGGATACAAGCATTTGCTAAAACCACCAAACAACATCTGACGAATCTTGCTGACCTCTGCGGGTGTTTCCCGAATCGACTGAACGGGTTGCCCCGCAGCTGCCGTGTAGTTGCACTGTCGCAATTCCGTAAAGCCGCGACTCACCTTCACTTCATAGCTGCTGGCCTTTTCCCAAAAATTAGACATCATTTGTGCTCGGATAGCACTTGCAATGGTAGAAGCCTGACCATCTAACACATTGATGATGTCAACCTCTTCGCTCAGATACGTTCTGAAATGCGCCACCATCTGTCCGGCCAACTCATAAAGCAAATCAGCATTGGAGAAGTAATCAATATCGTCGTAATCCACCAAGGCGCGAACGATGTAATCCTCTAAGCGAGACTCTGTCACGCCAACTTCTGAAGCCAAGTAACTTTGTTTATTGGTCTGCAGACTCTGAATCGCAATTTCACGAGCGCTCGGCTGCAAATGCAAACCACTCACATCTAACTTAAAAGGATGAAAGCCAGTCGTCACATCACCCGATGGAACCACCGCAATGCGAGGAATATCTATCGTCTGTTTCACCATGGCTTCTGTTGTTTTCGCAACCACATCTGCTACATCCAACGCTTTAGCCTGCGCATCAGCATCGCCTAACACATCGCCTTGCGATGGGGCAATCCGCGCAGTTACAGCCGCCACAATTTGTGCCTGCACATCAGGGTTCATCAACGCGCTACTGGTTGGGGCTTTGTTGCGGCTGACCTCATAGGTATTAGAGATCACCTCCATCGCAATCATTGCAGCCTTGCGCTCTGCATCTGTCGCAAACAATGGCTTTACGGTCGGAGCTGGTGCACCTGAAGTTGTTGGCTGCTCAGTACCGACCACTGCTGGCGTGGACAACCCTAGCGTTGTCATCAAGCCAGACTGCACCTGCACACTCACCTTGCGCTCGTCTTTGGTGGGCGCTTCCAAAATGATGGTTTTGAGCTTGAGCGGCGAGTCCCCCTTGTTGGCCTCGTCCACGATCTCTTGAAACTTGTCGTGCGCCACGATGGTCAGGCGATCCACCACCTCCACGCCCGTGCGCTTGCCATACGGCAGACGCAAGCCCCGGCCAATGGACTGCTCCACCAGCGTTCGAGCGTTGGCAGCACGCAGCGGCACGATGGTGTAGAGGTTGGTCACGTCCCAGCCCTCTTTGAGCATGTTGACGTGGATCACAATTTCTGTGGGCTCGTCCACACTCTCCACCGCCAACAGGCGGGCAATCATTTCTTCTTCCTCTGCCCCGGTGCGGCTGGAGTCCACCTGAATCACCTTGCCCGTGTAACGGCCTTCAAAGAAAACAGGCGACTCGATCAGGTCTTTCAGCTGCGCGGCATGGGTGGTGTCGCGGGCAATCACCAGCATGAAGGGTTTGACCCGTTTCACGCCGTTGTCCAGTGCATAGGTCTGCAGCTCCACCTTGGTGTTTTCGTGCAAGCGCACGCCGTCTTCGAGTTTGATCTTTTCAATCTCTTCGGCGCTGTGCGCCTTGGCGTCAAAGTTGCGCTGGGTGGCCACCGCAGGCTCTTTCACAAACCCATCTTCCATGGCTCGGGCCAGTGGGTAGTCCATCACCACGTTCTTGAAAGGCACAGGGCCTTTGGTGGATTCGACAAACGGCGTGGCTGTGACTTCCAGGCCCATCAAAGGCCGCAGCTCGTTAATCGAGCGCACACCCGCACTGGCGCGGTAACGGTGCGACTCGTCCATCAGCATCACCAAGTCTGGCAAATTGGCCAGGTGGTTGAAATAGCTGTCGCCCAGCACCTCTTTCATCCGCTTGATGCGCGGCTCTTTGCCACCGCGCACTTCCGAGTTGATTTTGGAAATGTTGAAGATGTTGATGCGCACATCGTGCGCAAAGCCAGCGGGCGCATCGGCTACTGCCGCACCCGACTGGTCGTAGTTGTCGCCCGTGATGATCAGCGGGGGCTGCTGCGCAAACTCGGCAATGCCCTTGAACACATACTTGGCCGTGTTGGGCGTGAAGTCGGCAATCAGCTTGTTGTAAATCGTCAGGTTGGGGGCCAACACAAAGAAATTGTTGATGCCATGCGCCAAATGCAGATACGCCACAAAAGCGCCCATCAACCGCGTCTTGCCCACACCCGTGGCCAAGGCAAAACACAGTGAAGGAAACTCACGCTCAAACTCTTCCAGAGTTTTGAACTCTGCCTTGAGACTGTTCAAAATGGCCGTCACATCGCGTGGCTGGCCATCTCCATCGTGACTCAGCAACTCTGGTGCAGCGTTGACTGCCGCAATCAACTTGGCCAAAGACTCGGCCTGCGGCGGCCGCAGCGACAAACGGCCTGCCACATGGTGTTGCACGCGGGTGTTCATTGTTCTTCTCCCTCAAACAGTCCGGACTGTGGCGCGGCTATATTTTTTGTTTTCTTGGCTTTCGGCGCGGGTTCAGATTCTGGCGCTTCTTGGGCCATGGGCAAATTGGCCACATTCAAGCTGTAGTCATCATGGCCCCACTCGCAGCGGCTGAGCACCATCTTTGGGATTTTCTTGAGCGTCAAGTTTGGCCAACGCTCAGATGCTTTGGCAGGCGTCACGCCGTGGTACGCGGCGCAACACACCAAAAGGCTTTGCTCTTCACCCACCTCGTCGGCCAAGGCCTGCAGCTGATCAATAGACAAGTTTTGAGTGGTCACGTAAATGAAGTCACGTTCGCTCGAATGGCCGTGCTGCCACCAACGCGTTTCAGAAGGCGCGTAGGTAAACGCCTCCAGCTTGCACAAAGCCTCGGACAACTGCGCAGGGTTGTAGTCGGGGTTGATGACCGGGTTACCCCAACGGTCGTTGACGATCAGGCTGGGGGCCAGGCTGTAGTAGCGGAAACCGCCGCCGCCCTTCCAGCCGGTGGCTTCGGTGACGCCGCCGGGGTCTTGGCCATCGATGACTTTTTGCAGGCGCGGAATGATGTGCGTGTGGCAATGCTCACCAAGCTCCACCATAATCCAGCGACGGCCCATTTTGTGGGCGACTGCGCCGGTAGTGCCAGAACCAGCAAACGAGTCCAAAACAAGATCTCCAACACACGTAGTGAGCTCAATAATTTTTCTTATCAAATTTTCTGGTTTTGGGTAATCAAATGCTTTCTTGCTGGAGAAAAGTTGAAGCATTTCATCACTAGAGTCTTTGTTCGTTCCAACGTCTTCAAGTATTGATCGCAGAACTTGCCCCTCAGGCATGTAGACGCGGTGATGAAGTGTCCAGCCATTCCTACTCTTTGTAAGTCGGATATCTCCATTACTTAATCCATCTTGAATAGTTCTCTCAGACTTCTGCGAGTTAATTCGAAGCACGCCACCATCTGGCGTCGGCATCTCAATGATGATTGGATTTTGTAGGCCATCACGGGCTAACGTATCCCAATAATATCGATGTCCACGCTCATCAACTTCCTTGTAGCGCTTCAAATACTCATCGGATTGACTAACTCGCCACTTGTTTGGATGGATACTGCGATCGGCATTTTTCGCATACCCAACTATGTAGTCATGATCTATTGCAAAAAAGTGCGAGTCATTACCCCCTCCTTTCCGTTTTTTCCAAATTAAGTCGCCAAGATAATTCGGTCGACCAAATATTTCATCACAAAGAACTTTTAAGTAATGAACCTCTCCTCCATCTAGACTTATCCAAATCACCCCATCTTCTGCCAACAATCGTCTAATGATCTCCAAACGATCGCGAATAAGCCCTAACCAAATAGAGTGCTCAAGGCCGTCGTCGTAATGCGTGAAGGCACTGCCCGTGTTGTAAGGCGGGTCAATGAACACACACTTGACCTTGCCCGTAAACTCCTGCTCCAGCGCCTTGAGCGCCAACAAGTTGTCCCCAAAAATCAGCCGGTTGTCAAAAATATCTGCATCCGAAAACCGCTGTTTCGCGTGATACGACCGCGCTGGGTCCTCCAGCAAAATGCGCGGTTCCAATTGCGGCCGCTTCTCTTTACCAATCCAAGTCAGTTCTAATTTTTGCTTTGTCATGGTCTTATTCTCACAGTTGTGGGGCACGGCTTACCAGATAGTTGATGAGCCTTTTTCGCGGATACCCATCTTTATCCTCTCGATGTCTTGCCCGTAACTCCTGCACAGCAGGGTCAGTCGAAAGGTTGAAGTGGATTTCCATCACTTCAGCTATATACGGAATGACATCCGTTTGGTTTCTGAAGAATGACAAGGGACCATTGGTTGCATGGCGTGAAAACAACTCGGCGGAGGTTTCACGCAGCGCATCCAGTTCTGCACTGATCAGCTGCGACAAACCATCAGGCTCAATGACGTTCGTTGAGTTGATGCTCTTTCGCAAGCGTTTGAGCATGACAGATGAAATGACATTGCCTCCATGCCTGTAAACCAACCGCTCTTGACTGCGCAGAGGTGCTCGTTGTTCGTAGTCAATCACGAGGCTGCGAATTGCACGATGGCAATGCACTGCATTCACCAATACAACACCTGACAGCTGCTCACCGAAAAGTGATTGATATTCAGCGGAATCGACCGTTGCCAGTCGAGTTGCCTCAGTTTTAAGCCAAACGGTGTAACGTGGATCACTATTCTGCAGAGCCAACGCTTTTAGTGCCTCGTCCAAGGCGATGGCATCTTCCCCTGTGACAGCAGCCTCAGGACGATAGTGATACGCGAATCCAAGATGAGCAATTTCTTGGCGCAGTCTCTCTTGGTTTTGATCCAAGGAAGTAAAGTTGGTGGACTGCACAGGATTCTGATGGTTGCGAGCCTTGGTGACTCGTTGACCAAACACACCGTCCGTAGGCGCTTGGATCAATGTGAACATCACTTTGGCATCATCAATATTCCTACCAGGATTTTGGCGAACGAACTCGGCCGCCGAAGCAACCGTTTGTGCTCCGTTGATGATCGACAAGCCGCGCACTTTCAACTTCTTGAATCCACCCTTGTTTGATTTTGGATCAATCAAGTCACAAACAGCTGTCACGCCATTGTTCAGATAGAAAAAATCAGCAGGCGTGTCCAGAAGTGTGGTCTTAATGGATTTGTTGACATCTGATTTAGCACTTCCGAGGAAGTAGCGAATATTTCGCTCATACAAGGCTTTTCCATAACGCTGATGTAGTGCGACCAAGTCACCTAATCGAGTGACACCATAGTAGGTTGGGCGCGGCTCTTCGACCTTCTCGCATTTTTGAAGTGCAATATCTGCATGCACTGGCTGATAGGCCTGTTCAGCAAGCAGATCGCGCGTGATGTCGCTTGCCACATAGTAGGTCACTTGCTGACACAGGCGTTCTTCGTCTAAATCTTTGTCATCCAGTAAGACTTGCAAGGCATCACTGGCTGTTTTGGAAATTCCCTCACCTGTGTAGGGAACAACCAATTGAATATGGCTACACGTATCAAGCGCATCTTCGATTTCCGCTTTCCGCCTTTGAACGTTTGCGTTAAACGAAGAAAAGTCTTGTTTGAGCAGAAGACGAATGCCTTCACAAAATGGCAGCGCGTCCTCTTGTTTGAATTGTTCAGACTCCTTGAGCTTGGTCTGCAACAGGTAAAGGGTCTCTGTAGAGGCATCGTAGTGAATCGCATCAATGCCTTTGTCGTTGAAGTCATCAACGACAGATTCAGCTGCAGCCTGCGGCGTGATGTCAAGCAACTTGTTCAGTACAAAAGCGCTGAATGCCCTCGACAACTGTTTGGCTTTTTGGTCTTCAGCTGACTTTTTGGTATCAAGCAAAGGCGGCAGTGAAGGCACGAAACGCTCGGCCAGAACCTTTTTAAGGATCATCATGTATTGAGGATCAAGCGCAGGCATTGTTGTGCACCCTGTGTTCTATTTTTTTCAAACTCTGACGCGTGCGCGAGCCTGCGCACGCAACTGAAGCTCTGCATTGACCTGCGCGTAAAGCAGCGCAGATGCGTTTTCTCGGTCAGTCAAGACCAGTGCAAGAGCATATGACTCCAGCGATCCGTCATCTATTGCCCATGCAGTGTCTTGGCGAGTCACGACCACAAACACCTTTTGTTGGTTCGCAAGGGCCTGTTTAAACGTCCATCGCGACACCTGCAAGGTACCGTCTTTTCTGTCCAGGTTAGACAGCCAGCGGTTTGTACCCCGCTCACCCATGCCTTCTGCACGGTTGCGCTGAAAGCCTTGCTCCACCTCGTCCAACGAACCTGCCGTGACCAGACTGAATGACAGTTTGCTTTTGCGGTAATCCAATCGTGTGGTTCGCACTTCGGGGCTGTAGGCGAGTGCAACGGACACTTCACGGGTCCGGCGGCTGCCTTGCCAAAAATTTTCGGACGTTGGCAATTCAAAAATGTGATGCTGGTTATTGACAATCTGTTCTTCAGCCAACAAGGTCACTGCATCATCCAACGACCGGTACAGCGCAGCATCGTTAACCTGGCCATACCCCACCAATCGGGTGATCCGGTCTTTGGTTTGGGTTTTGTCGGCAACGGTGAGCAGCGTCTTGGTGGCAGCAGGCCAGTAAGCATGCGCACCTAGCATGGCACGCAAAAGGTTGGGCGTTGCATCAGGCAAGTCTTGCAGCAGTCGCGCAGCCTTGTGGGCCACAACCGGGGCCGCATAGCTGGTGCCAACGTCTTCGCGGAATGCGCCTCCGCCCGGTTGTCCAAATCCGCCATGAAATGACAGCACGCCCAAGCCTTGGTGCCTAGCACGGTTCGTTCCACGGTTGATGGCCACGTTGCCCCCATGCTCGACCAGGTCAGGCTTGATAGCGCCATTGACGGATGGCCCTGTACGGGTCAAAGGCGAAGGTTGCCCTGAACGCGCAATAATCCGTTCTTCAATTCGGTCTGGGTAGCGTTGTGCGTCTCTGCTGGCCTCATGTTGGGCCAAACCGCCAACGGTCAGCACATTCAGTGCCGTGGCGGGGTCCAGCACACGCGCTGAATCGTGAAAAAGGTAATCTGGATAGTTGGCCTGGACTTCGTCCAGATACAAGTTCCCCGTCGGGACAACGAACAAAACACCCAATTCACGCGTGAGGCGATCGAGCGTATAGGCCAGCCCACGTAGGTGACGGTCGTCGTAAACTTTGTTGCGATCACCGTAGCTCAGATTGAAGACACGGCAGCCATATTGCTCTTTCAGATCACGCACGGCACGCTCAACCGCTTTTTCCACAAACTCGGTTTGGTCTTGGTCGTCATCTTTAAAAACTTTGCCTGAAAACAAGCGCAGTTGCGGCACAAACTGCCGCTGACGAACACCAGCCTCTACGTCGCCATACAAGGCAATACCGCCAACAAAGGTGCCGTGCCAATGCGGGCTTGTGTCGTTGGAGCTGGTATCTCCAACAACATAGCCTTGCGCATCACCCACCGCTTGCCCAAGGAACGGGTGGCCAGGCGTCAGGCCAGAATCAAGCACAGCGATAACAGGAGCCGCTGCATCAGGTGCAGACGGTGCAGGGATATCGTTGACATCCGTCATGAGCAGCTGTACGCTGATGCCCATACGCGGTGGCAAGTCGACCATGCGCACATCACGATGGCGCAACAAGGCATCAGCTTGTGAACGGTTGCAACGCACTCGCACCATCATCAAAGATGACTGCGCCACATCGTCCAAGAGTTCGATTTGGTTTTCGTTAAGCCAGGCTTTGAATGCCATCATTTCGGCTTGACGCATGTCTATCCGCACTTGCGGCCACAGCTCTACATCAAGGACAAAGGTATCGGCTGTCGGAAACCCTTGTTCGCGTAGCGCTACTCCAGTTCGGTCTTCTGCGGTCCAGCTTTCAAAGTCAGAGATGGCAAACAGTAGCTCTTTTCGGGTGACAGTGCCGTCTCGAGCCAAAGTTGATAGACGGCTTTCAAACTCACCCATGCCTTGCGCGGTCGCAAATGCTAGAACAATCGATTTATCCTCTTGGCTCAGGACTTCCACGCCCGTAATCTGTTCAAAACTGGGGAGTATCCCCACACCATCGGCCAGTCTGATTTTGATTAATTTGCGTTCATCAAAGCCGTTTTCGTTTTCGACCTCAAAGCTTTCGCGACTCTGCGCGAATCGACTTAACAAAGCAGAACCAAAAACTTTAGGATTTAATGGCGGAGGAATTAAGGGCTTTCTAACTACTCTCCTATGCCTCTCGGGCTGAGGCGTTTCCCTGCTAATACGCAGATGGTCGTAAGACATCGCCATACTTTCTTATTTTTTATGGCGATATTCACGCGCTAAAGCTGCGTCAATGTGCGTCTTATCTAAAAATTCGCGACCGGACAAAAGCATTTCCTTAATGGCGCGTCGTAACACACGCTCAATGTCTGCGTGCGACATACCTTTGAACTTAGATGCAAGCTGACCATCCTCAGGCTCAAAGTTGCGGCGTACGCCTGACAGTTTCAACGTGAGCAGGCGTTTGATTTGATCCAGCGTTGGAAGTTCGAATTGAATGACTTCGTCAAATCGACGCCAAACGGCCTTGTCCAGCAGGCTTTCGTAGTTAGTGGTAGCGATCAAGATACTGTTGCCACGGTAACTGTCCATCATTTGCAACACAGCGTTGACGGAGCGCTTCAGTTCGCCATGGTCCGCACTGTCGCCCCGGTCTTTGGTCAAGGCATCAAACTCGTCAAACAGTGCCACAACGGGCTGCTGCGAGATGAAGTCAAACACTTTGCGCAAGTTGGCCGCGGTCTCACCCAAAAAAGACGAAATAACAGAGTCCAGTCGAACCAGTACTAAGGGCATGGACAAGGCGTTGGCCACCACTTCAGCGGCAAGAGTTTTGCCGCAACCAGGGGGGCCGCAAAACAGCAGTTTTTGAGCAGGCTGCATGCCATATGAGCGCAACACATCGGCACGGTTGTGTTCCAGCAGTATTTCGTCGAGCAGTGACTTGCTAGTGTCGGCCAAGACCAAGTCTTTTTCTTCCCTAATGACAGGACGCGTCTCTAGAAGATCAAGGCCACTATCTTTGTTGGCTGGTAAGTTGCTCACCGCATGAAGTTTCCGGCTTTGCGCTGGAGAGGTCATGCGGTCGCCATACAGCAGGCGCTCTAGGTCGTTGGCCAGCAGGTGATGCTGCTTTTGACGTTCCTCATCAATGATGGACTGAGATGCCAGTCGAAAGCCCGCCAGATCACCTTCCGCACCTGCGCGGATAAGCTGTCTAAGCACTTTGCCACTGGCCATTTCTATCTCCTTGAATAGAGGAATCTTACAAGCTGCCGCCCTGAATCCAAACCTATCGTTTTGCTGACACCGGCAAAATGATTCGTTTAATATGAAACTCTCGATTATGAGTAATTTTTAGCCACTTTTCAGCCAAGTGACCACGCCACGACGAATAAAGTCTGCTCTACCACCCGCTGACCCAGAAGCGCCTCCAGCCCCTGAATCAAATCATTCCGCTGAGCCTCAATTTCATCTTGCCGTGTGAACAACTCACGACGGAGCTGGGTGCGTTTAGCTTCAAGCGTGCGCTGATGTTTTTGATGGGTCAGTTTGTCTTCTAGGGTTGCGGCTATGGACGCAGTACGCCTTAATTCTTTGATCTCTAGATCAACGCCCTTGATCTCTTGCTCAAGCCCAAGCTTGAGGTCATCAGCCCAAGCATCCAGTTTTTCCACTTCATTTTCAAAGTGGCCAAGGTTGCGGCGATTCACATCTTGCAAGAATTCGTTTTGCCTTGCTTGCAGCGATACATCTACAGACTGTTGGGCTAAATCAAACAAGCTTTCAGGCACTGCAGCACAGGTCTCTTGCAGGGCTGGCAAGCGCAACAGTTTTTCAGGCACGTCATCAGGCAATGTTTGCCCGTCGTGGGTGGCTGCGGCCACCAGCAGGCGCTGCTCTAGGGTGCCCAGTGCATGCACAGTGACAAGCTTCACCGTCAGCCAGCCTCCCTGCCCCCTGAACGGCTTAAGGCTACTGACGGTGTTGCCATAGGCGTTGTAGTCAAACTGCAGTTGCGCAAATGGCAACTTACGGACTTTCGCACGTTCAATGACCCACTCGGCAAGCGGATGGTCTGGCTTGTAAATGTGGGTATCACCCGAACGACGAGGTAGTTCGTACCGACCAAGTTCGACTGTGGGCAAACCATCAGGTTTGCGATGTAAGTCAAAACCTTCGGCATCAAAGCTAGCGTAATCGGATAGCTCCGCTTGAGTCAGAGCCATGAGCATTTGCTCAAAACGATTTCGTGCGCTACGACTGTCTTCGGCTCGTATGCGCAGTTTGTCTTGCACTTCTTCGTCAAAGTTCTCTAACAATACTTGACGTGTCTTGACCATGGCCTCGTCAATCTCGCCTTTGAGGTCAAGCTGCAACTGTTCAAAGCAGGCTTTGATGTCTTGTGGGTTACGGCAGTTTTGATAGATGTCGGCAATGCGACGTTCAAAGTCCACGCCCGATCCAATAGCGCCCAGTACTTCGTCGCTGGCCCCAAACACGCCTTCAAAGAGCTGAAACTTTTCAGCCAATAGCTCGTACACGCGGGCATCAGCCTCGTTGGTTCGGTCAACAAAGTTAACAACGACCACATCAAACTTTTGCCCATAACGGTGGCAGCGGCCAATGCGCTGCTCGATGCGCTGTGGGTTCCATGGCAAGTCATAGTTGATCACCAGCGAACAAAACTGCAAATTGATACCCTCGGCCCCAGCCTCAGTAGCGATCATCACCGTGCCGTTATCTTTGAAGTGTTCAACCAATGCTGCGCGTGTATCAGCAGTTTTAGAACCAGTGATACGGTCTGTGCCTTGGTATTTTTTGAGCCATGCTTTGTAGATCGCTTGGGCTCGCTGGTCGCTGTTTGTTCCGTTGAACAAAACAATGCCATCACCATAGGGGGTCGAAGCTAATAGACTCAACAAGTAATCTTGCGTACGGCGCGACTCGGTAAAGATGATGGCCTTTTGTGGCGCTCCTAGCCGATCAAGTTCCAAGAATGAGCGCTTTAGTGCCGTTAGCAGGGCACGGCCTTTGGCATCATCTTGAATTTGAAACGCAAGCTTTTTAAAGTGCCGCAACTCGTCAATTTCACTAGCTAGTGTTTGGCGATCATTTGTGCTTTCGTCTGGGGTGTAGTCACCATCATCGGCTGCACCTTCGTCCACAACCTCGTCTAGACCTTCATAGTCATGTTCAAGAATATCAATCAGGTCAGGCACTTCTGGCGTTTCATCCAGTACGCCTTGCAGTCTATTGACCATGGTTTCAAGCGCACCAGCGATTGCATGGCTAGACGATGCAAGCAACTTCCAAAGCACCAATGAAATTAAATGCCGCTGCCCTTCTGGCAAGGCTTTAAGGTTTGGCCTGCGCAAATAGTCAGCCACCAAGTTAGAAAACTCACGCTCTTGATCGGTGGGCGTGAACTCTTGCACGATAGCCCTGCGTGCTGTGTACGAAACATAGGGCTGCACCTGCCTACGCAATGTACGCTTGCAAATAGGCGCAAGTCGGTTACGCAATGCATCAAAGGTTTGGCCTTTAGTGGGTGTAGAAAACTGCGCACGAAAACTGTCAGCATCACCAAACACCCGATCATCAATCATGCTGACAAGACCATACAACTCAAGCAACGAGTTTTGTAGGGGTGTTGCAGTAAGCAAAACTTTGGAATGCACGTTAAACAGTGCATCTTTCAAAGTTTTGCCAATGATGTTGTTCTTCTTATGAACATTGCGCAAACGGTGCGCCTCATCCAATACAACCAAATCCCATGCAATTGCTTTTATCTCTTTGGCCTTGATTTTCGCAAATTGGTAGGAACAGATGATCGGACCAGTCGAGCAAGAAAACGGATTCTGTTGCCCTGACTTACGCATCGCGTTGAAACTTTTAGCTTCAAGGATAGTGGCTTGCAAACTAAATTTATCCTGCAGCTCTTGATGCCATTGCTTTCGTAAATTGGCAGGAACAATGATCAAGATTTGACGACGTCGCTCGGCCCAACGCTGAGAGATAACCAAACCTGCTTCAATAGTTTTACCCAAACCCACTTCGTCAGCCAATATCACGCCACGAGACAATGGGTTTTGACATGCAAATACAGCCGCTTCTACTTGGTGCGGATTCAAATCAACTTGTGAGTTGACCAACGTAGATGCCAAGAAATCTGCAGAGTCAGATGCCGCACGCCTAGTCAATAGCCATGCGAAATACTGACTCTGGTATCGCGTAATCTGTTGCATGACTGTGGGTTTGTTACCCAACCCACTTGCGCGCATTGCGCCACATACGCATCCAGGGGCTGAACGCATCCACACCACCCGAAGCCGCCAAGTCGGTCCAGCTCATTTGCACGTTGCGGAACACGCGCTCGGGGTGCGGCATCATGGCGGTGAAGCGGCCGTCTGCTGTGGTGACGGAGGTCAAGCCACCAGCACTGCCGTTGGGGTTGAACGGATAGGCCTCAGTGGCTGCACCGTGGTTGTCCACAAAGCGCATCGCAGGCAAAACATTTGCGGCATTGCCGCGTTGGCTGAAATTAGCAAAGCCTTCACCGTGCGCCACAGCAATTGGCAAACGTGCGCCTGCCATGCCTGCAAAGAACAAAGAAGGCGATTCCAACACTTCCACCATCGAGAGACGTGCTTCAAAGCGCTCGCTTTGGTTGGTGGTGAAGCGTGGCCAGTGTTCAGCGCCTGGGATGATGTCGGCCAACTCGGCAAACATTTGGCAACCGTTACACACGCCCAAGCCGAAGGTGTCGGTGCGTGCAAAGAACTGCTGCATTTGCTCAGACAACACGGGGTTGAAGGTGATACTGCGCGC
>JACCDU010776239.1_pt1 | contig 14710 bp, 10 predicted proteins | sample 7446081 | NCBI WGS metagenome assembly JACCDU01 (sample SAMN15323447, study PRJNA562643) | freshwater metagenome | isolation source: river surface water | place: USA:Blue River Watershed | collected 2017-08-17
CCACAACAATCACCGATTTCGCGCGCGGTAACATCGCTTTGTAGTCGGCATGATAGTGCATCAGCGTCTTTTTTTCATTCGCATCAAAGCCCAAAAAAACGATCGAATAGGGTATGTTCGCCTTGAGGCAAGCTTCGTAAATGTTGGCACCTAAGGGTCCATAATTTGCTAGCATGGCATCGATTCCGTTCTTTCGGATAAATTTCACCAGGAAAAACTGATATATTTTTCGGAAGAGCGAAGGAAAAAGATTGCGTAGCGTTCCGCGAATGATTAAAAGCGATAAGGGAAAGGGATAAATGGATTTTCCGCTATAAGTCCGACTCGGCAGCCAGCCCTCAAAAAGCACCTCTTGAGGGGCTAGTTGCTTAATTTGCTCGTCTATAAACGTCTCGGAATAGGAATGAAAATTCGATCGGGCAATAAGCAAATTCATATTAGGACTTTATTTTATACGAATTTACCCTATTTTTGCTACACATTAAAAGCGCATGGATAAAATTCTCATTGTTGGCGGTGCCGGGTTTTTAGGATTTAATTTGTTGGAATATGTCCAACAACATGTGCATGAGGGCACTCCTGAAATCGTGGTTCTCTCCCAAATGATTCCAGAATCTTCGATTCATTTTCCTGATGTCTTGTTTGTGGAAGGGGATTATTCGAATGAAAATATCTTGCGGCATCTGTTTTCAACACACCATTTTACACACGTTTTTCATTTTGCAAGTTCCATCATTCCGGCACTTTCGACCCAAAATATCCAACGGGATGTGGAGACAAATTTATTGCCCACGATCGGTTTGATGGAAGTAATGAAGCAACACAATTGTACGAATTTATTGTACTTGTCATCTGGTGGAGCGGTTTATGGGAATGAATTGCCTACGCATAAACAGGAAACGCAAGCATGCCAACCGATTAGCTCGTATGGGATAATTAAGTTGGCCGTCGAGCACTACATCCGTTTATACGCGAATCTATACCAAATCGATTACCTGATTTTACGTTTATCGAATCCATTCGGTTTACACCATCGTTCGAGTACCCAGGGAGTAATCAACATTGCCATTCGAAAAGCCTTGCGTGGAGAAAATTTGGTGGTTTGGGGAGATGGTTCGCAGGCAAAAGATTATTTGTTTGCTTCTGATATTTCGCGAGCGATCATGGATCTGTTCGAAGCACGCGTAAAAAATGTGACGCTGAATGTTGGTTCCGGTCAAACGATGTCGCTTTTGGAAATCATTGCTTTAGTGAAGACCCAAGTTCCTCATTTTCAGGTGGAATTTATGGAGGCGATGCCGACGGACGTCCAACAAGTATCCTTGGATATTACGAAACTACAATCACATATTCCGTTTACATTGACACCTTTGGCGGAGGCATTTGAGAAGACCTTTGCCTATGAGCAGGCCATATTCGCTAGCGAAGACTAATTAGTCTTTTTTGTTCTTCAATCGAATTCTTGTATTCAACAAATTCGGCGGCCTTTTTCGCGAAATGCATGGCTTTACTTTTGTTTCCTTTTCGATATTCGAGTCTTGAAATACCTAATAAGGCTAGTCCACGAATGTCTTTGGTGAAGCGTTCTTCCCAGGGGTGAACGAGAGCTTTAGCATAATAAGCTTCTGCCAAAGCGTATTTTTTGTTTGAGAATTCCTCTCGCATACCTCTGAAAACGTGCGCGGCACCCTTGAAGTAAGGGGAATTGATTTTTTCGAGTTGGTCGATGTACACTTCTGCCGCCTCATATTGTCCAGATAGCGTCAATATTTCTGCTCGTTGCAAAATATACCAATGGTTATTCGGGAATTGCTGAATCAACTGCGTGTTATATGGCAATCCTTTCTGTGGCGTGCCTTCGTATTTATTGAAAATGTAACTGTAATAAAACAAGGATTCATTGCGAACAAAGATCGTTTTGCGCGTTCCTGCTTCCAGCATGGATAACCCTGTTCGTTTACTTCCCTCTTCGAAAAAAAACATCAAGGGTTTAATGATGGGATGAAGTTCTGGATAGGCAACGCGGTAATAGTTGTAGATTCCCGAAGAATACAAAAACTCCGGTTGGCGTTCTGTATTCTTGATTCCAATTTTCATAAATGCGTAGGCTTTTCGAGCATAGGAAACGGCCTTCATGAAATTCTGATTATCCGCTTCGTAGGCGGCCAAAAATCCCAAGGAAGCGGTACAGAAGAAGGAAGCTTCTAAATCATTGTTGTTTCGATCAAAGGCTTCTTGTGCCAAATTGTAGGCTAATTCTAAAAAAGCCAAATAGGCTCTGCTTTGTGCGGGATGATCTTTTAGGGGAAAAAATTGCTGTTCAAATTGCATGGCCGACAATAAATAACCTGCCGGATGTTTGGGGTGTGTGGCTTTGATGGCATTAAAATCTTCGGTTGATTCTTTGAAGTCGTATTGATATAAGTGGTTCAAACCCTGCGAGATAAGGCTTCGAGCTTGCGAATCCTGCAAGAGTTGGGCCGGACTCAAAAATGAAATCAATATAAAGAAGCAGAGGGGAATAAAGCGCATCATGAAATTTTGATTTGTAAAAATAGGGAAGCTCTGTGGTTTTTAGGCCTAATTTTTTACTTTTGTTTCTATTTCATTTTTCCACGGCCTCATGATTTCATTTCAGCAATTCACCTTATCCAACGGACTTCAAGTGATTGTTCATGAGGACCCCAGCACGACACTCGCCGTGATGGATGTTATTTACGATGTGGGTTCTCGTGACGAGGATTTCGAGCGGACGGGTTTTGCGCATTTGTTCGAGCATTTGATGTTTGGCGGTTCCGTGAATATCCCAAATTATGATTCCCCCTTGCAGTCGGTGGGTGGTGAAAACAATGCCTTTACAACTCCGGATTTAACGAATTATTACATTTCCTTGCCTTACCAAAATCTCGAAACAGCTTTTTGGTTGGAGTCCGACCGTATGTTGTCCTTAGCATTTAATCCGCAATCCTTGGAGGTTCAGCGGAAAGTGGTGATTGAGGAATTCAAGCAGCGTTATTTGAATCAGCCTTATGGAGACGTTTGGTTGAAATTTCGCCCCTTGATTTATCAGCAACATCCGTACCGTTGGGCAACGATAGGGAAGGAAATTTCGCATATTGAGGAGGCGACGTTGGATGATGTAAAGGCTTTTTTCCAAAAACATTATGTGCCAAGCAATGCTATTTTGGTACTTGCGGGTAAGGTGAAATTGGATGAGGTAAAATTATTAGCCGAAAAATGGTTTGGCCCAATACCTGCAGGCGTTAAACCTGTGCGAAATTTGCCAAAGGAACCTATTCAAGAAGAAGACCGTCGGATGGAAATCAAGGCGGATGTGCCTTCTAATCGGATATATATCGCCTATCCAATCGTAGGACGTTATGATTCAGGTTACCATGCAATCGACTTATTATCGGATTTATTGGGTCGAAATGAGTCCTCCTATTTATACAATGTTTTAGTTCAAGACCAACGGATCTTTGATTCCTTGCATGCATCTTTGACGGGTTCCATGGATCCCGGTTTGCTTGTTGTGTCAGGCCAAATTTGTGAAGGGGTGGATGTGGAACAAGCAGAAAAATTATTGCTTGCGGCCATTCAAGATTTTGTCAAAACGGGTATTGATGCGGAGGGTTTGCAACGGGTGAAGAATCAGGCGGAGGCTTCCTTGGTTTTTGGGGAAGTTGAGGTTTTAAATCGTGCAATGAATTTAGCGATGGCTGCGAATGCGGGAAATGTGGACTTTGTCAATTCAGAGGCGGAGCATATTGCGGCGGTTGAATTGAATGAAATACAGGCATGGGCAGACAAACTGTTTGTGCAAGGAAAAAAGAATACATTGCTTTATCTAAAACAAGGATAATCATGAAAATACGCGTAGGACAAGGGTATGATGTACATCGCTGGGTGAAAGGCCGACCGTTTATTTTGGGTGGCATAGAAATTCCAAGTGATTTTGGGCCCTTGGGGCATTCGGATGCCGATTTAGTTTGTCATGCCTTGTGTGATGCACTTTTGGGTGCAGCTAATATGCGCAACATTGGGTATCATTTTTCGGATAAAGATCCGATGTGGAAGGGTGTGGCTTCCACGTTGTTGTTGAAAAAAGTCATGGAAATGATTCGTGAAAAAGGTTGGGAAGTGGGGAATGTGGATGTGACGGTGGTCTTAGACCAACCGAAATTAAACCCTCATATTCCTTCAATTAAGGAAAATTTGGCCTTGGTGATGGCGTTGGATGAGGACCAAATTTCGGTCAAGGCGACAACCTCGGAAGGATTAGGTTTTGTAGGAAGACAAGAGGGTATTTCGGCGATGGCCGTAGCATTAATTCAAGCGAAATAGAGCCATGAAAATAGATTTAGAAGCAGAACGTCTGGAAATATTAAAGCGTTATCGCAGGCTTTTGCGTACGGCAAAACCGTATTTGAAGGATGATGACGCGAAGGAAATCAAGAAGGCGTTTTTGTTATCTGCGGAGGCGCATAAGGAAATGCGCCGTAAATCGGGGGAGCCCTATATTTATCACCCTTTGGCAGTTGCCCAAATCTGTGTCGAGGAGATTGGATTAGGTCCTACTTCCATCATTGCGGCTTTATTGCATGATGTGGTGGAGGATACGGATACGACCCTTCAGGAAATCGAAAAGATGTTCAATCCCAAGATTGCGCAGATAATTGATGGGTTGACGAAGATTGCGGGGACTTTTGAATATGGAACATCCCAACAAGCCGAAAATTTCCGAAAGATGTTGTTAACGCTTTCAGATGATATTCGTGTGATCTTAATCAAGTTGGCAGATCGATTGCACAACATGCGGACATTGGAAAGTATGGCCAAAGAAAAGCAGTTGAAGATCGCGTCAGAGACCATTTATCTGTATGCTCCTTTGGCTCACCGGTTGGGATTGAATGCGATAAAAACGGAATTAGAGGATTTGGGATTGAAGTTTACCGAGACGGAGGCTTACAAGGAAATCGCGAATAAGTTGATGGTTAATAAGCAAAATCGTGAGAGTTTTGTGGATCAATTCATCCGGCCGATTAAGAAATCCTTGGATGAGCGGGGGATGAAATACACGATTAAAGGCCGACCGAAATCCATCTATTCCATTTATAATAAGATAAAAAAATCAAATACTCCGTTTGAAAAAATATACGATTTATTTGCGATTCGAGTGGTGTTGGATGTGCCTTTGGAACGAGAAAAAGGGGAATGCTGGGAGGTTTACAGTATCGTTACCGACCATTATCGGCCTAATCCGAGTCGCTTAAAGGACTGGGTTTCTACGCCCAAATCGAATGGTTATGAGTCCTTGCACACGACTGTGATGAGTATGCCCTTTGGCGATGATAAGGAGGGACGCTGGGTAGAGGTACAAATTCGTACAAAGCGGATGGATGAAATTGCGGAGAAGGGAGTTGCGGCGCACTTTAAATATAAGGGTACCGACACGCGTACTTCGCAGGCATTTGAATCTTGGCTGAGCCAGGTTCGTGAGGCGTTGGAAATGAATGATAAAAGTCAATCCGCCGTGGAGCTTGTTGATGATATCAAGAATTCACTCTACCACGAGGAAGTATTCGTCTTTACGCCCAAAGGAAAATTAGTCGTACTTCAAGCGGGTGCAACGGCATTGGATTTTGCCTTTGAGATTCACTCGGAGGTCGGTTCGCATTGTATAGGTGCCAAAGTGGGTGGAAAATTAGTTCCACTTTCGCATAAATTAAGCAATGGAGATCAGTTGGAAATTCTCACTTCCTCGAAGCAAAAGCCCTCGGAAGACTGGTTACGGATTGTTACCACGACGAAGGCCAAAGCGCGGATTAAGGATTGCATTAAGGAAGATAATAAAAGTTATTTGATTCAGGGACGAGATGTCGTAGAGGCGCGATTGAAGCATTTGGGTTATCCGAATTTGACTTTGGAATTGACCAATCAGTTGCGGGCCTATTTCAATGCGAAGGATGCGAATGATTTGTTCTACCGTTTTGGGAAGGCATACATTTCAGTTGACCAGTTGAAACATTGGAAGACTGACAAGGAAATGCATGAGCGGAAGCAGGCGGAGAAGGCCATCAAGGCGCCGATTGTGGATAGCAAGTCATTTAAGAAGGGGATGCAGCAGGTCGAGCAAGGCCGCAAAGAGTCCGATATTTTATTGATTGGCGAGGATATGGACAAGGTGGATTATACCTTGGCGAAGTGTTGTAACCCGATTTCGGGAGATGAAGTATTTGGATTTGTGACGATCAATGAGGGAATTAAAATTCACCGGACGACCTGTCCAAATTCGCCTGAATTGTTGTCACGTCATGGAGACCGGGTTATTAAGGCGCAGTGGACGAGTCAGATTCAGATGTCATTTGTGGTGGAGTTGACGATTCGAGGAATCGATCGAGTGGGTTTGGTGAATGATGTGACTCGGGTTATTTCGGATGAATTGAAGGTCAACATTACTGCCTTATCGATTGGGGTGAAAGATGGATTATTTGAAGGTAAGATTTCGTTGATGATTCAGGATACATCACATTTGGAAAACTTAGTAGCTGAGTTGGAAATGGTTACTGGAGTGATCGAGGTTGCGCGGGAAGATTAAGTAGCATTTTTCCGTTTTTTTTGCTTATTTTACGTTGTTTTTTTTCAATAATGTCTGCAGCAATAGAGAAGTTCGATTCGGTTAAAAAGATTTTCACAGCTTATTTAGAGAATAAGGGCCTGCGGAAGACGCCGGAGCGTTTTGCTATTTTGGAAGAGATTTATTTGCGTGATGATCATTTTGATGTGGAGGAATTATATATCTCCATGAAAAATAAGAAATATCAGGTATCACGTGCGACGGTTTATAATACTTTGGATGTGTTGGTGGAGTGTGATTTGGTGGTCAAACATCAATTTGGGCGAAACCAGGCGCAGTTTGAGAAGTCGTATGGCCGTAGGCAGCATGATCATTTAATCTGTACGGATTGTCACAAGGTGACGGAATTTTGTGATCCGCGTGTTCAGACGATTCAAAGTTTGGTAGGAGAGATGTTGGAGTTTAATGTGATGCACCATTCCTTGATTTTTTATGGATCGTGTACGAAGAAAAATTGTGAGTTTCGGGATCAATACCAGGCTCAATCACCCGAGTAATTATTTATCATTTATATTCATATTATGGCAGTTGATGTATTATTAGGCTTACAGTGGGGCGATGAAGGAAAAGGAAAGATTGTGGATGTTTTGGCACCTCGTTACCAGGTAGTTGCGCGTTTTCAAGGTGGACCCAATGCGGGTCATACGCTTGAATTCGATGGATTTAAGCACGTGTTGCATCAAATTCCTTCGGGAATTTTCCGTCAAGAAGTTCAAAACATCATTGGCAATGGAGTTGTGTTAGATCCGATTATCTTCAAAAAAGAGATTGATGGATTAGCGCATTTCAATTTGGATTTACGTAAGAATTTAGAGATTTCGAAGAAGGCTTCAATCATTTTGCCTACGCACCGTTTGTTGGATGCGGCCTATGAGAAAGCAAAGGGAGATGCGAAGATTGGTTCGACATTGAAGGGAATTGGTCCTACTTACACGGATAAAATATCTCGTCAAGGTTTACGTGTGGGGGATATGATTTCACCTGATTTTGTTGCCAAATACAATGGATTAGTGGATCGTCACAAGGCGATTTTGGATGTCTATAAATTTGAATATGATTTAGCTGCAGCTGAAAAAGAATTCTTTGAGGCGGTTGCTTTCATGAAGGAATTCCATTTAGTTGATTCGGAATATTCGGTAAATCACGCAATTCAAGCGGGCAAAACGATTTTGGCAGAAGGAGCACAAGGTTCTTTGTTGGACGTTGATTTTGGTTCTTATCCATTCGTTACGTCCTCGAATACGATCACAGCAGGAGCATGTACCGGTTTAGGAGTTGCGCCAAAGAATATTGGTGAGGTATTTGGAATTTTCAAGGCCTATGCAACTCGCGTGGGTTCTGGTCCATTCCCGACGGAATTGGAAGATGCAGTGGGAGAGCGTATGCGTCAGGAGGGGCGTGAATTTGGTTCGACGACTGGTCGTCCGCGTCGTTGTGGTTGGATCGATTTACCTGCCTTGAAATATGCGATGATGATTAACGGGGTGACTCAGTTAATTATGATGAAGGCGGATGTCTTGAATATTTTTGAAGAAATTCAAGTTTGTACGGGCTATGAAATGCCAGATGGTACGATTACGGATCAAATTCCATTTGAGATTACAGATATCAAGGTGAAACCGGTATACGAAACCTTGAAAGGTTGGAATTGTTCATTAGAGGGCATGCGCCGTTTTGAGGAATTGCCAGCTGAACTTTCGGCATATATTAAATTTTTAGAGAAGCATTTAGATTTGCCGATCAACTTTATTTCAACAGGTCCGGATCGCGAGGCTTGTGTGTTGCGCGGATCATTAGCATAAGATGACAGAGGAAATTGATTTAGCTGCATTATACGAGCATGAGGTGATCTATTGGGTCACGTCGGAGCGGCCTATAACGCAGCTAGATCAAGGACCTGTTGTTGCTGCCGAAGCAATTGTTGAAGTAGGTGTTCCTGCCATCGATACTCCTTGGCTGGTCATAGGCACCATTACCGAAGCGGAAAAAGCTCGATTACAATTGATTTTTTCGGCTCCCCCATTGACATTGCCGCAGGATGCCTGGTCCATCATGGATGCGGATCAAATTCAAGTTTCCTTGGAGGAATTTGTTTCGAAAACAGCCTCATCACGTTATATTTTCTTGGGGGAACACACCCTCGATGGGTTGCAGGTGAATCAGATTTCTTCGATTTCAACTAGTAAGGTGTATTATTTCCCACGCTTAATTTCAACCTTGACCGATGCCGAGAAGGCTTTGAAGTTGGAGTTCTGGAATGCCCTGAAGTCTTTGGTGTAGAGACGCTTCGCGTCAAATCCCCAGGTTAAACCCCGGGGTTATAAAACCTGCGATTTTCATATATTTCTAATCCTTGACTTCATTCTTGGGAATCGGCTGACGCGGTGCATCAAATCCCCAGGTTAAAACCCGGGGTTATAAAACTTGACTTCAGTCTGGGGAATCGGCGCAAAGTGCCTCAAACTTTGGCATACCGGTAAGGATTGCCAAAGGGCTACGTCTCTACAGATTGTACCTCGCCAAAGGTGTTACGTCTTGATTCGTGAATTCGCCTGCCTCGTATTTGAAATGCCCAGCCATGGCGATCATGCCGGCGTTATCCGTGCAGTATTGAAATGCTGGAATAAATACATCCCATCCTTCTTTTGCCCCCATTTCTTTCAGTCGGCTGCGAAGGCCGGAGTTGGCAGATACACCACCGGCTATCGCGATTTGCTTGCAGTTTTTCTCTCGCATCGCCTTTTTTACTTTACGCAAAAGCATATCGATCAGGCTTTTCTGAACGGACGCACAGATGTCGGCCTTGTTCTCTTCCACAAATGCCCCGTTTTTCTGGGTTTCCTTTTGGAGGAAATAGAGAATTTGCGTTTTGATTCCGGAGAAAGAAAAATTCAACCCGGGCATTTCGCCCAAGGAAAATGGGAAGCGGTCAGGATTTCCTTCTTGAGCAAGTTTATCAATCAGCGGCCCGCCTGGATAGGGGAGCCCGATGAGCTTAGCAGTCTTATCAAAGGCTTCGCCCACCGCATCATCTTGGGTTTCCCCGATGACCTCCATGTGCAATGCATCTTTGACCCAAACTAATTGGGTATGTCCGCCGCTTACTGTCAAGCAAAGAAATGGAAATTGGGGTTTAGGATCTTCGATAAAATGGGCCAATACATGCGCTTGCATGTGATTTACCTCAATTAATGGGATGTTCAAAGCCAAAGCTAAAGACTTCGCAAAAGAGGTTCCCACCAACAGTGCACCTAATAATCCGGGACCCCGTGTAAAGGCAATGGCATTCAGGTCATTTTTGTTTATATTTGCCTTTTGCAGGGCTTCCTGTACAACAGGAATGATCGCTTTTTGATGTTCTCTGCTGGCTAATTCGGGAACGACACCACCCCATTCCGTATGGATCAATTGGGTGGAAATAACGTTTGATTGCAAAACCCCATCCACCATGACGGCGGCAGAGGTTTCATCACACGAAGACTCGATGGCTAGTAAGTTCATTTAGCGTTTATTTGCAAAAATAAGGCAAAAAAAATAAACATGGTCAAATACCTAAAGATCCTAGCCAAATCAGTCCTTTATGGGTTGTTAGGGATCTTTTTGCTCATATTTACCTGTATCCTTTTGCTTCGTGCTCCTGCCAATCAGATGTTATTGGCAAATTATTTCAAACCCATCATTCAGCGTGAACTCGGTTATCCCGTTGAACTAAAGGGAATTCAAGTTAAGTTTTTCGACGAATTAAGTCTTTCTGGCTTACGTGTCCAGGATCCATGGGGGAAGGAAATGATTTACATTGAACATTTAGATGTGAATTTTAGCATCAATGATTTGTTCTTTGGGGGGGATCGGCCGACATTAGATTACGCGCGATTATTGCGTCCAAGGGTACATTTGGTATTGGAGAAAAAAGCGGGCCAAGTAAATTTAAATCACTTTATTGATCAAATCATTGCCTGGGTGAATCGGATTTCCCCGGGACCTTCTAAGGGATCTGCCACTTTTATTATTCGTGAGGCAGAGGTGGTAGAGGGTCAATTTTTATTGGATGATGAACAGGTACCGAACACGGGAACTGCCACCCATTTTGATCTATCCCATTTTGCGATTTCGCACATCAATTCAAAAGTAAAACAGTTTTATTCCCAAGGGGATACCATTGGATTACAGACGATTGGGTTTAAGGCGCGGCATGAAGCAACGCGTTTGCAAGTTAAACGGATGAATACGCATTTCATGATTTGTGACCGTCAAATGCGTTTCGATCAGTTGGATTTGGCTGTGAATGATTCCTATGTGGCCAATCAATTCGTTGTGAATTACAAGCATATTGAGGATTTGACACAATGGTTCGACAAGGCGAATATGCAAGCTAATTTGGTCAAAACACGTTTGTCTTCGGTGGATGTGGGAAGATTTATCGAGGCCATGTATCCATACAAAGGCATATACACCGTGCAAGGAAAATTGAATGGTACCGTAAAGCAATTGGCTTTGAAAAATTTCCAATTGGGTTTTGGGACAAAAAGTATGTTGCGGGGTGATTTTTCTTTCAAGGGTTTACCCGAAATTCCCAAGACGCAAATGGATTTTGATATGCGGAATTCCCTATTCATTCCACAGGATTTAGCCGTATTTATCTCGAAGCCTGCGGCAGATAAGATGCACATTTTGGGTCCTGTTTCTTTCCGTGGTAAATTCAATGGAACCCACATGAATTTTAGGACATCGGGTCAAGCCAATACAGGATTGGGTTACATGGAGGGTGATTTGTCCATGCGTTTAAAGGATTCCATGGCATTTTCTGGCTATGAGGGCCGAGTCGCATTGCGCAAGTTTAAATTAGGTAAATTGTTGGCTTTGGAGTCCTATTTGGGTACGATTGATTTGGCTGCCAAAATCAAAGGAACTGGTTTTTCAAACCAGTCGGCCAATGTCGATTTTGATGGCAATATATCCGAGATTAATTTCAATCGCTATGCCTATAAGCGGGTAAGTTTAAAAGGGAATTTGCAGAAGCAATTGTTTAAAGGAACGGTTGCAGTGAAAGATTCGCATTTGGTGGCCAATATGCTTGGAGAAATCAATTTGCGTCAGGCAAAGCCGACCTACCAATTGGAGGGTAAAGTGGAGCGGGCAGATTTGGCCCATCTGCATTTTACGCAAGAGGCTATCCGACTGAAATCTAATTTTGATATTGATTTGGCCTTGAATTCTTGGGACGATTTAACGGGTCGGGGAATCTTCCAAGATGTCTATATTCAGAAGCCAAAAATGGAAGATTTGGCCATCGATATGGTGACATTTAATTCGGAAATGCGTGCAGAGTCGAAGCGGCATTATATGTTGAATTCACCTTTTGTTTCCGTCGAAGTAAATGGGGATTTTGTGCCGAGTAATTTGCAAAAGGAGCTCGTTCAATTATGGGATGAGTACCGATTGTATTTTCAAAAGAATGAGTTCGAACGTAATACCTATTATGCCCAAAAAGTACACGAAACGGCTAGTCGGTATGGCGCTGATTTTACCATTGTTTGTCATGATGCGGCCCCTTTGTTGAAGCGTCTTTACCCAAGTCTGGGTGTTGCGCACAATACTGTTTTTTCCGGTAATATTACCAAAGGGCGTAGTTTCCAGGTAAGTCTAGAGGCTTATCCTGACACCCTAGTGCTGGGAGGATATAAATTTTACCAGTCGGTTTTCTCGTTTCAAAGTTCTAAATATTTAGGTGGTCCTGAGGTTTCTTCAAGTTTGATTTTTCAGTCACGTAAGCAGCAATTGAATTTTTTAACGCCCACTGAAAACTTCAAGTTGGACGCTTTGTGGGATCAGGATCGTATTAATTTCGGATTGGATTTCAAGCAGCAGGGGGAGGAGAATATGGCACATTTAGGGGGCTTGTGGAAGTTTGAAAAAGACGGATTGTCTCTGAAATTCAAGGATTCGTATCTACGGATTTTGGGACAAGATTGGTCCGTAGATCCGGAGAATCGGGTACGTATTCAAGGCCAAGATTTACGAGCGGAACATGTGTTGATTTCAAACAAAAAGCAATCGATTGCCTTGCAAGGAAGTATCTCGATGGATTCGACGGAAACCTTAAAGTTGAAGGTTCATAAATTCCAATTGGGTACGCTCGCACCACTGTTTGCAACCAAAGTACAAGGTGAAATGAATGCCGAATTTAGCTTGCAAAATTGGTATCAAAATACGCATTTGGATTCTTGGTTATTATTGGATTCGTTGCGCTTAGATAAGTTTTACATCGGGGATTTTCAGGGAGTGGGGACCTATGAGGCAGCGGCTCAACTGATGGATTTGAATTACCATTTGAATCGTTTGGGGGAATCGGTGTTGTCGGTGAGTGGTACCTATCGCCCATTCGAAGAATCAGATAAATTAAATGTTCGTGCAGAGTTGAACAAGACGAATTTGCAAATTTTCGAACCCTTTATGAAGGGGATATTTTCGAATTTGGGTGGGGATGCTTCCGGCGAATTGCACATCGGTGGGCGTTTCCAAGAGCCAATTTTGGATGGTAAAATCATCGTTCGAAACGGAAAAACAACATTCGATTATTTGAATACGCGAATCCTTTTCGCGGATACGGTGCTGTTTAAGTCGAGGCAAATTACCGGCCAAAACTGGTTATTAAAAGATCCAGAAGGGAATACGGCACGGATGAATGCCCGACTGGCATTTCCGAAAGGCAGTCCGTTTGAGTTGGATTTAAAGGCGGATTTGAATCATTATAAATTGTTAAATACGGTCCGAACAGCGAAGTCGATCTATTATGGAACGGGTTTTGCGACGGGGCCTTTTGCGATTCGTGGGACCTTGGATCATTTGGTGATTTCGGCCGATTTGAAGAGTGATCGAGGGACCCGATTGTTCATTCCATTGGACCGCGAATATGAGCAATTGGATCAAGGGGACTTTGTATTTTATAGCCATACATTAGCTGCAGCAGCCGAGTTGAATCAAAAGCCTTTGGTGAATCAATTGAAGCAAGATGGAATCACAATGGATTTAAATTTGGCATTGACACCTGAGGCCTATGGGGAGGTGCAATTTGATGCAAAGAAAGGCGATATTATGCGTGTGTACGGCATGGGGAATATCAAGATGACCTTGGATAACATAGGGGATTTCAAGATGAATGGTGATTATGCGATTGATCAGGGGGACTATACATTTACTTTACAGAACTTAATTAACAAGAAATTTGCCATCCAACGAGGGTCGAAGATCTCTTGGAAAGGGGATCCTTTGGAGGCCAATGTGGACATCAAAGCGGTTTACACGCAATATGCGTCCTTGTTTCCAATCTTGTTGGATACGACCAATAAGAGTAATATGCCTGAATTCAAGCGGCGTTATCCAGTAGATGTGACGATTAATTTGCAGAATCGTTTGTTGTCGCCAAATATTTCATTTGATATAGGTATTCGTGATTATCCCAAAGATGTGCATTTAAATGGTGCGGTGACGGCCTTTGCGAATCGGATCAAGACGGATGAACAGGAGTTGACACGTCAAGTCAGTAATGTGTTGTTGTTTGGCCAATTGGTTTCTCCATTCGGGGGATCTGGAATTGCGATTAGTAATTTGATGGGGAATTTTACGGAAATGCTGTCGAACCAACTGAGTAATTTGGCTTCTAAAATAGATAAGGATTTGAATGTGGATGTGTATTTGGGTGGGGGTGTTTTGAATCAGGATATCCTATCTAATTTGCAATTGCGCGCGTCTTATAATGTTAATGATCGTTTGCGCATTACCCGCAGCGGCGGTTTTACGGATGCACGAAATCAAACAAGTCCTCAATTGTTATTAGGTGATTGGGCATTGGAATGGTTTATGAATCGCGATGGATCTTTGCGATTGAAGACTTATAACCGAAATGTGCAAACCTCATTGGCGGGTTCATTAAACTCTTATCAAATCAATCAGACGATTGGGTCGAGTATGCTGTTTACGAAGAGTTTCTCGAAGTGGTGGTGGGAGAAGAATTAAGAGGTAAGAGTTAAGAGGTAAGAGTTAAGAGTTAAGAGGTAAGAGGTAAGAGGTAAG
>JACCDU011259847.1_pt1 | contig 14707 bp, 11 predicted proteins | sample 7446081 | NCBI WGS metagenome assembly JACCDU01 (sample SAMN15323447, study PRJNA562643) | freshwater metagenome | isolation source: river surface water | place: USA:Blue River Watershed | collected 2017-08-17
GACCTTGGATGCCGCTCTCGGCGCTGGGACGCACAGGCTTCATCCAAGGGAAGCCTTGGTAGCTGTGTTGTTCCAAGCTTTGGAAGATTTCGCCACAGCCAAAGGGGCTGGCGTTTTGCTGGGTGCGCTGACGCTCGGCTTGTAACGTAGCCAGGTCATCAAAGCCACGCAACACAATCATTTGATTGAGCACACCGATGTCGGTGAACCAGCAGCCCAGCAACTCGCCTTGGCCTTGGGCGGCGAAGGTTTGTACGTTGGCAGCGGCTTGGGCGGCGGTGCCAAAAGGCAGCGTCATAGTGGCGAGTTCGTAGTACATGGGAGAAGTCCTTTTGAAAAATGAATGTTCTGTCGACACGCGCGCCGCATGGTGCGCCGCGATGTAACCAAAGGTCATGGCCGGCCCCAAGGTGATGCCGCCACTCGGGTAGTTGCCGCCCATCATGCTGGAGAGGTCGTTGCCACCGGCGTACAAACCGTCGATGGCTTGGCCCTGGGCGTCGAGTACTTGCGCGTGCTCGTTGCAACGCAAGCCTGCGAAGGTGCCCAAGCTGCCCGCCACCACGCGCACGGCGTAGAACGGTCCGTCCTGAATAGGCGCCATGCACGGGTTGCGGCCGCTGTGGGTGGCGTCGCCCTGCATGCGGTTGTAAGGGGTTTGGCCTTTGGCAAATTCGCCGTCGTAGCCAATGTCGGCTTGGGTGTTGTAGCGCGCCACGGTGTTGTGCAAGGCCACCGCATCAATGCCGCACACATGCGCCAGCTCGGCCAAGGTGTTGCCGCGTTGCAAATAGCCATTGGCCAACATGCCGTGCAAAGGGACGGGCGCGGGCTTGACCGCGCCCAAGCCCCAGCGGCGGATGAAGCGGTGGTCCACCACCAGCCAGGCTTGCACAGGCTCGCCTTCGGGCAAGGCCTGCAGCAGGCCTTGCATGAAGTCGTGGTAAGAGTCAGCCTCGTTGGTGAAGCGTTTGCCAAAGCGCGTCACCGCAATCAGGCCCGGTTTGCCGCGCTCGATCAGATGCGGAAAGTGCGCCACCGTGCCATCGGCTCTGGGCACCAAGGACACGGGCGCCATGGCGGCGGCGTGCTTCAAATCGGTGGCCACCACCGCGCCCACGGCTTCGCCCATGCGCAAGCCGTCGCCGGTGTTGCCGCGTGACGCGGCCGAGAAATGTTGCAGCCCGGTTGGGTCATGCGGCAGCAGCGCGCGTTTGCGTTGCACATCGTGCGGAAAACCACCGGTGGCCAACACCACACCGCGCTTGGCGCGAACGGTGTGCTCCACCCCATCGCGCATCACCACCGCGCCGCGCACGGCGGAGGTGCCGTTGGCGCCCTCGTCCATCACCAAACGCACAGCGGGGCTGTTGACGCGAATGTCCACCCCGACATCAAAGGCCGATTTGGCCAAGCCCGCCACCAAGGCATTGCCATTGACCAGGTGCATGCCACGACCATGCAACGCCACATCCCACACATAACGCGCGACGCGTTGGGCCACATAAAAGAACGAGCCCCAGGACCGCAGGGCATTGAAGAAGTGGCGAATGTCGGCGCCCGAGGCGATGCCCATGCCCATGAACGTGGTTTCGTACAAAGGCTTTTTGAGCTGTTGGATGTGCTGGCCCAACAAGCGACCGTCAAACGGCGCGGCACAGACCGAGCGGCCGCCCAAAGCCGCGTCTTCGGTGCGGCCATGAAAGTCGGGAATGACATTGCCGTCAATGAACTGCAAGGCCGTGTGTTCTTCAAAAAAGCGCACCATGCGCGGGCCTTGGTTTAAAAACGCACGTGCACGCGCTTCGTCAAACTGCTCACCCAACTCATGGCGTAAATAAGACAGCGGTTTTTCAATCGGTTCTGCGATGCCCGCTTTGAGCGCCAAGAGGTTGCGCGGAATCCACATCCAGCCGCCCGACCAAGCGGTGGTGCCGCCGTAGTGCGGGTCTTTTTCGACCACGATCACTTTCAAACCCAGATGTGCCGCCGTCACAGCGGCAGACAAGGCGCCTGCGCCTGAGCCGATCACCAAGAGATCGCAGGTGTCTTCAGGGGCAGTGTGTGTGTGATGGGCGCGGGAGGTCATGTCTCAAACGGGTTCAGGCGTTGCAGTTCAAGCGGCATAAATCGGCTGACGGTCTTTGGGCAAGCTGCGCTGGCTGAAGAAAGGCGAGGCACCACTGGCCGCCGCCAGCTGCGCGGCAAACGAGACCAACTCAGTACCCAAGGCCAGCATGCGTTCCTCGGTGAAGCGCACCGTGGGGCCGGCAATGCTGATGATGCCAATCGGCGCTTGTCCGGCCAAACGCACGGGTGCGGCCATGGCGTTCAAGCCTGCGGTGTAGGTTTCTTGGGTCAGCGAGTAGCCGCGTGCGCGCGCCTCGTTGACCATTTGCAGCACGGCTTGCAACGAAGCCGGGGCATTGGGGCCGTAGTCTGCCGGTGCACCCAAGCCTTGTTTGGCCACCAAGGCCAAAGCCTCGTCGTCGTTCAAGGCCATCATCCAAGCCAGGCCTGAGGCCGAACAGCTCAAGCGGGCGTCGCTGCCCATGTCGGGGTCGTAGCGCAGGCCTTGGCGTGCGCCTTGGGCGCGGGCCACCCAGGTCAGGCGCTCACCGTCGACCACCGACAAGCGCACCAGCTCGCCCGAAATTTGGGCCAGGCGATCAAGCAGGGGCTGGGCAATGTCGACGATGCCGGTGTTGCTGAGAAAGCTCAAGCCCATGGACACCAGCTTGGTGGTCAACACATAGTCGCCATGGTCGCGGGTTTGGCGCACATAGCCGCAACGCACCAAGTCGGCCAACAGGCGGTGCACGGCGCTGCGGGGAATGTTGAGCTGGTCCGCAATGGCGGCCAATTCCAGGCCGTCGCCGTGGGCAGACAGCAGCTCAAGAATGCCAAGGGTTCGCTCTAGGACACCGTTCATGAAGGGCTTTGGTTGGGGCTGAAAGATGAATTGGCTCAAAGTTTACCGAAAAACAGAAACAAATTCAATAGTTGAATCAGATTCCATTTTTAGATAAGATTTGACCATTCCTTTCCATCCACAGGTTTCAACCATGCTCGACAACTACAGCGGTGCCACGCGCGTGCACTTCATCGTGGGCGACCCGATCGCCCAAGTTAAATCCCCGTTTGGCGTCACCCAAGCGTTTGAGCAAGCGGGTCGTGACGCGATCTGCGTGCCCGCACATGTGCCCACCGCTGAGTTGAGCCAGTGGCTGGACGGTGTGTCGAAGTCCAAAAACGTGGACGGCATCATCGTCACCGTGCCGCACAAATTTGACTGCTACGCCCTGTGCGCCACTGCTTCGCCACGCGCCGAGTTTTTGAAAACCGTCAACACCATGCGCCGCAACGCCGACGGCACTTGGTACGGCGACATGTTTGACGGCCTGGGCTATGTCGAGGCCATGCGTGCCAAAGGCTGCCAGCCCGAAGGCAAAAAAGCCTTGTTGGTCGGCGCCGGTGGCGCGGGCTCAGCCATCGCCCATGCGCTGGTGATGGCCGGGGTGAGCGAACTGGCCATTCATGACCCCGACCTCACACGCCGCGACACCTTGATCCAACGCCTGGCCAGTTTGAACAAAGCCAAAGTCACCGCCGGCAGCCCCGACCCCACAGGCGTGGACATTGCGCTCAACGCCACCCCGATTGGCATGAAAGCCAGCGACCCCACCCCCATCGACGTTCGTGGCATCACGGCCCAAATGTTTGTGGGCTGCGTGATCACGGCACCGGCCGTGCCCCCGCTGATCGAAGCGGCCCGTGCCAAGGGCTGCGCCACCATGACCGGTGCCGACATGTTTGCGCGGGTGCGTGACTTGATGGTGAATTTCTTAATCGGGAACTAAGTCGGGAGCTGAACGCATGAACGCCAAAACTTTTGCCAAAGACCACACGCCCAACACTGCACTGTCGCAGCTGAGCGAGGACGACAGCTTTGACGTGGTCGTCATCGGCGCCGGTGGCGCTGGCATGTCGTCGGCCCTGTTTGCCACCCTCAAGGGCGCACGCGTGCTGCTGGTCGAGAGCACTGAATACCTGGGCGGCACCACCGCCTTGTCAGCCGGCACCACCTGGGTGCCAGGCACAGACAAAGGTCTAAAGGTGGAACCACGCGACACGCTGGAGCGCGCCAAAACCTTTTTGAACAACGCGGTGGGCAGCCGCGCCGAGCAAGCCTTGCGCGACGCTTTTATCGACAACGGCCACAAAGCCATTGCCCTGCTGGAAGCGCAAACCGATGTGAACTACCAGGTGCGCGCGCTGCACCCCGACTATTTGTCAGAGCTGGAAGGCTCGGTGTTGCGCGGCCGGGCGATTGAGCCGATTCCTTTTGATGGCCGTTTGCTCGGCGGGGCCTTGAAGCTGATTCGCCCGCCCATCCCCGAATTCACCGTGCTCGGCGGCATGATGGTGGACCGCGACGACATTGCCAACTTGCTCAAGCTGACCCAATCGTGGTCGGCCTTTGTGTATTCCACCCGCATCATCTTGCGTCACGCCATGGACAAACTGCTGTGGGGCCGTGGCACGCGTTTGGTGATGGGCAATGCGCTGATCGCGCGTTTGCTCTACTCACTGATGCAACGCAACGCCACCCTCCTCACCCAAACCAAGGTGGAGAACATCGTGAAAAAAGGCGATGCCGTGCACAGCGTGGTGCTGAGTCAAGGCAATGTCAAACGCACGGTGCGCGTCAAAGGCGGTGTGGTTATGGCCAGCGGTGGCTTCAACCGCCACCCCACCAAGCGCGCCGAGATGCTGCCCGGTGCGGATGTGAAGTGGTGCCCCGGCGCCCCCGGCCACACTGGCGCTGCGCAAGATTTGGCCTTGGCCGCCGGCGCACGTTTTGGCGAAGGTGGCCTGAGCAACGCGTTTTGGGCCCCCGTGTCCACACGCCAGCGTGCCGATGGCACCACCGCTGTGTTCCCCCACTTTGTGATGGACCGCGGCAAGCCCGGCATGATCACCGTCAACCAAAACGGCCAGCGCTTTTTGAACGAGTCCACCTCGTACCACCTGTTTGGCATCGCCATGCAAGAAGCCCACCAACACACGCCCAGCGTGCCCTCGTGGCTGATTGCCGATGCCGCCGCCTTGAAGCGCTACGGCATGGGCATGGTGCGCCCCGGTGGTGGCGGCTTGGCGCCTTTCTTAGCAGACGGTTATTTGACCGAAGCCAACAGCCTGGGCGAGCTGGCCCAAAAACTCGGCATGCGTGCCGATGTGTTGCAAGCCACTGTGGCCGCCTTCAACGAAAGCGCCATCAAAGGTGAGGACAGCGTCTTCCAGCGCGGAACCACCGACTACCAACGTGCCAACGGCGATGCCCAGTGGGACGGCCCCAACCCCTGTTTGGGCGCACTCACGCAAGGGCCGTTCTACGCGGTGCGCTTGTACCCCGGCGACATTGGTGCGGCCACCGGTTTGTTGACTGATGTGCACGCACGTGCCATCGACGGCTACGGACACATCATTCCTGGTCTGTATGCCTGCGGCAACGACATGCACTCCATCATGGGCGGCACCTACCCAGGCCCAGGCATCACGATTGGCCCAGGCCTGACCTTTGGCTATCTGGCCGCCGAGCATGCGGTGGAGCGCGCACGCCAGAGCTGATCCGCGCCCAGAAGAAGCGGCTCACTACAATAGTCGCTTCTTCAACAGCCTCTGGATCAACACCATGAACCGCTGCACTTTGCCCAACGGGCAGGCTCTGTCATGAGCCGCAAAGTCTTCATCAAAACCTTCGGTTGCCAAATGAACGAGTACGACTCGGACAAGATGGCTGACGTGCTGGGAGAAGCCCAGGGTTACGAAAAAACCGACGACCCCGAACTCGCCGACCTGATTGTTTTCAACACCTGCTCGGTGCGTGAAAAAGCGCAAGAAAAAGTGTTTTCCGATCTCGGTCGCATCCAACATTTGAAAGCCAAGGGCGTCAAGATTGCCGTGGGTGGCTGCGTGGCCAGCCAAGAAGGCGACACCATCATCGCCCGCGCGCCCTATGTGGACGTGGTGTTTGGCCCCCAAACCCTGCACCGCTTGCCAGACTTGTTGAACCAGCGCGAAGCACTGGCCAAGCCGCAAGTCGACATCAGCTTCCCCGAGATTGAAAAATTCGACCACTTGCCCCCCGCCCGCGTGGAAGGCGGCAGCGCCTTTGTGAGCATCATGGAAGGCTGCAGCAAATACTGCAGCTACTGCGTGGTGCCCTACACCCGTGGCGAAGAAGTGAGCCGCCCGTTTGACGACGTGTTGGTCGAAGTGGCAGGCTTGGCCGCGCAAGGCGTGAAAGAAGTCACACTCTTGGGCCAAAACGTCAATGCCTACCGTGGCGCCATGGGCAGCACGTCCGAGATTGCCGACTTTGCGCTGCTCATCGAGTACGTGGCCGAGATTCCTGGTATCGAGCGCATCCGCTACACCACCAGCCACCCCAACGAGTTCACCCAGCGCCTGATTGATGTGTACGCCAAGGTGCCGCAACTGGTGAGCCATTTGCACCTGCCCGTGCAGCACGGCAGCGACCGCATTTTGATGGCCATGAAACGCGGCTACACCGCCATGGAATACAAGAGCACGGTGCGCAAGCTGCGCGCCATTCGCCCTGACATGGCCATGAGCTCGGACTTCATTGTGGGCTTTCCGGGCGAGACCGAGGAAGACCATCAAAAGCTCATCAAGCTCATGCACGATGTGTACTTTGACAACTCGTTCAGCTTCATCTTCAGCCCACGCCCCGGCACGCCTGCAGCCAACCTGCACGACGACACACCGCACGCGGTAAAGCTGCGCCGCTTGCAAGAGGTGCAAAAAATCATCGACGACAACATGCGCGACATCAACGTGCAACGCGTGGGCACGGTGCAACGCGTGTTGGTGGATGGCTTCTCCAAAAAAGACGCTACCGAGCTGCGTGCGCGCACCGAGTGCAACCGCATCGTCAACTTCAAAGGCGGGCCCAACCCTGAGCGTTTGATGAACCAGCTGATCGACGTGAAGATCACCGAGGCCAACCCGCATTCGTTGCGGGGTGAGGTGGTGGTTCAGTAAACCCCGTCTGAACGTCAGCATTTCCAACCAACGAGTCGCCTTTGTGCGGCTCGTTCGCTTTGGGGCTTGTATAAACTGAACGAATACAACGAGACAAGCCCATGAAAGCAGAACTGAACGAGCGCATCACGCGCATTGGACCGAACACCCCTTGCGGCAACTTGATGCGCCACTACTGGCAACCCGTGGCGCTGGTGGACGAATTCAACCCCGCGCTGGACCCGCGCATGGGCGTGCGCCCTGTCAAAGCGGTGCGCGTGCTGGGCCAAGACCTGGTGTTGTTCAAAAACGCACAGGGCGAATTTGGCTTGCTCGACCGCGACTGCCCGCACCGTGGCGCCGACTTGGCGTTCGGCCGCAACGAGGGCGACGGTTTGCGCTGCCCCTTTCACGGTTGGAAATTTGATGTGACCGGCCAATGCCTAGAAACGCCCGCAGAACCCACAGGCAGCAAGCTGTGCCAGCACGTGAAGCAACGGCACTACCCGCTGGTCGAGCGCAGCGGCATTTTGTTTGGCTGGTTTGGCCCTGAAGACAGCACACCACCGCCCTTCCCTGCACTGGACTGTTTCACTGCGCCCAACAGCCACACCTTCGCCTTCAAAGGGCTGTGGCAATGCAACTGGTTGCAAGCGTTTGAAGTGGGCGTGGACCCGGCGCATGCCTCGTTCTTGCACCGCTTCTTTTTTGACGAGTCGCTGGACGACACCTACGGCAAGCAGTTTCGCGGTGCCAGCGCAGGTGACATCAACGGCGAGCGCTGGCCCATGACCAAGGTGATGCGCGAGTTTGACCAACCGCAGATCAGCGTGGACGCCATGCCGTTTGGCATGCGCCTGACCGCGCTGCGGCCCATGAACGAGGCCCTCACCCATGTGCGCGTGACGAACGCGATTTTTCCGCACACCTTTGTGATTCCGCTCTCCGAGACCATGACCATCACCCAGATGCATGTGCCCGTGGACGACACCCACACCTACTGGTATTCGGTGTTCACCAGCTTTGCTGGCCCGGTCGACAAAGAGGCCATGCGCAACCAGCGGCTGAACGCGATTGACCTGCCTGACTACATCCCCAAATCGGGCAAACACAACCATTGGGGCTTCAGCGCCGAAGAACAAAACACCCGCACCTACCTCGGCATGGGCGAAGACGACATCAATGTGCACGACCAATGGGCTTGCGAGAGCATGGGCCCGATTCAAGACCGCACCCGCGAGCACTTGGGCACCAGCGACAAAGCCATCATGGCCAACCGCCGCAATCTGCTGCAAGCGATTGACGATGTCGAGGCAGGCAAATTGCCGCTCGGACTGGCACAACCCGATGTGGCCGCCCAACGCATGGGCCCCGACACCGTGGACGGCATTGCGCCCGCGCAAGGCTGGCAAGACTGGTGGCGCCATGCAGTGGATAGCAAACGCCAAGGCGCACCTTGGAATGCCGCCTTGCCCGAAGGTCAGCAGTGAGCCGCACCAACACTGACATCAACACCGATGCCATGCAGCGCACGGCACGTCTGATTGAAAGCAGCGGCTTGGAGCTGGTGCGCTTTGCGTGGTGCGACACCCACGGCATGCTGCGCGGCAAAACACTCACCGCCGCTGCTGCCGTGAAAGCCTTGCGCAGCGGCGTGGGCATGGTGAGCACCTTGATGCTCAAAGACACCTCCGACCGCACGGCGTTCAAAGTGTTTGAAGCGGGCATTGCCGATGAGCTGCCGGGTTTCGAGTTCGCCAGTAACTTGCTGCTGATGCCTATTCAAGACAATTTCGAGGGCAGCTTCAAGGTCTTGCCCTGGACAGAGAAAACCGGCTGGGTGCAATGCCAACCGGTGTTTCAAAACGGCACGCCCGTGCCTTTGGACACCCGCCGCCAACTGCAACACGCCTTGGCGCAGTTGGCGCAACGCGGCTGGGGCATGGTCTGCGGCTTGGAGGTGGAATTTCACATCTACCGCCTCAAAGACCCCACGCATGGCCTGGACCTCGACCCGCACACCGCCGCATGGCCCGGGCCTGCCCCCGAGGTGAGCTTGATTCACCCCGGCTACAACTTGCTGTCCGAACATTTGTTTGACATGAGTGAGGAGCCGCTGCGCATCGTGCAGCACACCGCGCAGGCTTTGGGCTTGCCTTTACAGTCGTTGGAGATCGAACTCGGCCCCAGCCAGGTCGAAGCGGTGTTCGACGCCACCGACGCCCTCACTGCCGCCGACAACATGGTGCTGTTTCGCAGCGCCGTCAAACAAGCCTTGCGGCGTGCGGGCTACCACGCCACCTTCATGTGCCGCCCGCCGTTTGAACAGATCATGTCCAGCGGTTGGCACTTGCACCAGTCCTTGGTCGATGCGACAACGGGTCGCAACCTGTTCATGCGCGATGCAGCAGCGCCCCACACGCATGCCAACGACGCACACCACACGCTGTCTGACATGGGGGCGCAGTATTTAGCCGGCTTGCTGGCCCATGCGCCAGGCATGACGGTGATGTGCACGCCCACCGCCAACGGCTTTGGCCGCTTTCGGCCCAACGCTTTAGCACCGCAATCGATTCTGTGGGGGCGCGACAACAGGGGCGCCATGCTGCGCGTGGTCGGCCAAGCCGGTGACACCGCGACACGGATTGAAAACCGCTTGGGCGAACCGGCCGCCAACCCTTATCTGTACATGGCATCGCAAATTCACGCCGGTTTGGCCGGTGTGCAAGCAGGCCTCATACCGCCCCTGGCCACGGATTCGCCTTACGCCGATGCCGCCGATGCCGCCGACCAGGCTGAGGCCACGCGCATTCCGAACACCTTGGGCCGAGCGCTCGTCGCGCTGCAACAAGACACCGCGATGTGCCAAGGGTTTGGGCAAGACTTTGTGCGCTACTACCAGCGCATCAAAACCGCCGAGCAACAACGTTTTGATGCGGCCGAGGACAAACTGGAATTTCAGCGGCGAGAATATTTCAACCGCATTTGATGTCCACCTTCAGACGAGACACCCATGATCCAAATCCATGTATTTGAAAACGCCCAAGATACACAAGGCAAAACCATCACCGCCAAAGCAGGCCAGAGCCTGATGAAAGCCGCCGTGGCGGGCGATATTGATGGTGTGGCCGCAGACTGCGGTGGCACACTCACCTGTGCCACCTGCCATGTGATGGTGCGTGAACCTTGGTTGGGCCAATTGCCTGCCATGACCGATGACGAAGACGGCATGCTCGACTTTGCCGCCTGCGCACGCCAAGCCAACAGCCGCCTCTCGTGTCAGATCATCTTGACCGATGCCATGGACGGCATGCAGATCGATTTGCCCGCCAGTCAGTATTGACGCGCATCGCACGGCCAAAACCGTGCGATGGTTTAGCGCATGCCGGGAAAGCCGCCACCGCCCATGCCTGGCATGCCTTTCATGCCGCCGAGTTTTTTCATCATCTTCATCAAGCCGCCGCCGCGCATTTTCTTCATCATGTCTTGCATTTGCTCGAATTCTTTGAGCAAACGGTTGACGTCTTGCACCTGAACGCCCGCACCCGCTGCAATGCGGCGCTTGCGCGTGGCCTTGATGAGTTCGGGCTTGCGGCGCTCCAGCTCGGTCATGCTGTGGATGATGCCTTGCTTGCGACCGATGTCTTTTTCGGCCTTGTCCATGTCCACCTGACCGGCCTTGGCCGCCATTTGCGTGGGCAATTTGTCCATCAAATTCGACAAGCCGCCCATGGAACGCATTTGCTGAATTTGGGACAAGAAATCGTTGAGGTCAAAGTTGTCACCGCGTTTGACTTTGTCGGCCAGCTTTTGCGCCGCTGCCATGTCCACGCCGGCAGTGACTTGCTCAACCAAGGCCACGATGTCGCCCATGCCCAGCACACGGCCTGCATGACGGTTGGCGTCAAACAACTCCAAGCCATCCAGCTTCTCGCTGGTACCGGCAAACTTGATGGGCGCACCGGTGATTTGGCGCACCGACAGCGCCGCGCCCCCGCGTGAGTCGCCATCGAGCTTGGTCAGCACAATGCCCGTCAAAGGCAGCGCATCGCTGAAGGCTTTGGCCGTGTTGATGGCGTCTTGACCTTGCATGGCGTCGACCACAAACAAGGTTTCCACCGGGTTCAACACGCTGTGCAGGGTTTGAATTTCGCGCATCAGCGCTTCGTCAATCGCCAAACGACCGGCGGTGTCGACCAGTAACACGTCAAAGTAGTGCTTGCGTGCGTAATCCAACGCAGCGCGTGCAATGTCTTCGGGTTTTTGGTCGGGCGAGCTGGGGAACCATTCGGCACCCGCTTGCGCGGTGACGGTTTTAAGCTGCTCAATCGCTGCCGGGCGGTACACGTCGCCCGAGACAGTCAGCACTTTTTTCTTGCGCTGATTGATGAGCCAGCGCGCCAGCTTGGCGGTGGTGGTGGTTTTACCGGCACCTTGCAAACCCGCCATCAAGATCACGGCGGGCGGTTGGGCGGCGAGGTTCAAGTCGCTCACACCCTCGCCCATGGTGGCGGCCAGCTCTTGGTTGACGATGGCGACCAAGGCTTGGCCTGGCTGCAACGAACCAATCACTTCTTGGCCCAGCGCTTTGTCTTTGACGCGCGCAATGAAGTCGCGCACCACGGGCAGCGCCACGTCGGCTTCGAGCAAGGCCATACGCACCTCGCGCAACATGTCGGCCACGTTGCTTTCGGTGATGCGGGCCTGTCCGCTGATGTGTTTGACGAGGCGCGAGAGTTTGTCGGTCAGGGCTGAGGCCATATGAACCCCTTGATAGGGCTGGTGTTCTGTGTGTAGCGAAACGCTAAACTGTTGCCATGATTTTAGCCAGCGACTCACCCCTAGCCCTGTGGCTTGGCCTGCCCACGGCCTTGGCCTATGCGTTGACCGCGCTGATTGGGCCGCGCTTGTCACTGCACCAAGGCCACCGCCTGCTGTGGGTGCCTTGGGGACTGCACGGCTTGGGGCTGGTCTTTGCCTTGTTTGGCCCCCAAGAAGGCGGTGCACGTTTTGGTTTTGCCCCGGCCTTGTCGGTCACCGCGTGGCTGATGCTGACGTTTTATGTGTTGGAGCAGCATTGGTTTCCCCAACTGCGCACGCGCTGGACCTTGGCCATGTTGGGCGCAGCGGTGGTGGTGTTGGCGGCTTTGTTTCCTGGCGCACCACTGCATGTGGCGGCTTCGCCATGGCTACCGTTGCATTGGGCCTTGGGCATCGCCTCGTATGGTTTGTTTGCCGCCGCGGTCATCCACGCGTGGATGATGACGCGGGCCGAGAAAAACATGCGCCAAGCAGCAGACTCGCCCGTGGGATTGCCCTTGCTCACGCTGGAGCGCTTGACCTTTCGCTTTGTCAAGGCTGGTTTTGCGTTGTTGACCGCCACGCTGGCCGCCGGTTGGTTGTTTGGCGACAGCTTGTATGGCGCCCAAGCCGCTTGGCGCTGGGACCACAAAACCGTGTTCTCGCTCTTGTCCTGGGTGACGTTTGCGGTGCTGCTGATCGGCCGCAGCCGTTTTGGTTGGCGCGGACGCAAAGCGGTGCGCGTGCTCTACATCGGCACCGGCTTGTTGCTCTTGGGCTATGTGGGCTCACGCTTTGTGATGGAAGTGATCCTGGGGCGCACGCTATGAAATACCTGGTGCTGTTGCTGGTCGCAGTGGCCGGCATTTGGTGGCTGCGCCAACAACGTCGGCCAGATCACCCCTCATCTCGCCCCCCCAGCGGTCCACACACCATGGTGGCCTGCACACAGTGCGGCGTGCATGTGCCAGAAGCGGAGGCCGTGCCAGGCCAACGTGGCACTTATTGCAGCGAGGCGCATCGCCAGCGCCATGAAGGTTGACGGTGGCCCACGCTGAGCCGCTGTGGCGTGATGGCTGGTACCAGTCAGCGCAGCACACGCCTTCGCCCAACTTTGGCCCTCGCCCTGAAGGGGCTCAGATTGACTTGGTGGTGATTCATTCCATCAGCCTGCCCCCCGGCGTCTACGGCGGGCCAGAGGTGGAGGCCCTGTTCACCAACACCTTGGATTGGGCTGCGCACCCCTACTTTGAACAGATTCGCGGCATGGAGGTGTCGTCGCACTTTTTCATCCGCCGCGACGGCCGCTTGATTCAGTTCGTGAGTTGCGATGACCGCGCTTGGCACGCCGGGCGCTCGCACTACCGAGGCCGTGACAACTGCAACGACGATTCGATTGGCATTGAACTCGAAGGGCTGGAAGGGTTGACCTTCGAAGACGCGCAGTACCAGACCTTGACGCATTTGTGCCAGGCCATCGCCACACACTACCCCTTGGCTCACATCGCGGGACACGAGCATGTGGCACCCGGACGCAAACAAGACCCCGGCGTGGGTTTTGATTGGGCAGTTTTGCAACAGGGATCAACCTTTCCTATTACGTGGTTTCCCGAAAATATTTTTCTTTCTTTCGATTCGAAAAAAAATTCTTAAACGCACTGGCTGCGCACTGAGTTTGTGCAGCGCCAAGATGGCCTAAGAATTGATGCGGACTGGCACGCCAAACCGCTTGCCAAAGCGCTTGAAATCGACCTTTCAAATTTGCAACGGCGCCAACATTAGCTTGTTCGCGGGTGTCAGAAAATCCTCATCGACCTGACAGCATTTGTCATGGGTAAATTTTTGTGCAATATCAGACCAAACACTACCCCTAGTGTCTTGATAGCATCGCGGACACCAGATATAGTGTGTCCCGTTGACGCCAACGCCTTGAATGCGAGCGCGCCAAAGCGGTCTTTCACAGCCCCTGATTGCGGCCACAGACCCACAACGAACAAATTAAAACGAAGGAAGAAGCCACCATGCACATTGCTGAACACGCAGCCCCTAGCGCGAGCACAAGCGCCATGCCTGCCGCGCAAGATCGCGCCGCCTCAGACACCCACAGCACCCTCATGCACTACCAGATCATTCGCCGCAACGGCGCTGTGGTGCCGTTTGAGCCCGCCAAGATTGCTGTGGCCATGATGAAGGCGTTTTTGGCTGTGCACGGCACGCAAGGTGCGGCCTCGGCCAGCGTGCGCGAAATGGTTGAAGCCTTGACCCAAGGCGTGGTGCGCGCGTTGATGCGCTCACGTCCAGGCGGCGGCACCTTCCACATTGAAGATGTGCAAGACCAGGTGGAACTCGGTTTGATGCGCGGTGGCCACCACGAAATCGCACGTGCTTACGTGCTGTATCGCGAACGTCGCAACCAAGAACGTGCGCATATCAAAGAAGAACAAGCCCCAGCGGCCCCCGCCCTGCACGTGATCGACAACGGTCAACGCGTGGCCTTGGACGTGAACCATTTGCAACGCCTGATCAATGACGCCTGTGCAGGCCTGGGTGCCGACGTCAAACCCGACCCCATCTTGGCTGAAACCATGCGCAACCTGTACGACGGTGTGCCCATGGACGAGGTGTACAAGGCCGCCATCTTGGCGACCCGTACCCTGATCGAAAAAGACCCTGACTACACCTATGCCACCGCTCGTTTGTTGATGCACACCATCGTCAAAGAAGTGCTGGGCCAAGAGGTGCTGCATGCCGACATGGGCCAGCACTACGCAGAGTACTTCCCACAGTTCATCAAAAAAGGCGTGGACAACGAGTTGCTCGACGACAAGATGTTGCAGTTCGACCTGCCACGCTTGGGCGC
>JACCDU010343887.1_pt1 | contig 14699 bp, 17 predicted proteins | sample 7446081 | NCBI WGS metagenome assembly JACCDU01 (sample SAMN15323447, study PRJNA562643) | freshwater metagenome | isolation source: river surface water | place: USA:Blue River Watershed | collected 2017-08-17
ATCTACGGAAACGGCAACAGCCACCCAAACAGCTACCCAGACTTCCAGTGGATCCTCCACCTTGACTGTAACGACAACGGGTACTTCTACTGCAACTGCTACGCAGACCGCTACAACTACCAGTAGACAAACGGAATCATCTACGGAAACGGCAACTGCTACCCAAACAGCTACCCAGACTTCCAGTGGATCCTCCACCTTGACTGTAACGACCACAGGGAAGGCTACACAGACTGCTACGCAGACCGCTACAACTACCAGTAGACAAACGGAATCATCTACGGAAACGGCAACTGCTACCCAAACAGCTACCCAGACTTCCAGTGGATCCTCCACATTGACTGTAACAGCCACAGGGAAGGTTACGGGTCAACATATTAGCATACCCCCCTCAGTATCAGCCACCCCTGTATTTGAAAGTATGAAAACAGAAACATCTACATCTAAGCCCAGGCAGAATGCTGACATGGTAGAATTACTAATCATTATCATTCCCGATCCCGATATTATAAACATCAGCACAGATATCCCGTACACCGTTGCATTGTATGAATCTACCTGTACGGGGCAGAACAGATTCATCAAAACATATGAGCGTACATACATCACCCATACAGACCCATTCATAATACAAACCTATACTGGTGAATCCATGTGGCACTCCGATGCTCTTCCAATAGAAATAGAAATTACGAATGCATCCTATCCATGTAATACCAGAATCATACGTTCCTGGTTCTCTCTTAGCCTACGTCGTAATCTCCAACAAAATACGCAAATCGCAAATATCTTCCAAACAGAGATTCTCCCAGTGATTGGTCCAGGAAGTTACAAAATAGTGGCCTACATGAACGGAGTATCCTATGATCAATTCACTTCTCCTCTGGATACCACCGCCAGTATCGCAACCCATAATAGCCCCGATATTCAATCCCGTGAAAGTGCCACAACCGGAATCGCCTGGGGTGTAGGTGTAGTCATTCTGGGGGCAGGCATGTACGCAACATTCCGTGCAATCAAATACTATAGATCAGAAAAGGATAAGCTGAAGGAGAAAGAAAAAGAGAAAGATACCAAACAGAATGCGTATGCGCCTTCTTATCCTGCCGACCTGGATATTGCCCCGTTCGCCGACATGAAAGTAACCACGCTACAGCCCGACGATGTAAGTATTACCTTTACTCCCACCCAGAGCCGTAAGTCCAGTTATAAAAAATACGGTTCTGTGATGAGTCAAAAAATGTTGCATCGCATGTCACAGACACGTAACCCGATGCTCATTATTGATCAAATACACCAGAATGGGCCGGAACTCAATCGTGTCAATTTCACGCCGGTGCAAGCCAAACGCAATTCACCGGAACTCATCGGCATGGAAGGCAGCCCAACGAATATTGCGTACTATAATAAGGTCGCGGCCTTCTCCGCAAATCGCGGAAAGAAAGTCGTAGTCGCGCAAAAAGTGACAATACAAAAACCGCAAGAGGAGTAGGTACGATGCGTTTCTGTCCCGTTTGTTCCTATTATCTTTTCCTCACCCGCGAAAAGGCCGAAGAGGGAGAAGTTCTGCAACTTCTGTGTCGCCATTGCGGATACAAGGAACTCATGAACCCCAAGAATTCCGATGAAGCCCTTATCCTGGAAACCACATTCAATACGTCAGCTTCTCAGAAGCAGTCCGCATCTCTTCTGAATGAATATACGAAGCTGGATCCGACCCTACCCCATCTGAAGACGATTCCCTGTCCGAATGCATCCTGTCCGACCCAGGGAGATCCCGCCAGTCGTGATATTCTCTATATCAAGACGGATGCAAAGAATCTGAAGTACCAGTACAATTGCACGGTCTGTAATACACAATGGGGGTCGTAAAAATATTCTTCAAAACAATCACCGGGATATGAAAATAAATTTTCGTATATCTCTATAGAATGGAACAGCAATACGATGAATTAGGTCCATTACCTCCTCATCGCGTTGAGAATGGAAAGATTGTGTGGTTGCCAGGATCCGGTGCTGGGTTTGCGGGAGTGAATTTTCTGAATAAGAAATACAGCGAACGTATTTTGGGTGTCAAGCCAAATACTACCGTAGAAGATGTCGCCGGTAAACTGTCGCGTCAGAATATTCAGACAAGTATGGGGGTACCGCGTGCCCCGGAAAAGAGTCGCAGACGCCCAGTAGATCGTACGGGAGGCACAACATTAAACTTTTCTGGAGGCGCCCGGAAAACAAAACGCCGTATGCATCGTAATCGCCGTCGTACCCATAGTCGCAAGGCATAAGACCTAAACATAGACGCCATAATCTCCATCAAGTATGGAAGCTGTGATTCCGCAAATCACCACCTATTTTTCGGCATCCGCTGCATTCACATCCGCAACAGTCGCAGTTATCAATAGCGATACCTGGACTGTACCAGAAAAGATTGTACTCTTATTTTTCTATATTTATATAATTCCCTATATTTTTCGTGCGGATCTGTGTTATATCCCGTTTCGTATCTACCGTCAAATGAAAGAGAAGGAAGATGCCTAATCCAAAAAACAAAAACCCACACATGTATTCTTCAAGGTCACAACCCTATGAAGAATCTATGGATACACCCGTCGTAGAGATCTACAGCTCCTGGATAAACGCACGGATCTTTTGAATGTTCTCCGATGCTAATACCCCGTCTTCGGTACTGATCTGTAGAACTGGGAGTGGGGTCGTACTGACCCACTTCTGATGCTGTTCATCCAGCGCCGACAGATAATCCAGCGGAATATGATCCTCCCCCTGACGTCCGCGTTTTACAATCCGCCCCGCCGACGTCCCAACTCCCGTCGTGAGATAGATAATACCGCGCAAAGGCAGATCCGCTGCAAAGGTATCAAACCAGTTCATATAGAGTTGCCATTCCAGATCATCAATATCACCGCTTTCCCGCAGCATTTCGGCAAACACGTAGCGATCCGTCAACACCGAACGTTCCGTGATGATGACAGTCTGTTTGGATTCCTGAATCGCCTTCCGAATTGCGCGCAGTCGGGTCAAGATTGCACAGTTCTGGAAGGTGTAGGACCATCGCCGTTTATCTTCATAGAAGAGTTCCAGTAGCGACTTCCCCTCTGCATTCTTGAGAGTCATCCATTCCCCCACGGGTTCCAATACTACATCTACTTCTGGCAATTCCTTCTGGATCGCTTCCAGAAGAGTAGACTTACCAGCGCCAATATTTCCATCAAGAGAGATAACAATCGGAGTATTCATCGTGTACTACCCCCTAGTAACCAACGGTCACACCCAGTCAACTTTGCAATATTTTGACATCTTCCAGTAGAGGATAGAAGATGTCAAGAAAACCATTCATGGCTGTAAAAACGGTACGTCATACAGAATTTGAAGATCCGACCACCGGATCCATTGTAAGCGGTCACTTCTTACCCACCGGCGAAAAACCGGTCACCGATGCGATTACATATTTTCGTTCACAGATTCGTCAGAATACCCAGTTGTTACGCGAACCAGACGGTCTATACACCTGGATCATTAAAGAGAAGGGTGGACAAAAAACTCTTATTGCGGCCCGTACGCGATCCAAACAGGAGTTGGGGACACTGCATAAAAACTTGGATGATTTCACTCCTGAATATGGCAGTGTACTCTATGCAGGGGAGTATAGTAAAACGGGAACATCTGTCATATTCAATCTCCAATCCGGTACATATATGAAGGGTCATTTTTCGCGTATGAAAGATATACCAACTCAGGATAGAGAACAAGAAGAAATTATACGCATTGTAACATCGGAATTTACGAAAGCCGGTTTCACCGCCATATCGTTCAATGCATATAACGGAGAAGAAAGAGAGAAACAGCTGGCAGGCACCCCGATGATTAATACCGCACCGATTGTTTCTACCCCCGATAATGTTGCAACGTATACGAAATACTTTAAATTCGTTCCAAAAGTGGGGGCGGGAAGAAGAACCCGACGTAAACGTCGTTCTACACGTGCACAATCACATCGGAAGCGTGTGCGCCGTTGAGTGATGTCTCCTCTTCATGAACCAGATGGGTCACGGTTAATTCTTCCGCGCGTTCAAACCGAATCGCCCGTCCAATCACCTGTTTCTCCAGTTCCGTATTCATACGGTGGTAGAGAACCACGTCCGTCGCAGATTCCAGATTAATTCCGGCCCCTATATGACGCGCATTCATACATAGTACACGCACCTTTCCTTCACGGAACTGTTTACGTATGGATTCAATCCGTGCCGCCGACCCCATTAACATTTCGCATTTAATTCCTTTCCCCTTTAAGATATCTTTTACCCCCTTGAAGGACGCTTCATGGGCAGAGAATACCAGGAATCGCTTTGTTGGATTACTCTGTGCGATTAAATTGATGAGCGCCGCCCCCTTCGTAGGGAGTTCAGCTTCCTTTTCGGTATCTCCTGCACCTGCTTTCCCTTCTCCTAATACGATAAGTTTGGAAGCAGATGTGATCTTCGCCCGACAGAGTGGACACGTGGGATTCTTGGAGATACATTCACAGAGACAAGCCAAACAGAATGCGTTCCGACAGCATGGTGTAAGGGTTGTATTCTGGGGAACATCGTAACAGATGGGACATGTCGTATGGACCACATTCGCAACACGATTCTCTAAGTCACTCAATTTATTCCGAAGATCCTGAATCTTCTTTTCACAGCTTTCAAGGGCGTGTCGTTTGGCGGCTTCCGTAGAATATGTAAGTTCCCGTTTCAAGGCCAGGATCTTCTCTTCCTGATAAAGATCCGCACGTAATGATGCTGTCACCTGTTCAATCATGGATTCCTTGGAGGATGGTTTGATCCCCATGACCTGTAGAGCCCCTTCCATATCACCTGCATGTAGTGCCTGCATAGCTTCTGGCTTGATGAAATCCCGAAGAATACCAAAGTTCGGCGGGGCCTGACACATAGTCGTGATGTGCGTAACGGTCGGCTGCTGGAGACTTTTATTAATCCACTCCTCTGAATTACGCAGAATGAGTTTCGCAAATTCCGGATTGCGGGTGGTGTTCAAGGTAGACGCCACATAATTTACACGGGAATAGACACCTGGAATATTGGAAGAACCAATCATCTTCTGAATATGTGATGGCAGCTGATTACAATTATAAAACCCGTCTGGAAAGAGCATATTTAGCCACGACCCCGTAATAAACCACGTGAAACGTGCGGAAATATCGTTGTGACGTGTCGTCAAATGTATAGAATCAGCTTCATCCACAAAGACACGGGACCATACAACATTTTCAAACGGTATAAACCGCCAATGAATAGCTGCCATAAACTTCTTCATCATGGTACAAGAAACCAGTACCATATCCGACATGAAAACATCCCCATAAAAGCCTTCCCGATCATAGTCACAATCCTTGGTTTTCTTGACGATGTAGGCCTTCAGAGTGGTCTGTTCACGAATATAGGTTTCCCATTGTTGACAGATATTGTGTGGTACGATGAAGAGCGACGTATTCGTATAAAACTTGTCGCCGCCTCTACATCCTATATATTGTTTCAGATTCAGCACTTCCCGTAGTTCATCTCCCTTTAGTTTTGTCCATTCTGGTTTGAAGGGCACGGGATCCGGCATATGTTTTAGTTTTATAAGGAGGGAATCTTCTCTGTTATTTCCACTATGTATTTTGATATCGGTGTGTTTCGGAGGTGGATCCCGAACCATAGAGAGGGCCACCAGACTCTTTCCAGCCCCTACACGATCAGAAAGAACCCCGTATTTCACTAACAGTGTCGGCTCTTCTAACTGTAATGATTCCACCGATGAATTCTTTTCCAAGTCACGGGCAGCTTCTAAGAGAGTCAACTGATGCGGGCGGAGAGTAGGCTTAATCCACAGTGGCTGGGTGGATTGCGGAGAGTGTTCCGTTAGTTGGGCGTATTCCGCGCCATTAATATAATCTGCAACACTATTTCTCCACGCCTCCGTTGAATACATTTGAATATGAGATCTATATTTTTCTTCAGAGTATCTGTTTATATTCTTACAGTTTCCGAATGCGTTTGTCTAAAGAAATCCCTGACCCCTACGGATTAGAGAATGACGACCCCGTTTGTAAGTGTGCTGACCCCCACCGCAAACCGACGGAAATTTATCCCGTATACCATTGCCTGTTTCAAGGATCAGACCTATCCGATGGATCGGATGGAATGGATTATTCTGGATGACGGGGACGATCCAGTAGAGGATCTGTTCGCCGCCTCCGGTCTCAAGAATGTTCGCTACATTCGCCTTCCCGAAAAGCAGACAATTGGTACCAAACGGAATCGCCTCAACCAGGAAGCCCGCGGAGACATCTGTGTGAACTGGGATGACGATGATTTCTATTTTCCCGATCGTATTCGGAAAGCCGTAATCCGTCTTCGCTCTACACCAGATCGCAAGATTCAGATGTCAGGATCTTCTGAACTCCTGATGTACTATGTGGATGTGGGGGAATTCTGGACGATTGCCCGAAAGGGACCGACGCATTGTATGGAAGGAACCATGGCATTCTGGAAAACCTACGCAGATACGCACAAGTACGATGAGACGGTTACACACGCAGAAGGCCCTTCCTTCCTAAATCAATGGACAGAACCGGTACATCATATTCCCGTCACGGATATTATGATCTGTATTTGTCATGATAAGAATACCTATGATAAACACAAATTACTACACGCCGGAAAAAATGGTTCCATCAATCCAAACTTCAAGAAGGAATCCTATAAACTCCAGCAGCTTGTGAAGAATAAGACCATTCGTGATTTCTATCTCCAACAGAAAGCCGCCCCTTACGTTCCTCCAATATCGGCGGATAACGCCGCGCCATTTTGAACTTCAAAGATCTTGGAGCTCTCAATAGCATCCATGACCTGACCCCATTTGATAGGATTCACCTGTCCCGCTTTTTGCGCCGCCGCGATCGCTTCTTCACATACAGCCGCGCTGGTATAGGACACTGTATTCCCCAAGAGAATTGTTTGTTTTACAGATTCTGGGGTCGGGGTCGGTAAGAGACCGTAACCCTGTTCCACAGCACTGCGGAGACCATCCGCATCTTCAGTCCCGTAGATGTTCGCCCGGAAAATAGACAGAACCGGATTAATAAGAAACCGATAGAAAACAGCAGTCCAGCCTTCAGGTACGGTGGGTGGACTGGACATAATCGGAAAGAGGCCGAAATAATACGCTTTCGTTTCGCCAGCGTTCATGCTCTTCCACTCCGCAAATTTCACGATTGCCAGCGTAATGATGGAACCCAGACCCCCTAAGATACCCAAGATAACACGCATCGTAGGTGGGTGATAGATGAAACGATTCATGACCAGTGACATCGGGAGAACAAATGCTGCGATCAGGCCAAACACTCCCAGACCCTTGCCAAATGATTTGAGTATCTCCTTGGACTCCATGAAACCCTACTGTGCCACGTGCTTTTTTCTCCCAAAAATCTCCGACCGAAGCAGAAGTATGACCGTACGCAAAACCCGCAAGGTCCCCCGATGTATCGGGGATTGGGTCATCGCCATCCCCTCTTACAAACGTGCTGAAACACTGCGGGATAAAACACTCCGGGTGCTTCGTGAATACAATGTTCCCAAGGATCGCATTCACGTCTTCGTGGCCAACAAGGAAGAACATGACACCTACAAATCCACCTTAGACCCCACGACCTATGGACATATGCACATTGCGGAACCCGGTATGGCGGCAGTCCGGAACTATATCACCCGTTATTTTCCCATCGGAAAAGCCATTTTCAACATGGATGATGATATCAGTGGATTCCTCCAGTGGTCCAAGACCGCGCGGCGGAATGAAGTCCAGCTCCGTGATCTCTGTGGAGCCATTACCCGTGGATTCGCCGAGGCCCGTCGTTCCGGATTCCGTCTGTTTGGGTTCTATCCCGTCGCCAACGGATACTTCATGAAAGACGGTCCGCCTTCTACCGATCTCCGTTACATCATCGGTTCGGTGTGGGGAATCCTCAATCCCGGAAAGATTCTCACGGTCACCATTGATGACAAAGAGGACTATCTGCGTTCGGTCATCATGTACGTCCTGGATGGCGGAGTGCTCCGTTTCAACAATATTGCACCCCAGTCGGCCTACTACAAGGAGCCCGGGGGTATGCAGGAAACCCGTACGATGCGCCGCATTGAAGTCAGCGCGAAGGCGATGGTGTCCGCTTTCCCCGACTTGGTCAAGATCAATCTGACGAAGAAATCCGGAATGCCGGAAGTCCGTCTCCGGGATGCACGGGAAGGCACTGATCGTGTCTTTGGAGAATCCGCCCTGAAAGCCTATACGATGCCCCGAATCGCCGGCCAGGCAGGGAACAAGGACTGAGGCCGGGGCGTATGTGTTCGTACGGATGTCGCCTCCCCAAAAACCGGGAGAATTTCTTTTGGCGGGCGCGCGCGCAAATTTGACACCCCAGTTGCAACCCAGAAAGAGATCCGTACGATGAACAATCTATTCCCCACTCCCTATGATAAGTGTGTCAATGCTCTCAAAGAAGAGAAGCCCCTTCAGGAATTTGTCTCTCCAGAAAAACAACAGAAATGGTGTGAAATGATCGTCCCGTGTCTGGAGAAAGATTGGTCTCAGTTCCGTAAACAGCTCTGTCTGGCACTATATCCGATCCGCTGATCTCCCTCCGCTTCTTTCTACAAAATACGTCGCACCACAAAAGGTGACCTTTTTGGTAGGCCGATAACATCCCAATACGACGCATTACAAACATGGACGACTACAACCGTATTATTGAATACTGTACAGTGATGCAACCGACCATAGTCTATGTAGGGATTGGATGTAGTCTTGGATGGAATCATCGCGACCCCTCCCAACTTCAGCAACAGTATCCGGCGATCTTGGACACATTCCCCGAACCCCGTGTATGTATTCTGATAGATCCGCTCTTGGAATACCCTCCACGGGCAACTATGTCATCCCCATCATCCGATCTGCCTATTCTGAACCATCCAGCCTATACCCGATCCACTGACCCGATTGTCAAGCAGGGAACGACATTCTTTCCTATCTATCGCGACTTTGAATTTATACGATCGTATGACGCCGATTTTCTGCATGCCCTTTGTTCTCAGTGTGTAAGAACGAACGGGGATACAAAACTGATTGTACAGGATTATACGGGAAGAGATATCCGCCCGTATTATCCATCCGACATCTTTGGCGATGCAATCCGCCCTTTCGTTCTCTATGATATGACCTATCGTGACCCCGGATGTTACGTAGATTTTTCCACGGTGCATGTGCTCCGGGATGAGAGCGGTAATTTCATACATCCATCTCACTGTACTCTACGAAAGATCCGTCAGGTCGCCAGAGTAGGATCCCGCATTCTACAGGATGAAATCAAACGTCGTACCGATATTGTGATCAATTATCTCTATCGGCGCTATGCGGTGCAGGCAGGGTATAAGGAACATGCGGATTGGTGTAGTCCCGCAAACATCGCCGTACACCTTCAACAGTTGATTCCGGCGTATGGTCTCCCAGCATTTCTAACGCAGACAAATCTCAAGCAGGCGATGGTTATGTGCCTTCAGGATGTGGGGGGTGTGATGGATAAAGAGGTATCCAGTCAGACAATATGCGATCTATTGGACAAGAACTCTTCCGATTTCATCAACTTGGCGGTGTTTCTGCGTAACCCATAAATTGCGTCCCCTACAGTAGAGAAGATGGCCGTCAGTCAAACGATGTTGAAGGCGCTCAAGACACTGTATTGGTTAGTCACACTGGGGGTACTTCTGTTTACATGTTACACACTTCTGAAGATAGATCGGGCGATTGCAGCGATCACATTTCTCTTTTTGGGTCTAATGCTGATATATGTTATGTATCCCGTGTTTTTTCCGGCAGGAGATCCCGGAAGTCATTGGCCCCCGTACATTTCGGCATGCCCGGATTATCTGTCGGTCTTAGCCCCTGGAAAGTGTGTGGACTACGTGGGTCTGGGCTCTCCTCAACTAAAGAAATCCGATCCAGCGCATCCACCGGCGCCTACGGAGACGGATCATGTCTTTGATGCCACCGGGACTACCGCGCAGAAAATAGCACGGGCGCAGCAGTACGGGCTGACTTGGGAAGGGTTATTCTAAAAGAATAATCAGACAAGCTGGCTTGCCAGCTGAAGGACTCTTTTAGAGTCCAACAAGTGGATTTATCCACTAAAGGATTCTTCTGAAAAGATACTTCTACTTAAAGCAAGTATTGATAGATATCATAAAAATGAGTTCTATAGGATTTATTATGTTACGACATGTAAATAGTAAAGACACGAACCGATTATGGATGCATTGTTATGATTGTATCCGTAAGTTCTATCCTGAACACCCGATTGTTATTATAGATGATAATAGTAATCAAGAATTCGTAACAAACAAAGAAATGACAAATGTCACCATTGTGAACAGTGAATATCCGCAGCGCGGAGAACTCCTTCCATATTATTATTATTCACGCAATAAGTGGTTTGATACGGCTGTGATTATTCATGATTCTGTCTTCATAAATAAATATATTGATTTTTCTGTAGAGAATTATAAGTTACTCTGGCATTTTGAACATTTTTGGGATATTCCAGATGATGAAATACCAATTCTTCAAGTGTTTAATGATCCAGAGATAGTACAATTCTATCACGATAAACATTTATGGAAGGGATGTTTTGGTGGAATGTCCATAATTACACACGACTACTTATTGCAGGTGAATCACAAATATGATTTTGAAAAACTGCTGGATGTAATTCATAATCGCAAGCATCGTATGGGGTTTGAACGTGTTATTGCATGCCTGCTACAAAAGAATAAGCCCATAGATGTATTACTTGGTGATATTATACAATATATGGATTGGGGTATTACATTTGACAAGAAAGATAATCCACTATACAAAGATCTTCCTTTAATTAAAGTTTGGTCTGGGAGATAATTTAAGCCTACCAAATTCCCAAGGAAGACGTTGTGTTGAAATACGTGCAGTCATGACGCCCCCCATCATATCATATAACTGATCACGCGTTACTGGATATGTTACAGAACCACTCATTTCTATCATATACTAGGGAAATCAACATACCGTCTAAATACGCAATACCATATATTCATAGGTATGTCTGTTGCCCCCGCCCCACAACAAGCGAATGATTCTTGGAGCCCTCATCTCCATCGTCAGCATTACGATACACTCCTTCAATGGGCATCTTCCCCCTATCCCCGAACCCCTGTCGTAGCATTTTTATACGGTCCACCCGGGGTCGGAAAGACCACTTTAGCTCATCGGGTCGTCACCGATGCTGGACTAAGACCCGTAGAATGTAATGCCAGTCAGTTCCGCCACAAGGCCGCCATGTCCGAACTCATTGAACCCCTTTTGCATTCCGCCAATGTGGGCGATTTCTTCCGTCCCCAGGGGCATCGGGCCTTGGGAATCATTCTGGATGAGATTGACGGAATGTCCGCCGGAGATCGCGGGGGTCTCAATGAATTGGTACGTATTCTCAAGGATTACAAAGGTCCCAATGTGATTATCTGTATTTCCAACGAATGGCAGGAAAAACGGTATCAGCCCCTGATGCGCATCAGTCTCTGTCAGGAAATCCGTGCCCCCGACATTGCCAGTTGTGCCGAATGGATGGGTCAAACCCCAGAAATTGTCCAGCCGCTCTGGGAACGCCATCACGGAGATCTGCGAAAACTTCTCCAGTGGCAAGAAGGGGTTGGGGTCTCTTCTGACGATATCGGAAACGATATCACCCGCACTTTCACGGTTCATGACCTGGTGATTCGGATGTTAGAAGGAGAACTGGATATTCAGGAAGAATTACATCTCAATAATATTGATATGAACCTGGTCGGACTGCATCTCCATGAGACCCTTCCCGGCTGGATCAAATGTCACTATGACGACGATGCACACGGCTGGAACATATACCGCGACTGTCTGCAGTCCATTGCTACCAGTGATCGTCAGGATTACTATACGTTCTTTCATCAGCACTGGAGTCTCTTCCCTCTTTCTTTTCAGAGTAAGTTACAGGCAGTGAATCATCGTCTCTTTGTCGCCGAACAACCGGAAAAAATCATGGCAGCGGGGCCCCGTACCTGGAAGTTTCAGTATACGTCGGTGTTGGCCCGTCAATCCTGGCTCTTTAATCAGTTCAAATATCTCTGTGAACTGCGTGATACATTGGAAACTGCGGGCGGATCATTACGTGATGGCGGCCTGGAAACGGCCTTATGGATCGCATCACTCCTGAATACGGTGCAATCCGATGGGTCGCACTTGGGAAAAGGGAATATTCTTCAGACAAACCCCAAAGACGTCACAAAGGATCGTATCCAACGGTGGTTACGTACACTGGCCGTCCCAACAATCCCCCCGTGTCCGATCGGCAAGAAGTAGTACAACCTAGCACAAAATGTCTTATAGTTCATTTTCCATTCTATAATATACATAACTACTATAGAATGGATTCCCCACCCCCTCTTCCTATGTTTTGCATTAATCTGGATAAGCGCGCGGATCGTTGGCAGGAATTTCAGGATACGTGGTCCGCATCCTATCCGCAGATTCAACGATTTTCCGGAATTGTCGGTCCTACAGGGGTTGACGGATGTCGCGAATCCCATTTTGCAGTTATTCGGGCTGTTAAGGAGGCTGGATATCCATGGGTCTGTATCATGGAAGATGACTGTATACCGTACGAACACTTTCAGGAAGAGTTTCCCAAGGCCCTTGCCAAATTATGGAAACATCGCGACAAGTGGTCTATCTTTAACGGGGGACCCATTGCTCTGCAATCTATTACCCGTGTGGACGGTCAGCTTCTACATATTGATACCTGGGCGTGTACACAGTGTATTATCATCAACGCAAGTGCATACAATACAATCCTAAATGACTACAGTAACGAAAAACCCGGTGCAGTAGATATGTACTACAAACTCTATCCCACGATGTGTTGGACACCCCCCCTTACATATCAACGGGATTCCCCCTCTGATATACAGGCAGGGTATACAATCGGCGCGATGCCTGATTTTCCGAATACCTACCGAAAATTAATGATCTTTGCGCCACAAAAGTGACCATATAAAACGCACGAATCCATGTCAACATAGATAACACGGGATGGATTATAAGGATATCATCATCCAGGAGCTGGATGTTCTACGACGAACCAGTGCCTCTGAGAATGCAGGAGTCTTCAAGTCCCGCCAATACGCCACCGCCATCAAGACCATTCGGGAACTCCCCCACGTCCATACCGTAGAGGATGTTCCTACCACAAAGGGCAATGGTGTCGGCGAAAAGATTCGCGAAAAGATTGTGGAGATCATTGCGACCGGTCACCTCCAGGCGGCAGATTGGGCCCGTGCCACGAAAGCACCGGATTCGCTGGAAGCGTTCACGCAGATTTACGGGGTTGGACCCAAGAAGGCCGCAGATCTCGTGAAGGCGGGCTACAAGACAATTGCGGATCTCCGTACGGCATTGCAAAAAAATCCCAAACTTCTCAACAAGAATCAGCAGATCGGTCTTCGCCACTACGAAGATATTCTGGAACGGATCCCCCGACAGGAAATGGAAACTCACGAACGCACGCTGATGACCGCAAAACCCACGGAACTACAGGGGACGATTGTCGGTTCCTTTCGCCGTGGGAAGCCCGATAGTGGTGATATTGATATGCTCCTGTGTGCATCGGCAGTCACAGTGGATGTGGGTAAGGCTCTGGCGCAGTATGTCACCACGTTGAAGACTCAAGGATACATCACGGATGTGTTGGCTCAGGGAGACAGTAAGTGTCTGGCGGTATGTCGTCTTCCAGGTGGAAAGGCCCGCCGTCTGGATCTTCTTATTACACCGCCAGAAGAATACGGATTTGCTGTTCTGTACTTCACGGGGTCGGATGGATTCAATGTACGGATGCGTCAGCACGCCCTGGAACGTGGTTACACGCTTAACGAACATGCACTAACCGTGGTCAGCACCGGTAAAAAGGTCATGGGGATCCGAAGCGAACGTGATATATTCGTTGCTCTGAAACTTCAGTGGAAGGAGCCCAGTGAACGAACGGGGCCAGAAGCAGTCAGTTCTATTTAGAAACATTTCAGGATATAATTATCAGACTTTCTGTCGGAAAGTCATTCTTGTAGGAAAATTCTGACTTTTTGTATAACCTGCAAGTTTGACAAAGGATATCCTTACAAGTTAAGCATCAATAACGACGACGTCATACCATCAAGAATGTACGCGCTCATCTATCAGGATACAGCAGTGCAGTGGGAAACAACCTTTCATACCCTTGAGGAAGCCCTTGAATATGCGGGAATGGAAGCGGAAGCTGAACAGATGGATCATACGCTGTGGTCAGAAAGCCTGTACGACCGATTGAACGGAGGAGAGAAGTGTATCCGAATTGCGTGGTCAACCATACGTAAGGCAGAACTCTTCTTAGAAACGTTTTAATTACACCGACACCCCATATACGTAAAAAGTTGAAAAGGAAGTGTATAGTATATGGCGTAATCATTCCCCCGTTCCCCCGACGACGACGAAATCCGCCAACGGATCGTAAAAATCCTGTAAATTGTTCAACGACGAAAGAATGCGTTCCAATA
>JACCDU010572843.1_pt1 | contig 14695 bp, 15 predicted proteins | sample 7446081 | NCBI WGS metagenome assembly JACCDU01 (sample SAMN15323447, study PRJNA562643) | freshwater metagenome | isolation source: river surface water | place: USA:Blue River Watershed | collected 2017-08-17
CATCGACGGCTCGGGCGGGTAGATGTAGGTGTTGCGCACCATGAACTCTTTCAGAATGTCGTTCTGAATCGTTCCGCTCAATTTGTCCTGCGACACGCCCTGCTCTTCGGCAGCCACCACGTAACCGGCCAGCACGGGCAGCACCGCGCCGTTCATCGTCATCGAGACCGACACCTTGTCGAGCGGGATCTCGTTGAACAGGATCTTCATGTCCTCGACCGAGTCGATGGCCACACCGGCCTTGCCCACATCGCCCGTCACGCGCGGGTGGTCGCTGTCGTAGCCACGGTGGGTGGCCAGGTCAAACGCCACCGACACACCTTGACCGCCCGCAGCGAGCGCCTTGCGGTAGAAGGCGTTGGACTCTTCGGCGGTCGAAAAACCCGCGTATTGGCGGATCGTCCAGGGGCGCACAGCGTACATGGTGGCTTGCGGGCCGCGCAGGAAAGGCTCAAAACCCGGCAGCGTGTTGGCGTAAAGCAGGTTCTGCGTGTCTTCGGCGGTGTACAGCGGCTTGACGACGATGCCGTCTGGCGTCTTCCAGTTCAGTGCGGACACATCACCGCCGGGGGCGGACTTGGTCGCCGCTTTTTGCCAGGCTTCCAGGTTGGAAGCGTTGAATTCAAAGGACTTGGAAGACATGGGCTCGGGCTTTCAAGGGCATGAACAACGCCGACCATTGTCTCAGGGCAAAACCCTGTCATAGCCGACGATTTTCGTGATTCATAATTATTGATGCAAAATATTCTAACCTGCTTACAATTCAAAGCCTGCCCCGAAGCAACGCCGGGGTGACAAACGCCACTGCCTGACCATGTCTGCACTGTCCCTCGCCCCCCGCGCCCTGTACGAAGAAGTCGCCGAACTGCTGCGCCAGCGCATCTTCGCCCGCGAACTGGAGCCGGGCAGCTGGATCGACGAGTTGCGCATCGCCGAGGAACTGGGGATCAGCCGCACCCCGATGCGCGAAGCCCTCAAGGTGCTGGCCGCCGAAGGCCTGGTGACCATGAAGGTGCGCCGTGGGGCGTATGTGACCGAGGTCAGCGAAAAGGACCTGCGCGACGTCTACCACCTGCTGGCCTTGCTCGAATCGGACGCCGCCCGTGTGGTGGCCGAACGCGCCACAGAGGCCCAGCTGGCGGCGCTGCAAACCCAGCAGGACGCCCTGGAAGCGGCCACCGGCGACCGCGACCGCTTCTTCGAAATCAACGAAGCTTTCCACCAGCAACTGCTGACACTGTCGGACAACAAGTGGCGCAGCCAAATGGTGGCCGATCTGCGCAAGGTCATGAAACTCAACCGCCACCACTCGCTGTTCAAAAGCGGTCGCATCGAACAATCGCTGGCCGAGCACCAGGGCATCGTGCAGGCCCTTTTGGCGCGCCAGCCTGAGTTGGCGGCGCAGCGCATGTCGGCACATTTCACCAACGGGCTGCAAGCTGCGCAATGATGCGCCGCCTCAGCGGCTGAGGCCCGCGCCGTGGTTCAGCGGTTTTGGAGCCAGTCGGTGAATTCCGCCCCCACCTCGGGGTGCTGCATGCCCAAGTCCACCGTGGCCTGCAAAAACCCCAGCTTGCTGCCGCAGTCGTAGCGGGTGCCGGCATAGCGGTAGGCAAACACCTTCTCACGGCGCAGCAACCGGGCAATGCCATCGGTGAGCTGGATCTCTCCCCCTACACCGCGCGGGATGTTCTCCAGTTCATGGAAGATGCCCGGCGTGAGGATGTAGCGCCCCGCCACCGCCAGCGTACTGGGGGCCACGTCGGGCGCCGGCTTTTCGACAATGCCGCCCACATCGACCACGCCGTCTTCGACCACGCTGCCGCTGACGATGCCGTAGCGCTTGGTGTGCTCGCGCGGCACGTCTTGCACCGCCAGGATGCTGCTGCGCCAGTGCGCAAACTGCGCCACCATTTGCGCCATGACCGGCGGCTCGCCCACCATCAGGTCGTCGGCCAACAGCACCGCAAACGGCTCACCAGCCACCAGTTCCTTGGCACACAGCACAGCATGGCCCAGGCCCAGCGCGCGCGGCTGGCGCACATAGGTGCACAGCATGTCGTCGGGCGCGATGGAGCGGGCCACGCTCAGCAGGTGCTGCTTGCCCGCCAGCTCCAGCTCGGTCTCCAGTTCGTAGGCCGTGTCGAAATGGTCTTCGATGCTGCGTTTGGTGCGCCCAGTGACAAAAATCATTTGGCGAATGCCTGCGGCGTACGCCTCCTCGACCGCGTACTGGATCAGGGGTTTGTCCACCACCGGCAACATTTCCTTGGCCGAGGCCTTGGTGGCCGGCAGAAAACGGGTCCCCAGGCCCGCGATGGGGAAAACGGCTTTGCGAACAGATGCGGAATTCATAACCATCAAGTTTAAATGCACCGTATGACAAACCTCGGCATGGGGCAGCACGGCAGCCCCATGCCCTGTTCAGAGCGCCAACTCCTGCACCACCCCCATGCGGTTGGAGAACTGAACCTCGGCGCTCTGGGCTTCGGTCTGCACGCGGGCACTGCGGCCGTTGTAGACCTGGGCCTTGAGCCACTCGGCCTCGGCTTGCAACGCGTCCCCACCTTTGAGGCTGGTCCACCAGACCCGGGCCTCGGTGTCCCAGCGGTAGCCGCGCGACTTGAGCGCGTCCTTGGCTTCAAAAGGTGCCCCTGTGGCACGCAACTTGTAACGCGGCTGCGCCGCGCCTTCCAGCAGACAGGCCAGCCCCGTCTGGCCGCTGGCCAGCGGCGAAGCCAACACCTGCAGCAAAGCATGGCAATCGACCAAGGCGCGGTGCGCGTCGTAAAACCAGCCGCGCTCATGCGCCAAAAACTCGAGCTTGGCTGAGCCGCTGCCTTGCGCTTTCCAGTCAATGCCAGCAAACGAACAGTTCCACGCCTTGCGGGCAAACACCGGCAGGCGGGCCTCCACGAAAGGCCGGTCAAAGCCGGCGTTGTGGGCCACGATGAGGTCGGCGGCCTCGACCAGTTCGGCGATGCGCGCGTCCTGCAGGCGCTGGCCACGCACCATGTCGTCGTCGATACCGGTGATGTCTTGAATCGCAGGAGGAATAGGCTTGCCAGGGTCCTCGAACGATTCGTAGGTGGTCACCGGCCCGACAGGCAAACCAGTAGTGGTGTCCACCAGCACGCTGAGCATGGCCAGTTCGATGATGCGTTCCTGGCGGGCGTCCAAGCCGGTGGTTTCGGTGTCCAGCACGATGACCCGGCACGTGCCGCTGCTGGGCACGGGGCCCCAGTCATTGCAGGGCGTCAGGCGCCGCAGCACGCGGTAGTCCGGATGGTCTTCCAGGGCCTGCGCCATGGCTTCATGCGACAGGGCTTCGGCCACAGCCGTAGGAGCAGTTGCTTGCGTCTTGGCGACGGGTTTGCGGGGGATGGGGGAGGATTTTTGAGGGGTGGACACAGGCTCTGGCACTGCGTCATCCAAGCCCAAACTCATTTGCGCGGAAGCATTCATGCGGCATTGTAGGCATGCCGCATGAACGCGATCACGCACTCACTCGGTCTTGGCGCCGGCGGTGTACCAGCGCTGGATCAGGTCGCGCTCTGCTTCGGTGATCTGGGTGGCGTTGTTCAACGGCATCTGGCGCGTCACGGAAACTTGCTGGTAAATGCCTTGCGCGTGGGTGCGCACGCCTTCGAGCTGGTCCAGGCGAATGCCTTTCATCTGCGTGGCTTCGCCATGGCACATGAAGCAACGCTGCTCCAGCACCTGTTTCACTTGGGCAAATGCCACAGGCGCATCGCTGGCAGCCGGGGCAGCGAAAGGCGCGGGCTTGAGCGCCACGATCACGGCCAGCAACAGCACCACGCCCACAGCAGCAAACGGCCAGGGGTTCTTGGCGCGACCCAGATGGTAGCCGTGGCGCTGCACGAAGAATTGGCGGATCAAGGCGCCGGCAAACATCATCACAAAGAGCAGCACCCAGCGGTGCTCATGGGTGTAGAGGAAGCTGTAGTGATTGCTCAGCATCGCAAAAATCACTGGCAGCGTGAAATAGGTGTTGTGCACGCTGCGCTGCTTGCCGCGCTTGCCGTGAATGGCCAGCGCCGCCGCATCGTATTTTTCGCCACTGGTCATGGCCGCCACCACCTTGCGCTGGCCGGGAATGATCCAGAAGAACACGTTGGCGCTCATGGCCGTGGCGATCATGGCCCCGACCAACAGGAAAGCCGCCCGACCTGCAAACAACTGGTTGGCGGCCCAAGACGCGAAGGCCACCACCACCAGCATCAGGGCGGCCACGGTGAGTTCGCCGTTCTTTTTGAAGCCGAAGGCGCGGCACACCGCGTCGTAGACGAACCAGAAAGCCACCAAAAAGCCCACGGCCGCAAAACCGGCGGTGGCGGGTGCCCAGTCCATCAGCGATTTATCGATCAGGAAGGTGCCTGCATTCCACAGGTAAAGGACCGTGAACAACGCAAAGCCCGACAGCCAGGTCGAATAGCTTTCCCAATAAAACCAATGCAGCTTGGTGTGGATTTTCTTGGGCGCGACCATGTATTTCTGGGGGTTGTAGAAACCGCCGCCGTGCACCGCCCACATGGCCCCATCCACGCCTTTTTCCAGCAGGTCGGGTGAGGTCGGTTTGAGGAGGTTGTTGTCCAGAAAGACAAAATAGAAGGACGAGCCGATCCAGGCGATCGCGGTGATGACGTGCACCCAACGCAGCAGCAGGTTGGCCCAGTCCAGTAAATAAGCTTCCATGAGCTTGCTCCAGACTGCTCACCACTGCGGGCTCTGTGAACAGTCAAGCGGTCGCGAACCTGCACCGAAGACGGTGTGGCGCCGCTGCGACCAGTGCACTGAAGTGTATACAGTTTTGGTCGGCACATCCAGTCTTCCCTTCAGGAGTTTACCCCTGTGACGGGTTCAGGGTTGCATCAGCAGTTGTGCGGCCACCGCCACAGCGATCACCTCCGGCTCCTTGCCGGCGATGCCCGGCACGCCAATCGGGCAGGTAATCTTTTCAATCTCGGCTGGGCTGAAACCGCGCTCTTCGAGGCGGTGACGGAACGTGGCCCACTTGGTCTGACTTCCGATCAAACCAACAAAAGGCAGGTCGTCCCGTTCGCGCAGTCGGCGCAGGCAGGCCACGACGATGTCCAAGTCTTCGGCATGGCTGAAGCTCATGATCAGTACCCGGCTGCCGGGCGCCAGATCGGCCACGGCCGCCTGCACAGGGTTGGAATGTTCACACACCACGCCTTCCGGCACATCGTCCGGAAAAATCTCGTCGCGGCTGTCGATCCAGCGCACCGCAAAGGGCAAAGGCGCCAAAGTGCGCACAAGGGCACGCCCCACATGACCGCCGCCAAACAGCGCCAGCGGCTGGCGTGCTGACGTCAGCAGCGCCCTGACCCGCTCGGCATCCTGCGCGCCCACGGGTTCAAACCCCAGTTCCACCGCGCCCCCACAGCATTGCCCCAGGCTGGGACCGAGCACATGCCGAACCTGCTGCTGGTTTGTCTGCCCCGCCAGCAAGCGCCGCGCATGGGCGATGGCCTGGAATTCGAGGTGGCCACCGCCAATGGTGGCCGCAAAAGCGTCGGCAAACACCAACATGCGGGTGCCACTGCCACGCGGCACCGATCCCCGCACATCGAGCACGGTGACGAGCACGGCCGGGGCCCGGCCGAGTTGTTGCAGGGCGTTGTGCAAAGAGATCAAGCGGGTTCCTGTTGCAAGACGTCGCGGATGTCCGCGCGGAAAATGCCACAATCCAGTGGCGAAAACCTGGGGAGTATGCACATGTTGAAATTCTGGATCGGATTGTCCACCCAGCGCAGCACCATCGGCTGGATCGCCCTGTTGTTGCTGGCGGTTTTGCAGGGTTGCAGCAGCCCCCCACCCCCCACCAGTCCAGGCCACAGCCCCAGCGCCGCACCGTCGGTGGGAGCGCCCGGCAGCCGAGGCGCGAGCCCCTCACAAGCGCGCAATGCCAAAGACTACCGCCGTGACGCGGCCCACCACCTGTACGCGCAGCAAGCCGGGCGCATTTACAAAGGGCGCTTGCCACCCATGCTCTATGCCGTGGGGGTGTTGAACATCGACATCGACCGCCGAGGCCAGGTGCAAGGGCTCCATTGGATGCGTGCACCCAAGCACGCCCCCGAGGTGATGGCCGAAATTGAAAAAATGGTGCGCGCCGCTGCGCCCTACCCTGCCCCCCAGCACATGGCCAAGGTCACCTACACCGATGTCTGGCTGTGGCACAAAAGCGGTCAGTTCCAGCTTGACACCCTGACCGAAGGACAAGACTGACAGAGACTCAGTCGCCGCTGGCCACCACCTGGTGGTGCTCCAACTCCACCACCGCTGGTCGGCCCAAAATCTCCAGCAGCACCGCCACCCGCTTGCTGGACACGCTCTGCACCAGCCCCTCCACCCCTGCCAACGCCGTGTGCTGCACACGCACGGTTTGACCTTTGCTGAGGTTGCTCATGTCCTGCAGGCTGGCTTGCTGACGCAATTGCTCCATTTGCCGAATGCGCTGGAGCAAAACATCACCGATCAAAGCAGGTTCAAAACCAAAACGCACCAAGTTGCTGATGCCCCGTGTGTTGCGCACGGTTGAAATGCCTTGCTCTGCACGGCTCGGCCGGAAAAAAATGTACCGAGGGAACATGGGCTCAAATACACTGACAGGCCCCAGTTCTGTTTTCTTGAATTTCTTGTACAGCGGCAAATAAGACTCAAATCCTTGCTGCTCTAAATTGACCTTCGCAATATCTTCTTGCCGTGGCTTGGTATACGCCAAGTACCACACATTGGGGTCAGAATGTTTAGAAGAAGACATGGCAATCGATGGCTGAACAGGTACTTATTGTCCCCTAAAAACAAACCCCGCCGAGGCGGGGTGAGACAAGCAGTCGATGGCCGTTCAGGCAATCAGAAACTGCTCTCGTGCCTGACCTTCGATCCACTTCGGAGCCTTGCCCCGGCCGGTCCAGGTCTGGCCTGTGGCGGGGTCACGGTACTTGGCCGCCACTTTGGTGCCCGTCGATTTGGTGGCTGCAGCGGATTTACCAGCACGTCCCGGAAAAACGTCTTGTGCCGTGAGGCCATATTCGGCCACGATGGCACGCACTTGCGCCACAGCCGCAGAAATCTCGTTCTGACGTGCCTGCACAATGGCTTTTTCGAGGGCTTCGCGCTGCTGCAGCAATTCTTTGAGGCTTTGTGACATGAATATCGCTCCTGATAATCTAAACGAACGCGAATATATCAGAAATCAAAAAACGAAGCGATTTACATTTTTAACAAAGACCTCAAAGACAAATAGCCATTATCTAAAATAATAAATGTGAAACTTTGTAAAAACCTCAAACCGCGCCGTTCAGAGCCAGCACTTTGTCAATGCGCCGACCATCCAGATCGATGATTTCAAACTCCCAAGTGCCCAGCCGGACCTTCTCGCCAATCTGAGGCAGTCGGCCGAGCACAAACAAAAGCAATCCGGCCAGGGTGTTGTAGCGCCCCCGGTCCTCGCCGGGCAGGTCGTGCAAATCCAGTCGCGCCTTGAGTTCGGACACCGGCATCAGGCCGTCGAGCAACCAGGAGCCGTCTTCGCGCAAAGTGGCCCAGGCTTCGGTCTGAACGTCGGGCTTGAGTTCACCGGTGATGGCCTGCAGCAGGTCCAGCGGCGTCACCAAGCCTTGGACATCGCCGTATTCATCCACCACAAACACGATGCGGCTGCTCTGGTCGCGCAAGCGCTCCAGCAGTTCCATGCCGGTCTGGGTTTCGGGCACGAAGTCGGCATGCCGGGCGAAATGCTCGATCGCTCTGTCCTCGCCCTCAGGCAGCGTCAGCAACTGGGCCACCCCAATCACCCCCTGCACATGGGCCAGACCGTCACGGCACACCGGGTACCACGAGTGCTGCTCCTGGGTCGGCAAGGCGTGGATGCGGTCCAGGGCCTGCACCGGCGACAGGCTGGCGTCGAGCCAGACGATGTCGGTGCGCGGGGTCATCATCGAGGTCAGCGGCCGGTCGTCCAGATGGAACACGTTGCGCACCATCTGGTGCTCGTGCTCCTCGATCAGGCCGGCCGACACCCCTTCCGCCAAACTGGCGGTGATCTCTTCTTCCGTCACTTCCTGCCCGCGCTGGGTGTTGATGCGCATGAGTTTGAGCACCCCCTGGGTCGAGACCGACAGCAATTTCACGAACGGACCAGCCATGCGCGCCAGGGTCGTCATGGGGCGTGCCACCCAGCGGGCAACAGACTCGGGGTACATCTGACCAATCCGCTTGGGCACCAATTCGCCAAAGATGATGGTGACGAAAGTGATGACAGTCACCACCACCGCAGTGGCCGTGACACCCGCGGCCGCCTCACTCATGCCCCAGCTCAGCAACACACGCCCCAGGCCAGCGCTGAACGCGGCCTCGCCCAGGATGCCGTTGAGCATGCCGATCGAGGTGATGCCCACCTGGACCGTGGACAAAAACCGCGTGGGCTGGTCCATCAGCTGCAAGGCCGCCGCCGCACCTTTGTCACCACTTTCCTGCATCGCCGCCAAGCGCGCCTTGCGGCTGGCAGCCAACGCCATCTCCGACATCGCAAACACGCCGTTGAGCAGGGTCAGAAAAACAATCAGCAAAACATCCATGCCTGCCATTGTGCCCAAGCCGAGATCGTCAGGGCTTCAACGACAATCGCTGCATGGCTGTTTATCTGATTGGCGATGTGCAGGGCTGTGACGAAGCGCTCGGGCGACTGCTGCACACCGTGGACTTTTCTGCAAGCCGCGACAGCCTCTACCTGCTGGGCGATCTGGTCAACCGAGGACCCGACTCGGTGGCCGTGCTGCGCCGCCTGATGGCGCTCGAAGGCTCTGCACGCTGCGTGCTGGGCAACCACGACCTGCACGCTTTGGCCGTGGCCGCTGGCGTACGTCCAGCCAGCCGCATGGACACCTTGCAGGCGCTGCTGCAGGCCGACGACCGTGACACGCTGCTGGACTGGCTGCGTCAGCAGGCCCTGGCACTGCAAGACCACGGTGTGCTGATGGTCCACGCCGGCGTGCTGCCGCAGTGGAGCGCGGCGGACACCCTGGCAAACGCCGGCGAACTGCAGGCGGTGCTGCGCAGCCCGGACGGCATCGACTTTCTGCGGCAGATGTACGGCAACACCCCCGCGCGCTGGGACGAGCGCCTGCAAGGCCTGGACCGACTGCGCGTCATCGTCAACGCCCTGACCCGGCTGCGCTTTTGCACACCTGATGGCACCATGGAGTTCGACAGCAAAGAAGGCAGCGCAGGCGCTCCGGCCGGCCACATGCCCTGGTTCGATGTACCCGGCCGGTGCACCGCCAGCGATGTGGTGGCCTTCGGTCACTGGTCCACCCTAGGGTGGCTGGACCGCCCGGACGTGATCGCGCTGGACACCGGCTGCGTCTGGGGCGGCTGCCTGAGTGCGCTGCAACTGGGTCCACACGGCAGCCGAGAACTGCTGCAGGTGCGCTGTCCACAGGCCCAAGTGCCTGGCCAAAGCCGGGTATAAACCATGGCTGTGTCTGCCCTCCCTTCTTTTGATCCTCGTCTGGTGCCCGTGGTCGGTGTCGATCACGGTCTGCCCACCGTGCCTCTTGAGCGCCTGCAAGCGCAGGCGCTGCGTGCGCGGTTTGCGGCGCCGCCCCTGTGGACACCCGAAGTGCTGCGCGAGCCGCAATTTTTGGATCGCCCGCCCGCCGATGCGGCCGTGCTGGTGCCCCTGGTTCAACACCCTGAAGGTCTGTCGGTCCTGCTCACCCAGCGCACCGCACACCTGCCCACGCATGCGGGACAAATCGCATTTCCCGGCGGCAAGGTGGACCCGCAAGACGGCGATGCATACGCCGCCGCCTTGCGCGAAGCGCACGAAGAAGTGGGCCTGCATCCTCGGCATGTGGAGGTGATCGGGCAATTGCCGGTCTATGTGACGGGCAGCGGCTTTCATGTCACGCCAGTGGTCGCGCTGCTGGAGCCTCCACTCTTGCTGCAGCCCAACCCTGGTGAAGTGGATGCGGTCTTTGAAGTGCCGCTGGCTTTTTTGATGGACCCCGCCCACCACCGCCGGCACCTGCTCGACTGGCAAGGCCGCCAGCGGCAGTGGTTTTCCATGCCCTACTGGGAGCCCACCATCGATGCCAATGCGCCCATCGAGCGCTTCATCTGGGGCGCCACAGCAGGCATGTTGCGCAATTTCTACCGATTCCTGCTGGCCGACCCCGCAGAACAGGAGATGGCATGAGTTTCTTCTCGATTTTTCTGGCGCTGGTGCTGGAGCAAGCTCGCCCCTTGACCCTTGAAAACCCGATCTACCGGCTGATTGAAGCCTGGACAAGCTGGGTGGCGCGCACACTGGACGCCGGAATGCGTCACCTGGCCTGGGTGACCTGGGGCACCGCCACCCTGATGCCCGCGGTGCTGGCCCTGCTGGTGCACGCCCTGGCGGACTGGGGGCTGGGTTGGTTGGCTGCCGTGTTGTGGAACGTGGCCCTGCTGTACGTGACCCTGGGCTTTCGGCAGTTCAGCCACCACTTCACCGCCATCCGAGATGCGCTGGACGAAGGCGACGAACAAAAAGCGCGCGAACTGCTGGCCCAGTGGCGGCAGGTGCAGGTGGGTGACATTCCCCGCAGCGAAATCGTGCGGCACGTGATCGAGTTCTCGGTCGTGGCGGCACACCGCCATGTGTTCGGTGTGTTCTTTTGGTACGCGGTGCTGTCGGTCGTGGGCCTGGGGCCGGTCGGTGCCGTGGTCTACCGCTTGGCCGAATACGTGCAGCGGCGCTGGCAGCGCGAACAGGGCGAGGACGGGGGCGTCAGCGCCCTGCTGGCCGAGGTCGCACAACGCGCCTGGATCGTGCTGGATTGGCTACCCGCGCGCGCCACGGCGCTGGGCTTTGCCATTGTGGGCAGCTTCGAGGACGCCATGGACGGCTGGCGCAACCATGCGCAAAAATTCCCCGAAGACAATGACGGGGTGATCCTGGCGGCCACCGCAGGTGCCATCAATGTGCGCTTGGGTGGCGCGGCGCTGAGTGCTGTCCCCGCCGAAGAAGCTGACACGCTGGACGCCAGCGACCCCGCATCGGGCACCAGCACCCCTGGTCAACCCGCCCAACTGGGGCATCTGGCCTCGGTGGTCGGCTTGGTCTGGCGCACCGTCATCATGTGGCTGGTGCTGGTGGCCCTGCTGACCATGGCCAGACTGACGGGCTGAGAGGCCCACAGCCGAGCGCCCCGTGCAGCGCTCACCAGCGCTGCTGGCTCAATTCTTCAAACAGTTGTGCATAGATGCGGTGGCGCCGGGTGCTGATGGTGCCCGTTTGGCCCGCCGAGTCGTCGTCCGCCACCTTCGCCAGCACGGCACAACCTGGTTCGTGCAGGTGTGTGCAGTTGTAGAACTTGCACTGGCCCAGGTACTGGCGCAGGTCAGGCATGCATTCGGACAGGCGCGTGGGCTCTATGTGGTGCAGGCCAAACTCCTGAAAACCCGGCGAGTCGATCAGCGCGCCGCGCTGGTCCGCGCCGTCCAGCGCCGCCACCCAGTACCAGCGGGTGCTGGTGGTGGTGTGCTTGCCCGAGTTGAGGGCTTGCGAAATCTCGCCGGTTTCGGCCTGCGCATCGGGCACCAGCCGGTTGATCAAGGTGCTCTTGCCGCTGCCCGACGGCCCCAGCACCAGGGTGTGGCGGCCGCGCAGCGCCTCGATCAATGCCGCCACGCCATCGTCGGCCAGGCCCTCGCCGCGCGGCGCCAGCCCCAGCGGCAGCACGGTGTAGCCCATGGCGCGGTAAGGTGCCAAGCGCGCCCAGGCGCGTGCAAAAGGCTCAGTCAGGTCGCATTTGTTGAGGGCGATGATTGGCGTGATCTTTTCTGCTTCGGCGGCCACCAAGGCACGTGAGAGCTGGCTTTCAGAAAATTCGGGCTCAGCCGCAATCAGGATCAGCACGCGGTCCAGGTTGGCCGCAAAAGATTTGGTGCGGATTTCGTCCTGCCGGTAAAACAGATTGCGGCGCTCCTGCAGGCGTTCAATGCTGGCCTCGTCGCCCGTGGTTTGCCACAGCACGCGGTCGCCCACCACCGCCTGGCTTTTCTTGCCGCGCGGGTGCGCGATCAAGCGGCGTCCATCGTCGGTTTCGATCAGGCAGTGGCGGCCGAAGGCGCCGACCACCAGCGCGGTTTGCAGCTCACCCGATGCAGCGGCGGGTGCGGGCCGGCGCTTGCTCAAGCCACCCCCATGCGCGCCAAACGCTCACTCGCAGGCGGGTGCGAGTAATAGAACTTCACGAACAGCGGATCGGGTGTGAGGGTAGAAGCGTTGTCCTGGTAGAGCTTGAGCAGCGCAGAAGCCAGGTCGGCTGCTGGCGTCTGCGCCGTGGCATAGGCATCGGCCTCAAACTCTTGCACACGTGAACGCCACGACGACAACGGCGCCAAAAAGAAACTGAACACCGGCACCACCGCCATGAACAAGACGAGTGCCAGTGCGTCGTTGCTGCCCGCCATGTTGGGCATGACGCCCAGGCCGGTGTAAAACCACGCTTGCTGTGCCAACCAACCCAGCAGGGCCAGCCCCATCAGGGTGACGGCAAAGCTCACCGCCATCATCTTGACAATGTGTTTGTGCTTGAAATGCCCCAACTCATGGGCCAGCACGGCTTCCATTTCAGAGGGGCTCAGTTGCTTGAGCAAGGTGTCGAAGAACACCACACGCTTGCTCGCGCCAAAGCCGGTGAAAAAGGCGTTGGAGTGGGCCGAGCGGCGGCTGCCATCCATCACGAAAAAGCCTTTGGCCCGAAACCCGGCGCGTTGCATCAGTGCCTGCACACGGGTTTTGAGCGACTCGTCTTCAAGCGGGGTGAAGCGATTGAACAAAGGCATGATGACGTTCGGTGCGATGGCCATCAGGAACAGTTGCCACAGCACCAGCGCCCCCCAGGTCCACAACCACCAAAGGGTGCCCCCAGCTTGCATCAGCCACAGCACCAGTGCCAGCAAAGGCAGGCCCAGCACCGCGCCCACCACCAAGCCCTTGACCAAGTCCGTGAGCCACAGCGCGGGCGTCATCTTGTTGAAACCAAAGCGTTGCTCCACGCCAAAGGTCTGCACCAGCGACAGCGGCAAGCCCACCAAACCACCGATCAGCATGAAGCCCACCACCAGCGCCATCTGTTGCATCAGCCCAGGCGACATCCAGGACAGCAGCCACTGGTTCAGCGCATCCAGCCCGCCCAGCAGTGTCCAGCCCAGCAACAGTGCGGCGTCGAGCACGATGTCGATTTGCGCCAGTCGTGCCTTGGCCAGGGTGTAATCGGCCGCTTTCTGATGGTCGGCCAAGACGATGGTGTGGGCATAGGCCGCAGGCACCGCCCCACGGTGCGCCGCGACATGCCGCACCTGGCGGACATTGAGCCAGAGCTTGAGCGCCACATGGGCCACCAGCCCCAGCGCCAGCAGCGCGGTCAAAGACAGGGAAGGGTTCATGGCCGCCATTGTAGAGAGGCCCCCAACGCGACCACCCCGGGCATCGGCGACAATCCCCCCATGTCTGAAGTGAATGCTGCCCCCACCGACACCCTGGCCAAATCCGACCAGAACCTGGTCTGGATCGATTGTGAAATGACCGGGCTCGATCCGGAAAAAGAACGTCTGCTGGAAATTGCCGTGATCGTCACCGGCCCGCACCTGACACCGCGTATCGAAGGCCCGGTGCTGGTGATCCACCAAAGCGACGAACTGCTGAACAAGATGGATGCCTGGAACAAAGGCACGCACGGCAAAAGCGGTCTGATCGACAAGGTCAAGGCGTCCACCGTCACCGAGGCCGAGGCCGAACAACAGATCCTGGACTTTCTCAAGAAGTACGTGCCCAAGAGCGCCTCGCCGCTGTGTGGCAACACCATCAGCCAGGACAGGCGCTTTCTGGTCAAGTTCATGCCCAAGCTGGAAGCCTACTTCCACTACCGCAACCTGGATGTGAGCACGCTCAAGGAGCTGTCGCGCCGCTGGAAACCGGCCATCTACGAAGGCTTCAAGAAGCAGCAGCGGCACACTGCGCTGGCCGATGTGCACGAGTCCATCGACGAACTCGCGCATTACCGCGAACACTTCATCCGCCTCTGATTCAGGGAAAACCCGCAAGAAATCGCGAAACGTGCGATAATTGCGCCATCGCCACCTCCGCGGTGGCGTTTTTGTTGCATCTCCCCTCATGCCTTGGCCCAGACCTTTGTCTGAATCGGGCCACTCCCTCAAAGCCGGAACCCGCGTTCCGCGCCCCAGGCGAGCACCGTTTGAAGGTTGATGTCTTTTTCAACCTGACGGTGCCTGCGGCCATCCGCTGCAGTGCCGTGCGAGTTATTTTCATGACTGAACAACTGAACGACCTGCAGGCCGAGCTGTCGCCTGCGCAAGACCTTTCCATCGACACCACTGAAGCGGCCGAAACCACCGAATCGAACGAGCCCAACGGCTTCGTGCAGCTGGGCCTGGCCAGCGAGCTGGTCCAAGCCGTGGCCGATCTCGGCTACACCCAGCCCACCGCTGTGCAGTCGCGCACCATCCCGTTGGCCCTGCCGGCCGACGACGAAGACCACCACGGCTACAACGACCTGATGGTCTCCAGCCAGACCGGCAGCGGCAAGACCGCCGCCTTCCTGCTGCCCGTGCTGCACACCCTGATCCAGCAGCA
>JACCDU010179071.1_pt1 | contig 14686 bp, 13 predicted proteins | sample 7446081 | NCBI WGS metagenome assembly JACCDU01 (sample SAMN15323447, study PRJNA562643) | freshwater metagenome | isolation source: river surface water | place: USA:Blue River Watershed | collected 2017-08-17
GCACCCCACCTCGGCCGAGACCGGGCCTCCTGCCATCGACGCCGACGCTTTCCAGGCGCTGCAGCAGCGGGGTTTGGTGAAGGAGCTGGGCGGGGGCATCGTCGTGATGGGCGGACTGCCGGGCTCGAACGCCAGTGTCACAGCCCCCTGGGTCTCGGCGCCTGCGGCCGGGCCCTCCGCGAGCCGCCCCGGCGATGTTCAGATGATCCGGGGCAACGACTCGACGTTCGTCACCCCCGAACTGGGGTACAGCAACCCCCTCAACCCCACGATGTACCACGGCAGCTTGCTGGCCGGCGGCGACATGACCCAGGCCGCGGCGCTGCAGCGCACGGCGCTCGAGTCGGCCGCATCGCCCGATGCCGTCAGGGCCGCAGCGCAAGTCAAAGCCGCCGAGATCAACGCCGCGGGGGACGTCACGCAGGCTCAGCTGGGCTTGCAGGGGCAGAAGTATGTAGCTGACGTGCAGCGCAGCACGCAGCTGGACAAGGGCATGCAGATTCCTGTGCCCATCGGGTCGCGCTCCATTCTCGGCCCCGGCGGTATCCCGGCGGGTACGGAGACCGTGTACGGCGTCTCTGACGGAAAAGGCGGATTCCCGCCCGTGCCAACGCAGATGGCGCCCCCCGTGCCCCCCAAAGGAACGAAGGGTCTCTACCGCGGGAAGCCCGCAACTTTCGACGGCACAAACTGGATCACCGACTGATCATGGCCGAAATCAAATCCGGTACAGTTGTCCCCGCAGAGGAAGTTGAATACGGGTCCGGCGTGATCGTCCCGGCGAACGAGGTGCGGATATTGCCTCCCGTGCAGCCTCGCGGCTATGTCGCGTCTGCATTGACCGGCGTCCCCGAAGCCCTCTGGGGCACCTGGGCCAAAGGGCTGTCGCTCGCCGTCGCGGCGCCGGCGATCGGTATCGACAAACTGCGGGGCATGGTCACGGGCCGCACCGAGACTGCGGCGCAGGACTGGGTGTTCCGCAACCTGACCGACACGGCCACTCAGGCGGCGCAGCAGTATGCGCTGACGCCCGAGGAAGCCGCCAACCCGGGCAAAGCGATACTGCACGGTCTGGGCGGAGCCTTGCCCACGCTGGCGGCGGCCGCCCTGACGCGCGGCGCGGTAGGCGGCAAGGAGTTGGCCGCACAGACTGCGGCCATGCTGCCGGGCGCTACCCCCTGGGTTCTCAATGCAGCCCAGGGCGCGGCCATGATGGCGCCGGCCGCAGCAGCGACTTTTGGCGCGACAGGCGCGACCCGGCTCGAGCAGGGGGTGGACCTGCCGACCGCTTACCGCAGCGGCGCGGTCGATGCCGTCGGCGCCGTGCTGCAGGGTGCCCTGCCCATGTCCGTGACCGGTCGGCTGGCAACCCGCGCGGCCAGCGGCGCAGGCATCAACCTCGCTACCGGCGAAGCCATGCGGCACGCGCAGAACGCCGTGCTCGAAGGACACCCTGATCTGCAGCGCGGATTCTCCGTGCAGGATGGCGTGACCGATGCGGCGATTGGCGCGCTGTTCGCCGGCGCTCTCGGCCCGCGACCGGCCCGTCCTGCACAGTCGCATAGCGACCAGCCTCAGGACACGCAGTCTCCGCCCGCAGCGGTCCCGGACGTCCCGCCCCCGGCGGCGCCCCCATCCGCGCCCCCGCTGGCGCTGCCGTTCAGCCCACTGGCGGGCGTACCGGCCGTGTTCCCCGACGGCACGGTGGCGCTCAACGCCGAGCAGATTGCCGGCAAGCATCTGCATGACACTGCACTGACTCAGGCCCGCGCCCAGATAGCCGCGGATACGGCCAGGTTCGCAAGCCTGCGCGCAGCCCAGCAGCGCGCAGGCATGACGACCCTCACCGGCGTACACCCGGTGGATTTCCTAAGCCCGACGGAGGGCGCCGATCCGCTGCGTCAGGTGGTGCGGCCGGCCTTCCCACCGGCACCCCCGGCGCTGCCCCCCGAAGCCCCTACGCAACCGCGCACCGCGATGGAGCAGGCTATGGAGCGCGCGCAGCGTCAGGCGGTGTTCGCGCACGCCGAGCAGGATGCCGCAGCCGCCCGTCAGACCGACCTCGACCGGATACAGAACCTCGCCCAGGCCGAACGGCAGGTCGAGGCTGCCGCGCGTGGCCAGACTCCGGCCAACACCGTGTCGCTGGCCCTGCCCCACGGCGACTTCATTGCCGCTGCTGAGGCACTGCTGGCAGAAGCCCCTTCACCACGGCTCAAGCAAGATGTAGCCCGCGCGGTTGCGGGGAAAAAAACCCTGACCGAGCAGGTTGCCGCGCTGCGAGACCTGCAGCAAGCCACCCAAAACCAGCAATCCAACCGCTACGAATATCTCGGGCGGTTGGCGGAGCAATTCACCGAAAAGGCCCCCGATGAAGGCAAAAGTCCCCAAGCCCCCGAAACCCTCGCGCCTGCTGCGCAGGGAGCGCAAGCACCAGCCGTCCCACCCGGCGACGCTGGCCCCAGTGCTGTCCCCGATGGCACTGATCAAACTGCCGGCGGCCCGGCAGCGCCGGCAGTAAACGTCGTACCCCTACAGCCTGCTGCGGCTACCGTCGAATCCAACGCGAGTCCGGGCGCGCCTGCCCCCGCCGCAACGCGCAACCCGCTGCTCGATCCGGTACGCGCGGCCACTGTAGCCACAGTCGAGACCGCCCAGCAGCGCCTGGCCGCGCTGGCCGATGAGTACGCCGCCCGACTGGCCACCCGCGAAGCTCTGCCTGAGACTGAGCACGACCGCTACGCCCGCGCGGCTGAAATACAGCAGGCCATCACCAACGCAACTCGGGCGGGAAGTACGCCGGCGTCGAGCGAATACCTTGCCGATCTGGCGAGGTTTGCCGACGACTTCGCGACGCCCGAGGCGTTTGCCAAGGCGAAGGACGATTGGCTGGCCAGCCGGACATCCGATCCCGATCGCGTCAGCCGCGCCATTCTGGCGCTCACTCAGCAGCCGCGTCCGGTGGATGACTTGCTGGCGCATCTTGAAGGACAGGGCAGCGAGGCGTGGGTGAAAGAACTGGCGGGGTTCTACCGGGAGTTCAACTTCGACACTACCGTCGAGCGCGGCGCCCTGCCTGAAGGGCTGCCCCGCGGCTCGGTGGCGGGATACAACCCGTCCAGCAAGTTGATCCGTCTGACCGACCTGGGCGCTACGGAGTCGTCACTGCTGCATGAGGTGACGCACGCCGCCACGGAAACCGTGTTGCGGCAGGTGGAGGCCACGCCGCAGCCGCGCAACCAGGCCGAGGCCAAACGTAAGCAGGCGTATGACGGGCTCGAGGCAATCCGCAAGGACGCCCTACGCCGCGCCACGTCGACGCAGCAATATGGGCTGACCGACATCCGTGAGTTCCTGTCCGAATTGAAGACCAACGTCGGCTTCCAGGAATTCCTCGCTAAGAAAGGGCTCTGGCAACGAGTCGTCGAGGCAGTCCGCAAATTGGTCGGTCTGCCCGTAGAAGCCAAGAATGCGCTCGAGCGCGCGCTGGACCTGTCGCGCAACCTGATCAGTGTCGAAGCGTACCGGGCGGCTCAGGAGGCCCGAGCGCAGGCTCAGGCGTTCGACGCATCCCCCGCCAAGGCCGCGAACGTCACGGACCAGGTGCTCGCCAAGGTGGTGCGGCAGGTGGACGAAACGTCGCGCTGGGCCAGCTTCGGCCGTGCGACCTCACATGCGGTGCTGCGCCAGCTGCTGGGCTGGCAGACCAAGCAGCACATCGCCAACCGCGCCGCGGCCGTACCTGAGTTCCGCGCGGCGGGGCTCGCGGACGCCGCGAGCGCGATGTACCAGAACGATCAGATTCGCCGCGACGCGACCACCTACACCCAGCGGGCAGCGGCCGATTTCGCAGGCCAGGTGCACAAGGCGCTGCACGAAATCGAGAGCGGGGCCGAACGTCGGCGCGCCAACGACATGGTGGGCCGCGTCGCGGTTGGCAGCAGCATCGGCGGCTTCGACCCGACCCTGAATTTCCGCGACAACCTGGCCGCCAACCCGGCACTCGATCCGCGTCGCGAAGCGCATATCAACCAGACCTACCGCGACTTCACGGCGCTGCAGCATGCGCACCCGGAGGTCGCGAAGGCTGTGGCCGAGGGGGCCAAGGTCAACCGCGCCGATCTGGTCACGACCAGCGCGGTGCTGATCGACAGTCTGCTGCGGCATGCGGCGGGCGCGACAGTCCGGCTCGAGGCTGAACTCAACCGCATGGACCCGGCTCAGGCCGCGGCGCTGCGCGCACGCGCCGGCGTGGCGTCGGGTGGCGATGACTCGGCTTTCGCCCAGCGGCACGCCGGACGTCTCGACTTCATGTCCGAGTCGGTCCAGAACGCAGCCAACAGCGACCCCCGGCGCTTCAATGACGGCGCAAGTGCTGAATTGCACCGGCGTCTGACCGAGGTGTTTACCGAGGCGCAGACCCTGCCCAAGGACTCCACGCTGCGCGCGCAGCTGGCCGAGATGCAGCAGGTCTACGCGCGGCAGATCGACAGCAGCTACTTCCACGCCGCGCGGGAGGGGGGCTACTTCGTCAATGTCGGCTTCAGGAACATGGATGATGCGACCTGGGCCAAAATGGACACCGCCTTCGAAGGCACGGGCAAGGCGCTGGGCGACTACACCGATCAGGACACGATTTTCGTAAAAGTCGCCAGCTTCGAGCAGGCCGCGGCACTGCGGCGAAAACTGCTCGAAATTGGGGGGGACAAAATCGACACAGCCCGGGTGCGGCATGGCCGATGGGCCGAGGAAGGTCGGCTGGACAGCAACGCCGGCATCTCGGCTGCGCTCCGCGCAGTGCTCGACACGCTCGACGATTCGGTCAAGTTGGCAGGACTCGACGCGGGCCAGGCCGCTGCGATGCGCGACCTGATGAGTCGTAAATTTCTTTCCATGTTGCCGGAAACCAGCGTCAAGACGGCCAAGCTGCATCGGGCCGGCGTGCCGGGTTACGACACGGACTTCCTGGGCAGTTTCGCCCAGCACGCCGCGGCAACCGCCCGCGATACCGCCAACCTCTACACCATGCGCGCCTACGCGGCGGCGATCCGGACCATGACCGACAGCGTGGCCAAGTTGTCCGAAGCGCCCGATGGGGACTGGCAGGTGCGTGGCCAGCTGGTGCGTGATGAGATGCTTCGGCGCTACAACAACAGCATGACGCCCGTCGACTCGGGACCGATCAACCTGATCAACTCGCTGGGCCACAGTTTCTACCTCGCGCTTTCGCCGGCCTACTTCATCCGGTCGATGGCGCAACCCTACCACCGCGGGCTGCCCTACCTGGGCAGTCGCTACGGTTTCGTCGCCAGCGCCAAGGAAATCGGCGCTGCGACCGGGACTGCGATGAAGATCATCACCCGGTCCTTCCTCGAGGGGGCCAAGGCGGACGGCCTGGCGGGCGCGCTGGACGCCAGCATGAAGTTCGACGGCATGGGCCTGACGTCCAAGGAAATGGCGTTCATGCGCGAAATGCTGGACCGCGGCACCTTCGACCTCGGGCAGGCCCGGCAGCTGCAGCGCATGGCGCTCGAGGGCAGCACCAAGCTGCAGAACGCGGTGCGGGTGGCCAGCCTGACGGCACAGTACTCGGATATGGTCAACCGCATCGCGGTCGGGCTTGCGGCTTTCCGTCTGGCGGAGCGCGGCAAGCCCGGCCTGCTGGGCGATTCCACGACCATGGGGCACATGAACTACGCCGATTCGGCCATCCGGTTCATCATGGACGACTTCTCGCCCGACAACACGGCGCGGGCGATCGGTAAGCATGGGGTGTTCGGGCCCCTGACTCCGTTGACCACGGCTTTCATGAACTACAACCTGCAGACCATGCAGCAGATCGCGCGCACGGTGGTCGATGGGCTATTCAGCCACGACACCAGCCCCGAGGGGTTGCAGCGTGCCCGCGAAGCCCGACGCGAGTTCGCGGGGCTGATGGGCACGACCTCGATGATTGCGGGCGCGCTCGGATTGCCGTTTGCCAGTGTGTTCGCGGGGGTCTACAACACGCTGTTCGATGACGAGAACGATCCGATCGACATCCGCGTGAGCGCCCGCAACTGGCTCGCCGACCATCTCGGCGCGACCATCGGCGAGGCCGTGGCGCACGGTCCGTTGCAAGCACTGACCGGTATCGAATCGTCCAGCTTCGGCATGCAGAACCTGCTGCCCGGCTCGGACTTCCTGGCCAGTCGCCGACTGCTCAAGGACCGCCTCGATGAGTTACCCAAGACCTTGATGGGCCCTGCCCTCAATGCCGGCATGGACATCATCGCGGGCGGCATCAAGATCGCCGAGGGCCAGTACGTCAAGGGCATCGCCGCGATGCTGCCTTCGGGCCTCAAGGGCTACTGGAAAGCCGGCGAGATCGCCGCGCACGGCCACACCGACGCCAAGGGCAACCCGATCGGGCTGCCGGCTACAAGCTGGGATGTCGCAGTGCAGGCCGTCGGGCTGCGCCCGGCCGCACGCGCCGAGGTGGCCGAGGCCAACACCTGGCGGCTGGCGCGCGACGAACGCCTGAACGCCCGCAAGGCGGCGCTGAGCGACCGGATATTCAAGGCATACCGCTTCGGCGACAGCGAGGCGCTGCGAGGGCTGCTCGGCGAAGTCGCCGAATTCAACCAGGCGAACCCGGCCCAGCCGATGCTCGACATCGCCGGCAGCATCCGAGCCCGGCTGTGGCAGGAAGCCTTGAGCGGTGTTACCGGAGGAGTCAGTGTCGGATCGCGACGATCCCTTCCGGTTGCGCTCGACGAAACACGCTTCTTGCGGACTGGTGGCATGCCCTGAATCTGCTTACACTTCGCGGACTGACTCTCTCAACACCCAGGAGCTATAAATGGCCAACATCGTCATGAACATCGCCAAAGGGCGGATCGTCGAACTCTACAACCGGGTCAAGTCCAACGACCCGGCGAATGCTGCGCTGATCATCGTGCCGATCGAAACCTCGGGTCTCGAAGCCGATGCGGTGCTGGTCGACAAGGACGACCTGGCCGCCGTGCTCTCCGGCACGACCAACGAGCAAACCACGATGGGCCGCAAGGTGCTGACCGACGCCGACCTGGTGGCGCTGCCGGCCCCCGACGACACCAACGACCGCTACGACATCTCGCTGCCGACCGTAACCTGGACTGCCGCCAGCGGCAACGCGATCAGCAAGCTGCTGGTCTGCTACGACAGCGACACCACGGCCGGCACGGACGCGAACATCGTCCCGCTGACGCTGTTCGACTTCGCCCAGACCCCGAGCGGCGCCGACATTCAGATGACGACCGGCGTGTTCTTCCGCGCCGCGTAACCGACAGACAGGTGGCGGGGGGCGCCGCCACCAACATGGGGTACTGACATGGCGCTGCTTTTTACCGACGGCTTCGATCACTACGCCACGGCCGATATTAACAAGAAGTGGACAACCATCGTCGGCGCGCCCGCCATCACGGCCGGCGGCGGACGGCGTGGCAGCGCGAGTCTGACCGTGAACTCGTCCAACGAGGGGGTGACGCGCACGTTCGACACAGCGTTCAGTGCATGGGTTGTCGGCTTCGCCTTCAGCACGACCGCGCTGAGCGTATCCGAAATCGCATACGTCCTGGACGCGGGTTCGATTCAGATGAACCTGGCGCTCAACGCCGACGGGACATTATCTCTGAGGCGGAACGGCGCGACGCTCACCGGCGGAACGTCAGCGCAGGCCCTTTCCATAAATACCTGGTACTACATCGAGGTCAAGCTGACGATCGCCGATTCGGTCGCCGCCGATTCGTGCAAGGTGCGCGTTAACGGGGTGGACTGGATCACCATTGCGGCCGGGCAGGACACGAAGAACACGACCAATGCGGCAGCGAACCAATTTCGCTTGCTTACATCCGCTAATATTACTTTCAACTTCGACGATCTCTACATCTGCGACCAATCAGGTACAACCAACAACAACTTCCTCGGCGACTGCCGAGTCGATACCGCCTTCGCCGATGCCGACGGCACCTATTCCCAGTTCACCCCGAGCACCGGCACCACGCATTACACGCTCGTCGATGAGGCCGCGCCGAACACCACGGACTACAACGCCGGCGCAAACGTCGGCGACCGCGACAGCTATGGCTTCGCTGCGCTGCCTGCACTCACGAGCCAGGTGGTCTACGGGGTCCAGGTCAACGCGGCCATCCTCAAAGACGACGCCGGCGCGCGCAGCGCCAGCACCATGGTACGCTCAGGCACGACCAATGCCGACGGCGCGAGTGTGGCGCTCGGCACCACCCAGACCTACCTCTCGCAGATTTACGAGACCGACCCGAGCGGCGGCGGAGCGTGGACTGAAAGCGCCATCAACGCGGCCGAGTTCGGCACGAAGGTAACGGCGTGACCGTCGCACGTGTCTCGCAGGTCGCTGTCGAGACACTCCGCACCAACACCGCGGTAAAGGCCCAGGTCTCGCAGGTCGCAGTCGAGACACTGCGCACCAACACCGCGGTAAAGGCCCGGGTCTCGCAGGTCGCAGTCGAGACGCTACGTAGGGAGATTGCAGGCGGCATCGCCGGACTGGCGACTGAGACCGATACCGCACTGGAGCCGAGCCCGACAACGCCTGCCGGTATGGCCGGGGAGGCGAGCACTGCTCTCGCGCCCGCCGCGGTGCAGATTCGCTCCGTCGGTTTGGCGGCCGAGACGGACCCTGCACTGCCGCTGGCCAGCGCGCGCCCCGTCGGACTGACTGTCACCGCCGAGACCGCCCTGCCGCTCTTGTCCGGGTTCTTGATCGAGGTGGCGGTCGAGACCGATACCGCCCTGCCGCTGGCCGGCGCGCGCCCCGCCGGGCTGACTGCCACTGCTGAGACGGCCCTGCCGCTGTCCGGCGCGCGCCCCGCCGGGCTGACTGCCACTGCCGAGACCGCCCTGTCGCTGTCCGGCGCCCGCCCCGCCGGGCTGGCCAGCGAGTTCGTCAGCGCATTCGCCCGGGAGCCTGTGCAGCAGCGGCAGACAGGCGCAGCCGTCGAAATCGCCGAATCGACGGCCATCGCGCCGGTGCAGCTGCGGCCGGCGGGGCTCTCCATGGCGGCCGACACGGCGCTGCCCTTGGCGACGGGGCGCCCCGCCGGGCTGACTGTCGCCACCGAGACGGTCTTGCCGCTGGCCAGCGCGCGTCCGGTCGGGCTGGCGGCCGAAGCCGGCACCGCTGCGCCGCTGGCCAGCGCCCGACCGGTCACACCCTCGGCGGCGATCGAGACTGCCCTCGCACGACCAGCGGTGCAGGTGTGGCAAGTCGGGCGGGCGGGCACGACCGAAACTGCGCAAGGTCTGGCCAGCGCGCGCCCAGCGGGGTTCGTCGCGGTAACGGACACCGCCCTGCCTCTGGCGTCCGCCCGCCCCGCCACCGCGGCGTTTGAGACGGGCGTCGCGGGCCGTCTGGAGGCGGCCTTGGGCGTCGGCCGAGCCGGCGAGGAATCCTCTGCTGTCGCTCTGGGGGCTGCCCGACCGGCGGGCGCGGCCGTAGAGGCAGGCGCCGCGGCGCGCCTCACGTTGACAGAGTTCGCGCTGTTCCAACCGTCACTCGAAGGTTCCGCCCGCCTGGCCGAGTTCAGGTATTGCGCGCTGCTGCCGGAATTCCGAGGGGCGCATCGTGAGGTCGAACCGCGCGGCGGTGGCCGGATGCGGGAGCCCCATACCGGATCGCGGCCCATCGAACCTCGCGACTGCGCGTTACTGCCACAGATCAGAGTGGTGGCGCATTCCCTGGAACTCCGCCTCGCCCTCCGGCCGCTGCAGTCGAGAATCGCCGCGCGACCTGGGCGCCGGCAGACGGGCGTTCGCCCCGCCGAGTAACTAGAATACTCTACCATGGCGATCTCATACGTCGGCGGGCAGGTAGGCGGGCGAGCCGGCGCGACCTCGACGCCGGCGATCACGTTCGCGCTGACGGGCGGCAGCGACAGTACGCCGCAGGCTGGCGATCTGGTCGTCATCACATGCGTGGTCGGATCGCAGGCGCGCAATCCAGCGCAGGCGATCAGTGGATACACGGCGCTTGGGCAGCTCAACCCGACGGCCACGACGTATGACACATCACTCGACGTGTCGTGGAAAGTCATGGGCGGCACGCCCGATACGACTTTCATACTGCCGAGTACCGGCAACGTAGCGGATGGGCAGAGCTACGCGGTCCAGGTGTTCCGGGGCGTCGACGCGGCGGCCCTCACCTCCGCAAGCACGACGGGAACGGCCACGAGCCGCCCGAACCCCACGAGTGTCACGCCGACGGTGGCCGGGTCGTGGGTGGCGATCTGCGGTGGCGGTGCGGCGGCGACCGGCGCGAACTATGTCGCGCCGGCGAATTTTGCGACCAACTTCCTGACGCGCTTCGATGCCGACACGAACGACTCACTGGTCGGCTCCGGGTACTGGTCAGGCTGGACTTCGGGCGCTGTCGATCCGGCGCAGTACACCGGCGGCAGCACAGCCACGACAAGCTCGTGGGCGGCGTACACGCTGGTGCTGCCGCCTGTTACGACGCAGACCGGCCCCGTCGGCCGGTCCGACGAGGCGGGCACTGCCCTGACGCTGACGCCGATTCAGCACATGGCACTCGGGCGGGCCGATGAGGCGGATACTGCTCTGGCGCTGAGCGGGGCAAGCGCCCTGCCGACGCACTCGGTCCGCTACATCCGCGACCACGCGAACGGGTCATCGGGCAACGGCGCATCGTACTTTTGCGAACTCGAAGCGTACAACGCCTACGGAGTCAATCAGGCGCAGGGGGCCTCGGTTACGGCGAACTTCACGCCGTCCGAGGGCACGTTGCCGCTGTGGGTGGATGGCAACACAGCCAGCGCCTCCTATGCCGCATCACCTGACGCGAACGCGCAAATCACGGTAGACCTCGGGTCTGCGCTCCAGATTTCGGGCATTCGCCGCTGGCACTACTACGCGGACGGCCGGACCTTCTACAGCACAAAAACCGAGACATCGGTCGATGGTGTGGCCTGGACGGTCATCTTCGACAGCGCCGTGTCCGGTACCTACGCGGAGACGGCAGACGGCAAGTACAACGTGACGATCGGCACCGGGACGCCGGTAGGGTTGGCTGCCGAGACCGCCACCGCGCTGTCCCTGGCGCCCACCCAGGCCAGACCCGCCGGGCTTGCTGCCGGGACCGACACGGCCCTGCCTCGAGGGGCGGCCCGCCCGGCCGGACTGGCGGCCGAGACCGCCACCGCGCTGACGCTCGCTGGCTCGCTGCCGGCGGGATTGGCCGTCGAGACCGCCGCTGCGTTGGCGCGGGCGCCGGTCCAGACCATGGTGGCGGGAGCAGCGGCCGAGATCGCCACGGCCTTGCCTCGAGGGGCGGCCCGCCCCGCCGGACTGGCCAGCGCGTCCGATACCGCACTGACGCTCGCAAGCTCCCTGGCGGCCGAAGTCTCCATTGAGGTGGGCACGGCCCTGCCCCGGGGTGCGGCCCGCCCGGTCGGACTGGCGGCTGAGACCGGCACAGCACTGTCCCTGGCCGCTGCCCAGGCGCGAAGCGTAGGGCTGGCGGCGGAAACCGGCGCGGCTCTGGCGCTGGCCGGCTCCCTGACGCTGGGGGTCTCGGCCGAAACTGACGCCGCCGCCCCTCTGGCGGCCGTCCAGGTGCGGGGTGCTGGGGTGGCGGCCGAGACCGGCGCCGCGTTGCCACTGGCCGCTGTCCAGGCCCAGACTGTCGGGCTGGCCGTCGAGGTCGGCGCCCCCCTGACGCTTGGCGCCGCGCGCACTGTTGGCGTGGCCGGCTCGGCGGAAGCGGCGCTCGCGCTGGCCGCCAGCGTGAACGAAGTGGCGATCGGGCAGGCTTCGGAGACGAACCTGGTGTTCGCGCTGCCCAGTCGAGGCGGCGACTTCTCCGCCGCGCGCGGCGTTGGCCGGCGGGTGTGGGACAATCGTGCAGTGCTCTGGCGAAGGAGATGACCGTGACCATCCTGAAATCCTTTGAAAAGCAACCTTGGGAGGTCAAGGACTACGACATCGACTACAGCGACTGGCTCAATGGAGTCAGTCCGGCCGACACTCTGGCGTCCGTGCAGGCGATCGTTTCCTGCATCACGAACCCCGCCGATACGGCCCTGGTCGTCGACAGCACGACGGTATCCCCCACCAAGGTCAAGTTCATGGTGTCCGGTGGCACCGCCGGCGAGACCTACAAACTGACCGCACGTGCCACGACAAGCGGAGTCGACGGCTTTGTGCGCAAAGATGAGTCAGAGTTACGATTTGTGGTCAAGGACAACTGACCCTGCTAGACTCCGCGCATGGTGCACGTCAAGATCAAGAGCGGCGCGTCGTTCGATTACTTCGGCAACTTCGCATTGCCGGCGCCGACGGGTTCCTGGTCGGTGCGCGCCATCGTGGCGACACGGGGAGGGGCGCAGGTCCAGGCGCTCACGACCGTACTGACTCCCATAGTGCCCGCCCTGCCCACGGGCGAAAACTACAGCCTCTCGATCTCGGCCGCTGCGGCCCAGACCGCACAGTGGCCACTGACTCGTCTGCTGGCGGACCTCGAATTTACCGACAGCGCCGGCGCCGTAATCAAGAGTTCGACCTTCGGTATCGACGTGGAACGGGGCATCGCATGATCCCCCCGTTGCCACTGAACCACATCGCGCCATTGTTGCTGGGCAACGATCTGTTGCTGGTGTGCAACGGCCGTGCCGTCGTGATGAAGTCCGCCCCGCGCGAGGAAGTCCGCGCGCGTGGGTTCGTCGGCTGAACCTTCCCCACCAACGACATGCAGGAGACAGCCCATGATGCCAGGCGAAATGCAGGCCCAGCTGGACCGGCACGAGGTCAGGATCAAGAGGCTTGAAATGTTGCGTGAAACCGACCGTCGGGCCATGGATGAAATCCGCGATCACACCGGCGAGATCGTGACTCTACTGCGTGACGCCAGGGGCGCCTGGCGGGTGCTCGAGCTGGTCGGCAAGACCGCCAGGCCGCTGCTGTGGCTGGGCGGGTTGATCACCATGGCGGGGGTGCTCTGGGCCCAACTCACAGGGAAGCGACTATGAACCCGATCTGGTGGTACATGTGGAGCAAGTGGTGGAGGTGGTTTGAATGATCGAACTGTTCGGACTGATCTTCGGCGGCCTGAGCCGGCTCGGCCAGCACTGGCTGGAGCTGCGCGACAAGGACAAAGAGCGCGAGCATGAAGCGCGCATGTACGACCGGCAGATGGCGCTGGCCGACAAACGCCATGGGCATGATGCCGATCTGCGCCGCATGGACGCGGCCGCGGCCGACGCTGCCGACGAGTGGCAGGTGCTGACGGCCGCGATCGAAGCCCAGGCCCGTGAGGCTCAGGCGGCGGGCGGGCGGATCGCGCAGCTGTCGGCCAGCGTGCGGCCGGTGCTGAGCTACTGGTTTGCGGCGATCTACACCGCGGCTAAGCTGGCGGCCTTCACGCTGGCGCTGCAGGCGCAGGTGCCGCTGGCGGAGGCCGTGACGTCGCTCTACACCGAGTTTGACGGCACGATCCTCGCGAGCATCCTGAGCTTCTATTTCGCCGATCGCAGCCTGCGAAAGCGCGTATGACATGGGTAGATCAGGCCACGGCGCTGGTGGCCCCATTCGAGGGCATGGAGCGGCGCGTCAACGGCATGGTCTACCCCTACCTAGATCGGCTGGCCAGGCCGCCCGTCTGGACCCGTGGCGCGGGCCGTACTTACGGCATCACCGGCACCAGCCCCCCGATCACCGAGCAGCAGGCGCGCGATGAGCTGGCCGCAGGGTTGTCGGAGTACGGCCGGCGCTGTGCCGCGCTGGCGCCGGCCCTGATGCAGCGCCCCGAATGCCTGGCCGCTGTCGCATCGTGGGCCTGGAACTGTGGAGTCGGCGCCTTCAAGGTATCGCGGCTCAGGCGGGCCATCAACGAAGGGCGCTGGGGTGACGCCGCCGAACTGATCCGCAAGCCCGACACCGCTGGCGGGAAGGTCTATCGCGGCCTGGTCCGCCGCCGCGCTGCAGAGCGCGCGCTTTTCATTTTGGGGGCGGGCTGAGGTACTGGTGCAGCGCGGCGGTAGCGTCACCGCACAGCCGATGATCTTTCAGGAAGGCGTGCGCGGCGTCCTCCAGTTTCTGAATCCAAGCCCCGCCCTCCGCGGCTCCATCGTCGGCGGCGTCCATGCGACTGCGAAAGGCGTCGAGCAAGTGCGGTGGGATAGGTTTGTCGATCACGATCGGTCCTTTTGTGCGGCGGCCCTCTGGGCGGCCTTATGGGCGGCCTCAGTGGCCAGCAACTGCCGCACGCGGGTGAGGGTGGCTTCGGCGTCACAGGGCCCGAGGGGGTCGGCGGCCCTAATGTCAAGCATACGGCGCACCTGGTTGCCGAGGCTGTTGGCGAGGGCAAGTCTGATGCAGTAGCGGACCGCTACGAGAATGCCCGCGAATGTCAAGAGCCAAGTGACCAAAGGCATCACTTCGGTGGCTATCAGCCACCAGATAAAGGCTTCCTGGCCTGCAGCGCCCATCGCGCGGAAGGTTTCGAGAATTAGTTTCAGTTGCTCGGTGGTCATGCTTGGGCCTTTCGGATGGTTTCATGTTCCATGATGGCCGCGCTGAACAGCTTGGCGCGATTCTGGTTTTTGTGCGCGCCGCTCCAATGTGCAAGCGCCTTCTCTGCTGTCCACGGCCCGTGGCATCCGGCTCTGTAAAGGCC
>JACCDU010133963.1_pt1 | contig 14684 bp, 14 predicted proteins | sample 7446081 | NCBI WGS metagenome assembly JACCDU01 (sample SAMN15323447, study PRJNA562643) | freshwater metagenome | isolation source: river surface water | place: USA:Blue River Watershed | collected 2017-08-17
CGTAATACTGCTGCGACTGCAAGGACTTCACACTGGGGAAACTGCCCAGCACCAGGACCCTGACTGCAGGACTGAGCACTGGCGGCAAGCCCTGAAGGTGCTCGGGCGGCCGAGTGACTGCGCTGTCTGTCATGGCTGCGCCTGCAACAAAACCGCCAGCTTGGGCAAAACGCGACAGGCGTTGTGTGTGCTGGCCTGGGCCAGGTCTTCAAGCGACATGCCACGCACATCAGCCAGAACCTGCGCAATGCGCGGCAACTCGGACGGGCTGTTGCGGCCCTGTGCCTGACCTTGAGCACGCTGCTCGGCGGTCTGGTACAGCCAATGCGGCGGCATGTCGGGCGCATCGGTTTCCAGCACCAGCGCTTGTAATGGCAATTCGACGGCCAGGCGGCGCAATTGCAAAGCCCGGTCATACGTGAGCGCACCCCCAAAGCCCAGGGCCAAACCCATGTCCGCAAAGTGCTGCGCCTGCTGCGCACTGCCATTGAATGCGTGTGCAATGCCCGAGCCAACCGGGCATTGCCGCAGGCCTTTGAGCAACAGATCGGCTGAACGGCGCACATGCAGGATCACCGGCAAACGGTGTTTTTGTGCCAGCTTCAGTTGGCCCGTGTAGAACGCCCATTGCCGCTCGCGCATGGCCGGCTCGCACAAGGCGGGCACAAAAAAGTCGAGTCCAATTTCGCCCACCGCCACCAGACGCGGGTCGCCCTGGCGTTCGGTCAGCGCCTGGTCCAGCGCCAGCAAGTCATCTTCACTGGCCTGGGGGACATACAAAGGGTGAATGCCCAGGGCATAAGCATCGCCATGCCGGGCCGCCAACTGCGCCACACTGCCCCAATGCGAGCGCTCCACCGCCGGAATCACACACAGCGCCACACCCTGCGCACGGGCCTGAGCCCTGACCGCATCGCGGTCGGCGTCAAACTCCGCCGCGTCCAGGTGGCAATGGGTGTCGATCCACATCGCAGATCAAACAGCGGGCTGCAGCACGCCTTTGACCAAATGCAATTGCCGGTCGCAGCGCGCTGCCAAAGCCTGGTCGTGCGTGACCACCACAAAAGCAGTGCCACGCTCGCGAGCCAGTTGCAGCATCAGCGCGAACACGCCATCGGCGGTCTCGCGGTCCAGGTTGCCGGTGGGTTCATCGGCCAGCACGCAGGCCGGATCGTTGACCAAGGCTCGGGCCAAGGCCACGCGCTGACGCTCACCACCCGACAATTCGGCAGGCCGGTGGTGCACGCGATCGGCCAAACCGACGCGGACCAACCACTGTTCAGCGACAGCCGCAGCCTCGGTGCGATCTTGACGACGAATCCACAGCGGCATGGCCACGTTGTCCAAGGCGCTGAACTCAGGCAAAAGGTGGTGGAACTGGTACACAAAGCCCAAGTAGCGGTTGCGCCACTGGCCTTGCTCGGCCGCGCTCAGCGCCGAGAGCAGTTGGCCCTGCAGTTGCACGCTGCCTTGTGTAGGCGCGTCCAGCCCGCCCAGCAAATGCAAGAGCGTGCTCTTGCCCGAGCCCGAGGCCCCCACAATCGCCAACGTTTCTCCCGCATGGACTTCCAGGTCCACACCCTGCAACACAGTCACATCCAGACGGCCTTCGGTGAAACGCTTGGTCAGGCCTTGGGCTTTCAACACGGTCTTATTCATAACGCAGCGCCTCGGCAGGGTTCACCTGGCTGGCACGCCAGCTGGGGTAAAGCGTGGCCACAAAAGCCAGCACCAGAGAAATCACCGCGATCGGCACGATGTCGCTGGCCAGCGGCTCGCTGGGCATGCGGCTGATGAGGTAGATGTCACGCGGCAAGAAACTGGCATTGAACAATTTCTCCAGCGCGGGCACGATCACGTCGATGTTGAAGGACACCAAGAGGCCCAAAAGTAAACCGCTCAAGGTACCGATCACGCCCACCGTAGCTCCCTGCACCACAAAAATACCCATGATGCTGCGCGGGCTTGCGCCCAAGGTGCGCAAGATGGCGATGTCCGCCTGCTTGTCGGTCACCGTCATCACCAAAGTGCTGACCAGGTTGAACGCGGCCACCGCCACGATCAAGGTGAGGATGATGAACATCATGCGTTTTTCGACCTGCACGGCGGCAAACCAGGTCTTGTTTTGCTGCGTCCAGTCGCGGACCCAAAACTGGGCACCCAGTTGTATCTGCAAGTCACGCGCCACAACGCGGGCCTGGTGCAAGTCCTTGAGCTTGAGGCGGATGCCGCTCGGTCCCTCCAGACGGAACATGCGTGCTGCATCGTCCACATGCATCATGGCCAGTGCAGAGTCGTATTCATAGTGCCCGGAATGGAAAGCGCCCACCACCTGCATTTGCTTCATGCGCGGCACCACACCTGCAGGGGTGACCTGGCCTGAAGGCGAGACCAAAGTGACGGGATCGCCCAATTGCACCCCCAGGCTTTGCGCCAAGTCGGCCCCCAGCACCAGACCAAATTGACCGGACACGAGGCGCATCAGGGACGCACGTTGGGCTTGCGATGCCAAATCCGTCACCTCCGGCTCCAAAGCCGGGTCAATGCCGCGCACCAACACCCCCTTCATGTCTTCGCCCCGCGCCAGCAAAGCCTGCGCGGTGATGAAAGGCGCAGCGCCCAACACATCAGGGTGGGCCTTGAGTTTGGCCATCACGGCAGGCAAGTCCTGCACCGCCCCGCCATCGGCGGCATACACCTCGATGTGCGAAACCACGCCCAACATGCGATCGCGCACTTCTTTTTGGAATCCGTTCATCACGCTCAGCACAATGATGAGCGCCGCCACCCCCAGCGCAATGCCCAGCATGGACACGCCCGAGATGAATGAAATGAACCCGTTGCGCCGTGTCGCACGGCCCGCACGCGTGTAGCGCCAACCCAGAACGAGTTCGTAGGGGATATTTTTGAAAAAAGACATAAGCCTCGATTGTGAACACCCGTATTGTGACGAACCGGGAAGCCCCCGGCGGGTCAATGGCGCAATCGGGCCTGCGACAATCACTCCCCATGCACTTGATCATTCCTTACGCCGCCAGCCAGGCCTTCGCTTCACCAGAGGCACTGTCGGGCCTGACCTTGCCGAATTTGCAGGCTTTGCTCGACCAACTGGTGTGCACCCAGCGCGAACGCGATGAGGAAGGCGCGGCCGAACCCCACCTGCCGCACGAGCGAGTACTGGCCCGAGCATTGGGCTGGCCACTGGATGGCGCCCTGCCCTGGGCCGCGTGGTCACAAGCACAAGCGGGCCACACCAGCGCCCAGCCGCAAGCCTGGATCACGCCCTGCCACTGGCAAGTGGGCATGGACCAGGTGATCATGCACGACCCCGCACGCCTGCAGCTGAGCGACGAAGAATCTCAACAACTGCTGCAGGCCATGCGACCCTTTTTGCAAGAAGACGGCTTGCAGGTGACCTGGCACAGCGCCCTGACCTGGTACGCACAAGGCGACATGCTGGCCGACATGCCCACCGCCTCGCTGGACCGGGTGATCGGTGCCAACGTCAAGCACTGGATGCCGGATTCGGCGGCAGCCCGCCCCTTGCGACGCCTGCAAAGCGAAATGCAGATGCTCCTGTACAACCACCCGGTCAACGATGCCCGGGAAGCGCGCCGCCAAATGACCATCAACTCCTTCTGGCTGCATGGCGCTGGTGCCTTGCCCGAGCCTGCCGGCGCTGCAGCCGGGGCGCAACTGGCTGGTGGCTTGCGTGCGGCTGCTTTGCAAGGCGATGCACCAGCCTGGCAAAGCGCTTGGCAAGCCCTCGACTCGGCCGTGCTGGCCCCGGCGCTGGCACAGCTGCAAAGCCATGGCGCACTGCGCCTGACCCTGTGCAGTGAACACGCCGCCCACACCTACGAAGCGGTGCCCATGGCCTGGCATCAGCGCGTCTTGCGCCGCTTTCGCTCCTCTTCTGCTCACACCGCTTTGCAAGCCCTTTTGAACCCATGAATTTGCTCACCCGAGATGTACCGCCCCGCAGCGCCTGGGCGCTCGAACAAGCGGGCCTGCACCCGCTGTTGGCCCGCCTGTATGCCGCACGCGGCGTGCAGTCCAAAGAGGAACTTGACGACGCCCTGAACCTGCTGCTGCCCCCGGCCAGCATGCTCGGCACCACAGAAGCGGCCCGCCTGCTGGCCGATGCCATGGCCCGAAACAAGCGCCTGTGCATCGTGGCCGACTACGACTGCGACGGGGCCACCGCCTGCGCCGTGGCCGTGCGCGGGCTACGCATGCTGGGCGCGCAACACGTGAGCTACCTGGTGCCCGACCGCGTGGTGGACGGCTATGGGCTGACACCGCCGATTGCCCAACGCGTCAAGACCCAGGGGGCCGATGTGCTGATCACGGTGGACAACGGCATCGCCAGCGTGGCGGGGGTGCAGGCCGCACAAGCCCTGGGCTTGCAGGTGCTGGTGACCGACCACCATTTGCCGGGCACCGAACTGCCCACGGCTGAAGTCATCGTCAATCCCAACCAGCCCGGCTGCAGCTTCTCCAGCAAATCCATCGCGGGCGTAGGCGTGATGTTTTATGTGCTGCTGGCCCTGAGGGCCGAGCTGCGCCAGCGCGGCGTGTTCGACGCCAGCAACCAACCCCGCCTCGACGCACTGCTGCCGCTGGTGGCTTTGGGCACCGTGGCCGATGTGGTGCGGCTGGACGCCAACAACCGCCGCCTGGTGGCGCAAGGCCTGCGCCGTGTGCGTGCCGGTGCGCTGCCACCCGGCATGTCGGCACTGATGCGGGCCGCAGGCCGCGAAACCGCCAAGGCCACCACATTTGATTTTGGCTTTGCATTGGGCCCGCGCATCAATGCAGCAGGCCGCTTGGCCGACATGACGCTGGGCATCGAGTGCCTGCTGACCGACGATACCGGTCGCGCAGACGAGCTGGCCAAACAGCTGGACGCGATCAACCGCGAACGCCGGGTGATTGAGGGCGACATGCGCGAGATGGCGATGGACATGGCCGAGTCGCTGTTTGACGAAGGCGATGAGCCGCCCCCCGCCATTTGCGTGTTCGACCCGGACTTTCACGAAGGCGTGGTGGGCATCGTGGCCTCGCGCATCAAGGACAAGCTGCACCGCCCCACTTTTGTGTTTGCGGCCAGCAGCGCACCGGGCAAGGAGCACGAACTCAAGGGCTCAGGCCGCTCGATTGCAGGCTTTCATTTGCGTGACGCGCTCGACCTGGTGGCCAAGCGCGCGCCAGGCGTGCTGCTGCGCTTTGGCGGACACGCCATGGCCGCCGGCTGCACGATTGCCGAAGAGCATCTGGACGTGTTTGAAGAAACACTCAACCAAGTGGCCATGGAATGGCTGGACGCCACCACACTGCAACGCCGCCTGGAAACCGACGGACCACTGCCTGCGGAATACCGACGCGTGGATTTGGTCGAGATGCTGCACCACGAGGTCTGGGGCCAAGGCTTTGCGCCACCGGTGTTTTGCGAAGAGATCGAAATCGTGTCGCAGCGCCTGGTGGGAGAGAAACACCTGTCCCTCAAAATGAAGCACCAGGGCCAGCCGGTGGACGGCATCTGGTTTGGCCGCACCGAGCCTTTGCCTTCACGGGTCAAGTTGGCTTATCGGCTCGACGCCGACGAATGGCAAGGCCAAAAGCGGGTGCGCTTTTTGGTGGAAGGCGCCGAAGACTGAAATCAGTTCGAGCTGGAGAGCTTGAACTCCAGCGCATTGAGCACCGGCGCCGACACCAGGCCCGACACATCACCGCCAAGCTTGGCGATCTCGCGCACCAATGTGCTGCTGATGTGCTGCACGTTCGCACTGGTATGCAAAAACACGGTGTCCACATCGGGGGCCAGGTGGCGGTTCATACCCGACATCTGGGTTTCGTAGTCGTAGTCGGTGACCGAGCGCAAACCGCGCACGATGACTTGTGCATTTTGGGCACGCACAAAATCGACAATCAAGCCATCGAAAGGCATGGCCTTGACGTTGGCGCAATCGTGCAAAGCCGACTGCGCCAGGTGCAGGCGCTCGTCCAGGCTGAACAGGGTTTTCTTGTGGTGTGCAGTGGCCACCGCGATGACGACTTGATCGAACAATGCAGCCGCACGGCGCACCACGTCTTCGTGTCCCAGCGTCAGCGGGTCGAAGGTGCCAGAGTAAACAGCGATCACGGGGCGTTTCATGGGGATGTCCTCGGTTCAGTCTGCGCAAATTATGCAGTGCGTTGCAGCAAATGGGCGTGCACAGCTCCAGCCTTCAGGTGGCGTTCGACCTTCAGCCCCCAGACGCTCAAGGCATCGTCTGTCCAGGCAGCAGGCGCTTCAAGGTAGACCCATCCGCCCACCGGTACAGCGGCTGCAGCGGCTTGGAGCGCCGATTCAAACCAGGGTCCATCAAAAGGTGGATCGATGAAGACCAGATCCACACTGCCCGAGGGCAAGCGCTGCAAGGCCGAAATCGCGTCACCACGCTGAACCTGGACCATGCCCGCTTGCAGGCGCAGCACATGGGCTTGCAAAGCGCTCACCAATACCGGGTCTTGTTCGAGCATCAAGACATGGGCTGCGCCACGCGAGGCGGCCTCCAATCCGAGCGCACCCGTACCGGCAAAAGCGTCCACACAGCGCCAGCCGGCCAGGTCTTGGCCCAGCCAGTTGAAGAGGGTTTCACGAACGCGGTCGGGCGTCGGACGCAGTCCAGGCTTGTCGATGACCTTCAGGCGCGTACGTCGCCACTGGCCACCAATGATGCGCACTTCGTGTGCCGCATGGCCTTTGGGCTTACCCGAAGGGGCTGCAGGTACATGGGCGCTGTTGCGCGATGGGGCAGAAACTTTGGATGAACGCATGGGCCCCAAGTGTAAAGGGCACCCACCATTGAAAAAGCCAGCACAAGTGCTGGCTGGCTAGGGTATGTCACATCTGCCAGGCATGCTGCCTGGCAAAAATAGTGATCACTTGCCTTGAGGCATCTTGGCGTCAACTTTGGCGGCGGCCTTGTCTGCCATTTTGTCTGCAGCAGGGGCCACTTTGGTGTCGACTGCAACAGGTGTGGCTTTCATGTCGGCTTTTTCTGCCGCTTTTTTCTGGGCTTTCATGGCTTTTTTCTCGGCCTTCATTTCAGCCTTGGCATCTTTCGCCTCGGTCTTGGCTGTGGCTGCGGCAGCAGGTGCTGCAGCAACAGCAGCTGTCGCAGAAGCGGCGGGAGCTTGTGCGAATGCACCGGCGGCAAAGAAACCGGCGATCAGGGTGGCGAGCAGCTTGTTCATGAGAAGAGTCCTTCTTTCAGTGGTCAGTCCAACACCTTGTTGAACTTGCAACTACAACGCGAGCCGACGACGGCCTGATGACGCATGTTCAGCTCCAGTTGTAACGGTGTGTGTTGCGCCTGATCCACCCCATCTCGGCGAACAGCGCCAATCCCCATGACTTACGTCAAACAAGTCGCACATCGCACTTGGCGCAGGACTCAAGGGTGCCTAAAGTGAAACCGTTCAGTGAAATTGGAGAAAGCCATGAGCCACGTCGAATCCGAAGCCCCCATCAACCATTTCGCCAACTGCCATGTCGGCATCGTGGCTCAACTCGACCGCATGGGGGACTTGCCTGCTTTGCTGGGGCCTGCCGCACAGGCTCGCAAAATTGCAGAGCAATCGTTGGCTTTTTTCAGCAAGGGCATGTATGAGCACCACAGCGAAGAAGAAAAAGACCTGTTTCCCGCGGTGCGTGCCAGCGCTCAAGCAGGCGCTGAGCGTTTGACTGTGGAGTCCCTGATCGACCAGTTGACCCATGATCACCGCAGCCTGGAAAAACTATGGGAATCACTGGAACCGGCTTTACGCAAGGTAGCCAAAGGTCAGGACACGTCTTTGGATGTGGCCGCTTTGGAGGCCATGGTGCAGCGCTACCAGAGCCATGCACGACTCGAAGAACAGGAATTTCTGCCGCTGGCGCAATCGATTCTGGGTCGCAACGACAACCACATGGCGGCTCTGGGCCTGAGTTTGCACATGCGGCACGTCCCGCACTTTGCCAGCCACATTTGAATCAACGTCTTCAGGGCTGTGCGCCCAACACCACGGTGACCATGCGCTCGGGTTGCAAGACTCTGGACATGGCGCGGCGCACATCCTCAGTACTGACTTTTTCGACTTGCGCTGTCCAGTTGTCCAGGTAATTGAAGGGCAAGCGGTTCCAGGCGATGTTGGCCACGTTGTCCAGCAGCTTGCGGTTGCTGTCGATGCGCAAGGCAAAGCCACCGATCAGGTTGGACTTGGCCGCCCGCAACTCGGCTTCGGTGGGGCCATTCTGGACAAAGGTTTTCACCACCTCGTGCGCCACAGCCGTGGCTTGTGCAGCTTGGTCAGGCCGGGTTTGCAGCCCCACTGTAAAAGCCCCCGCATGCAGGGCCGGTGAAAAATAGCTGTATACGCTGTAGCTCAAACCCCGCTTTTCCCGCACCTGTTCGGTCAGGCGTGACACAAAGCCCCCGCCACCCAGGATGTGGTTACCCACCAGCAAAGCAAAAAAGTCCGGATCATTGCGCTTGTAGCCGGGCTGGCCCATCAGCACATGGGCCTGCGCCGATGCAAACGGCACATTCAGTTTTTGCTCGGCGCTCAAAGGTGCCACTTCGGCCACAGGCGGCAAAGGCTGACAACCCGAGGCAGCAGGCCACAAGGCCAGCAAACGCCTGACCAGCTCATCGGCCTGGGCGCGTGACACGTCACCCACCACGCTGACCGAGGCCCTGCACGCTTGCAGGGCTTGGGCATGCAGGGCCCGCATGTCATTCACACCGATGCGGCTGAGGCTTTCCGGCGTGGTTCTGAAACCGTAGGGATGCGCACCATAAACGGCTGCAACATAGGTGTTTTGTGCCACGACGCCGGGTTGCGTCAAGGATTCACGCAGCGATGCCGACAGGCGCTCACGGTCACGCGCCCAAACGGGCTCCGGAAAGGCCGGGTGGGCCATCTGCCGTGCCGCCAGGGCCACAGCCTTGGCCAGCAGGTCCGGGTAGCTCAGGCTGCGCAATGAAAAACTCAGGCGGTCCGCACTGGCCCCCACGCCAAAACTGGCGCCCAGATCGGCCCAGGCTTCGCCCAGCTGGTTTTCGTCCATGGCCTGGGCATAGGGGCCCTGCCCCTTCGGGTTGGCCAACATGCCGCTGGAGATTTGTCCGGCCATGGCCGAAGCCAGGCCCGCCTGACTGGCCGGGTCTCGGCGGCTGCCAGCATCCAGGTCAATTTGCACATCCACCATCGGGATGGCATGGCTTTCGACCAGATACACACGGGCCCCGTTGGCCAGGGTCCAGTGGTTGATCGGCAAGGCTGCCTGCGCCCAACCGGTCACCAGCAATGCCGCGCCCAGACAGGTTTTCCGGACTACCGTCAAGCACAAGCACCAAGGCATATTGCGAATGTTCATGACGGGACCTTTCAATGGCGTGCACCAGCTGGGGCTTTGCGCCGGACTGGTCCTGACAAGGGCTGTGGTCGCAAAACCGCCACGGTGAGCTGGTCGTCCCCAAAATACTTTTGCGCCACCGCCTGTACTTGCGCTGCCGTGACCTGGCGCAGTTTGTCCATCAACTGCGTGCCGTGATCGGGCGGCAAGCCCAGCGCCCAGGCCACACCCAATTCACGCGCTTGGTTGAAAACCGAGTCGAGCTTGTAAATTTCACTGGCCACCCACTGCGTTTTGACGCGTTGCAGCTCGCTCTCGGTCACGCCCTCGGTGGCTACTTTCTGAACTTGGGCGCGCAAGGCGGCTTCCAGCACTTCGGTCGTCTGCCCTTTGGCGGGCACACCTTCCAGATAGAAAAATTGCGGGCCACGGCCCATCAAGCCGTTGCTGGCCCCGACGCTGTCGGCCAGGCGCTGTTCGCCCTGGGTCAGGGCCCGCTCCAGCCTTGCGCCGCTGTAGCCATCGAGCACAGCAGACAACACGGTCAGCGCCAGCGCATCGTCGTTTTCGGGCGATGGCTGCGTACCCGACAACCGAGGTACCTTGAAAGCCAGCGCTACATAGGCTTGCTCCGCCGGGGCCTTGAATTCAAACCGGCGCAGGCCTTGTTGCGCAGGCTCTTGCCGGGGCTTGCGGTCGGGCACGGCGCGGGCCGGAATTGCGCCGTAGTATTTCTCGGCCAGAGCTTTAACCTGCAACGGATCCACATCGCCCGCCACGACCACCACCGCATTGGCCGGGACGTACCAGCGGCGGTAAAAATCTCGCGCGTCTTGCGCCGTCATGGCCTCCAGATCGCTCATCCAGCCCACGATGGGGCGGCGATACGGCGAAGCGGTCAATGATGTCGCAGCCAGCATTTCGTGCAACAAAGCACGCGGGTTGTCTTCGGTGCGCATGCGGCGCTCTTCCTTGACGACTTCCAGCTCCTTGGCAAATTCCGCATCGGGCCATTGGTTGTTGGCAAAGCGGTCAGATTCGAGCCGCATCACGGCTTCCAGCTGTTGCGATGGAATCTGCTGGAAATAGCCCGTGTAGTCCTTGGAGGTGAAGGCGTTCTCGCGCCCGCCCAGTGCGGCCACGCGGCGCGAAAATTCTCCCGCTGCCAGCGTGGGCGTGCCCTTGAACAGCATGTGCTCCAGCACATGGGCCACACCACTGGTGCCATCGACCTCGTCCATGGAGCCCACCCGCACCCAGACCATGTGCACGGCTGTCGGCGCACGGCGATCGGGTTTGACCCAGAGCGTCATGCCATTGGCCAGGGTGTAGGTCTGCACTTGGGCAGCCGGTTTGACGGCTTGGGGCTGAACAGCGGGGGACTGCGCCTGAAGGGCCAAAGGTGCACTCAAAAGCACGGCCAGCCAGGAAATTCCCAGGAGAAAGGTCGGTTTCATAGAATGCATGATCCTAGAAATACACACCATGTTCAGTTTCTTCCGAAAAAAATCCCCGCCCGAGCAGGCCCAATCGGTCCCCACACCCCAGCCAGCCGCCCAGCACAGCCCCGCTGCGGCTCCTGAAGCATCGGCACCAGCGGCGGCGTCAATCCCTGCTAGCGGCCTTGCGCCAGCCGCCCCGGCAGCACGCCAGGGCTGGCTCGATCGCCTGAAAAACGGTTTGCGCAAAACCGGCTCCAGCATTGCCACCGTGTTCACCGGTACGCGGATTGACGATGAGCTGTATGAAGAACTCGAAACCGCTTTGCTGATGGCCGACACCGGCGTCAAAGCCACCGAACACCTGCTGCAAGACCTCAAGCGTCGCGTTAAGGAGGCCAAAGCCACCGAGCCCGCTCAAGTCAAAGCCTTGCTAGCCGATGCGATTGCCGATTTGTTGCAGCCCTTGCAAAAGCCCCTCGAAGTGGGCGCACACCAGCCCACCGTCATCATGGTGGCTGGGGTCAATGGGGCGGGCAAAACCACCTCGATTGGCAAACTGACCAAGCACCTGGCCGAAGGGGGTCTGAGCGTTTTACTGGCTGCGGCCGACACCTTCCGTGCCGCTGCGCGTGAACAGCTGGCGGTTTGGGCCGACCGCAACACGGTCGAGATCGTCAGCCAGGAAGGCGGCGACCCCGCCGCCGTGAGCTTTGATGCAGTGACCGCCGGGCGTGCCCGCAAGCGTGATGTGGTGCTGGTAGACACTGCCGGCCGCCTGCCCACCCAGCTTCATTTGATGGAGGAGCTGAAAAAGATCAAGCGTGTGGTGCAAAAGGCCGAGGCCACAGCCCCGCACGAAGTCTTGTTGGTCATTGACGGCAACACCGGGCAAAACGCGCTGGCCCAAGTCAAGGCCTTTGACGACACGCTGGGCCTGACGGGTCTGATCGTGACCAAGCTCGACGGTACCGCCAAGGGGGGCGTCTTGTGCGCCATCGCACGCGAAAAACCCATCCCGGTCTACTTCATCGGCGTGGGCGAGAAGCTGGAAGACCTGGAAACCTTTGACGCCCGCGAATTTGCACAGGCACTTTTGAGCTGAAATCGCCATCCGGGAGTTTTCCAAAGCACTCACTTTGATTAAAATCAAGGGAAAACCCTGATCTCCTTGTGGTGTAGCACTTCAGGCTTTAGCACTCTCCACAAAGGAGTGCTAATATCGCGGCAATTCTGAAAGGAGTTCTGGTATGAACCTTCAAACTGGATCACCCGCCACCGCGATGACGCTGAGCAATCCATGGGCCATGGTGCCCTCGCTCGGCCATCTGGACGCTTACATCTCTGCGGTCAACCGCATGCCCATGCTCACCCTCGAGGAAGAGCAAGAGGCCGCCCGTCAACTCAAAGCCAACGATGACCTCGAAGCCGCCCGCAAGCTGGTGCTCTCGCACCTGCGCCTGGTGGTGTCGGTGTCGCGCCAATATCTGGGCTATGGCCTGCCGCACGGCGACCTGATCCAGGAAGGCAATGTGGGTCTGATGAAGGCCGTCAAACGCTTCGACCCCGATCAGGGCGTGCGTCTGGTCAGCTACGCGCTGCACTGGATCAAGGCAGAGATTCACGAATACATCCTGAAAAACTGGCGCATGGTCAAGGTCGCTACGACCAAAGCCCAGCGCAAGCTGTTTTTCAACCTGCGCTCCATGAAGCAGGGCTTCAAGGCCGAAGCCGAAGAGGGTACACACCGCGACACTTTGACGCCCGATCAAGTGGATTCGATGGCGCATGACCTGAACGTCAAACGCGAAGAAGTCATCGAAATGGAAATGCGCATGTCTGGCGGCGATGTGCTGCTGGACCCCGCACCGTCCGACGACGGCGAGCAGGCTTTTGGCCCCATCGCCTACCTGGCCGATGCGAACCATGAGCCCACCGCGATGATCGAAGCGCACCAGCGTGACGTGATGGCCAGCGACGGCTTGGCTGCCGCCTTGAACACCCTGGATGAACGCAGCCGCCGCATCGTGGAAGAACGTTGGCTCAAGGTCAACGACAACGGCTCTGGCGGCATGACCTTGCACGATCTGGCTGACGAGTACGGCGTGAGCGCCGAGCGAATTCGTCAAATCGAGGTCGCAGCCATGAAAAAAATGAAAAAGGCACTCGCCGAATTCGCCTGAAGCAACTGGACACAATGCCCCCCCAAAAACCCGGCCATGGCCGGGTTTTTTTGGCCTTCACTGCGCTAAAGTCGGGTGTATTCCTTTCTTTTTTGGAGATCTTCAATGCCTGTGCTCACCCCGACTGCGCTTTCACGCCGATCACTGTGGACCGCAGTGTGTCTGGCTTGGGCAGTAGCCACACCCTGGACGCAGGCGGCTGAAACCACGTGGCCCAGCCAGGCCATCAAACTGGTGGTCGGTTTTCCGGCCGGCTCCAGCCCCGACCTGACTGCTCGCGCATTGTCTGAACCTTTGGGCAAAGCACTTGGGCAAACCGTGATCGTGGAAAACAAGGTGGGCGCAGGTGGCAACATTGCCGCCGACCACGTGGCCAAATCCACCGATGGCCACACGCTGGGTCTGATGATCAACGGCAACATGACGATCGCCCGCATCCTCAACCCCAAGGTCAACTACGACCCGCTCAAGGACCTGGCGCCTGTCAGCCTGATCGGTACCGCACCTTTGCTGTTGGCTGCTCCCGCCAACGCTGCAGGACAAACGCCAGCGCAATGGCTGGTGGAAGCGCGCCAAAGTGGCAACAATCTGAGCTATGGTTCGCCCGGTGTGGGCACGGTGGCACATCTCGGCATGGAGCTGCTCAAGGCCCAAGCGGGCATTGATCCGGTGCATGTGCCCTACCCTGGCAATCCGCAAATCATGAACGCCATGATGGGCGGCCAAATTCAGTTGGCGCTGCTGCCGCCTGCCATGGCTTTGACCCAGGTGCGCGCCGGCAAGCTGCGCGCCATCGGCACCACCAGCGCAGGCCGCAGCACACTGGCACCTGATGTGGGCAGCCTGTCTGAAATCGGTGTCAAGAATTACCAGCTCGAAATCTGGAATGCTGTGGCTGCGCCCGCATCGATGCCAGCAGCGGTGCTCAACAAGCTCTCTGCCACAGTGAGCGACATCGTGCGCTCGCCCGACATGCGTGCGCGTCTGTTCCAGCAAGGCTGGCAAGTGGTCGGCTCCTCACCCGAAGGTTTGCGCAACCGCATTCAAACCGACACCAAAGCGCTGGGCGACATCATCGTGCGCCAGAAAATTCAGGTGAATTGAGGCGGCCTGCAAAGGCTCACTTGAGCAAGAGTTTGACATCTTCTGCCAGCGCAGCGGCACCGCTGCCATAGCGGTTGTACAAGCGCACGCGGCCTTGCGGGTCAAACGTGAAACTGCCTGCCGAGTGGTCCATGGTGTAGCTGCTGGGGGTCTTGCCTTCGACCTTCTTGAAGTAAATCTTGAAGTCTTTGGTGACCTTGGCCAATTGCTCGGGTGAGTCGGCCCGCAAAGCCACAAAGCTCGGATCAAAATTGGCCATGTAGGCCTTGAGCAGTTCTGCGGTGTCGCGGTCGGGGTCGACCGTGATGAACACACCTTGCAAACGCTCGCCGTCTTTGCCCAGCAAGCGTTTGACCTCGGCCAGCTCTTGCATGGAGGTCGGGCAAACGTCAGGGCATTGGGTGTAGCCAAAAAACACGATCACCACCTTGCCCGCAAAGTCCTTGAGGGTGCGCTCCTGGCCGTTTTGATCACGCAAGGCCCAGCCTTGAGCGTAATCGGCACCCGTGATGTCCACGCCCCGGAAAGCCGGTTTGTCTTGACCGCAAGCGGTCAAACCCATCAGCGCCACAA
>JACCDU010974647.1_pt1 | contig 14679 bp, 13 predicted proteins | sample 7446081 | NCBI WGS metagenome assembly JACCDU01 (sample SAMN15323447, study PRJNA562643) | freshwater metagenome | isolation source: river surface water | place: USA:Blue River Watershed | collected 2017-08-17
AAGAATAACAAACGAGTTCTATCAAATTGGGTCAATATGAAAATTACTTTTTTAAACGTCTAAATGGTAAAATCACCCACTTGGCAATTGGCAAGGGTATATATATATATACCTTGCCATTTGCCAACCTAGATATGATTTTGGGAAACTGCCAGTTTACATTGGGGTTGCGGCGGATTCGTGAAGATTAATGAATTAGGTCAAAATTGTGAAATTGAATGCAGAAAATTTATGATTATGAATTTTCCCTTATTTACTAGGGATTTCCCTAATTTATTAAATAATCGCAATTTTCATACTTCAACTCGACCCTTAGAAGTGCAGTGTTGCCCAACCCTAAAAAAATACCACTAAAAATAGGAATTCCCTAATCCCGCATACGATGGACTAAATTGTACTCATAATTAATTTGTTTTGTACCCATTAAGTAAAGACAATAGGACAACCTGCGGATTTTACTTGTTTGTATTTATGTTACCATTAAAACAAAAAATAAAATTATAAAACAATGAAAACTTCCATCAACATTTTAGCGTTAGCTGTAACCATGATTGCAGCCAATGCATGTCAAAAAGAACCCGATCAAACATTATTAAAGCCCAAAAATAGTGCGACATCCGATCAACTGTCTGTACCTGGTTTAGATATTGGAGAATATACTATTTGGGATATTTATAAAGAAAAGTGTGTACCTACTGCTGAAAAAGTTTGTTGTGTCAAGCCAGGCACTTTGGTACTGGTTGCACCGGTTTCATTTATTAATGCATTTCAAATGAATCAATTGCCAAGCTGGTTCAACAACAACGACTATCAAGCCATTTGGCCTCAATTACAAGAATTTCCTGATTTAATTGATGATATTATCGCTGGTGATTACAGAACAATAAAAATTGAAAACTTGGATGAAGATATGCAATATTTTCTTTTTGGTCCTACAGCGGCTACCAACCAAGAAATTACTGAAAATCCTGTTGCTGTAGTGTCATTGCCATTGTAATGAAAAATTAACAAACCCATTGAACTTAGTTCTTTGGGTTTTATTTTTTTTGAAATGAAACAATTAAAAGTTTATCTCTTTTTATACATCCTTGTCGCGAGTAGTTGTTATAGGAATAATACGACAATCGTTAATGAGTCTGAGTGCATTGTTGATTCATTTGATGTGCCCGTAAAAGGTTCTAGATTTAGAACATGGACTAACAATATCGATAATAGCGTATTTGGGCAAAGTGGGAATCAGGTATGGCAATTCGAAAAATCGAACTCTGTAAAGTTTTTAGATAGTAATAACCTAAACCAAAACGATGTTTTTAAAATTTCAAATAATTACTATTTAGACAACCGGGGCAAAGATATAAACTTGATCAATTCTGAGGGTATGGTTTTACAGCAAAATGTGAAATCACTTAAACGGGTTCGATATAATGGGAAGTTGTATTTGTGTCAATTTTCAAACAGCAACTCTTTTTTGCCGCTGGGCGAAAATCAGTTTATAATTATGCTCTTGTATGCTGATGAAAAAGAAAAAAGTAGCTTTAATGACTATTTGCAAAATTCAGATTCGAATAAACTTGGCCTATTTGCGGTTGACGATGACACTATAAGGTTTATCAAGCCTATTGACTTCCTGCCTCACAAATCATTTTTTAAAAACAACAAAACTGTTAATTATTTTTCACATAGTTTGTGCAAGTCTAAGGATGAAATTTATATTTTATATGATTTTCACAATGAAATTTTTAGGCTGAGTGCTGACTTTAAAATATTAAATCCAATTCCTTTGCCAAAGCAACTAAATTTTAAATTTTACAACAATACGAATGATTCAGTAAACACTTTCGCCAAAGTAATGCGTTCACAAATTGTGGGCTCTAAAAATTTTAAAGTTTCATACAACTCACAAAGAAATATTTTATACGTCATTACCATCAATGGTATGGATCCAATAAAGGAATATAAAATAGATGAAGGTATCGAAGATTTTTATTGGAATGCGAGTGTCTTAAGTTTAAATGATAATCAGTGGTCAACGATTGTTAATTTCAATCCTAAACAAGACTTTCGAAACATTCAATGCCTGGACGAATATTTTATTGTTAAAAGTAGCAAAAAAAACGATGCTAAATTCTATAAGTATAAATTCTAGGTTGTTATTAATTGGTGTATTCGCATTAATTTCCTGCAATTCAATTGAAAAAGAAAATGTGTTCAAAAAACATATAAAAACAGAGTTAGGTATTGATGGTGTGTTTTCTGGTAATATTATTTCTTTGGCGGATGGTGCTTGCCATCCTTGTGCTGAAGCGTTCATTGAAATGATACCGAACCTTCCTTGTAACTTTCATCTATTATTAGATACTAATGAATTTAAAGTTCCTAGGGCAGTTTGTCCAAATAAAATTCATGGCAAGGATAATGATTTTACTGCTAGAATTAATTTCCCAAACATATTTGGACATCGAATGTACTTTGTACATAATGATAGTATTGTTTCTGTAAAAGAAATCAATTCAAATAACGTAGATAGTGTTTTGGTTTTTCTTACTTCAAAGAATTGATATTTGATTTGTTAATGGTGATATCTTTTTAAAGTGAAGAACTTGATTGGTGAATTTAACAAATCTACGCAGTTGTTTTTCAGTACTGTGATTCCTAAAAAAGACATTTTATTTGATTACTCGAGTCTTTTTTGAAAATTTTGATAAAATTGGTCAAGCATTTCCGGATAATCTAGTTGTAATTCTTAGAGATAGGGGGGATTAACCGCTATTCTGAATTTAGATAAATTGGGAATTGCTAAATAAGTATATTGAGCTTTGCAGTTGTAAGACAATTTTCAATTTCCCATCTTGTAAAATTGGGATGAATAATGAAATTAGTCAATCTTGAAAAATAAGAATCTGGCATCTTTAATTTGTCCCCTATTGTAAAGCGTTATTTTTCTATGGAAGTTTAAGGCGTTCGCAAGATCTCCGGTTTCGAATCCGCAAGAACTTTTCACGCATCTTGTTTCTAAAATATCATTAGGTTCATTATATTTGTTAAACCTAAAGAAACTCAATCTAGACAATCAAGCCCTCCTTTTGGCTGCTTGGTTTCTTAGGGGGTTTCCACTGGAAAAACTTGAAGCTAAATCCTTGTTTTATAAAGAGTTGATTGGCAGGTTTGTTCGCCTCTCTCTCCGCCAAGTGACTGTCTCATACAGTCTCAAAGCGTGTAAAACCTTGATTTTACACGCTTTTTTGTTTTTAGTTCTGTCTCATAAAGTCTCAATTTGTATCAACTTTTGCTATCTAACTGGTTACCCCTTGCTAGATTTCAAAAATGGGTAACAAGTAGTGGACAATTTGAGACGCTATGAGACTGAAAAACATAGTGTTGTGGCTTGCATTGCGTGTTCGGGTAGTGTACTTTTGTAATCAAAATGGGGGCGATTTTTAAAAACAATCGCCATGTCGTCAAAAACATCGTATGGGTTGACATTTTATCTCAACCGTACAAAAGAAAAAAAGAACGGGGACTGCCCCGTGATGCTTCGCATCAACATTAACGGACAACGTGTTGTCCTACAAACAAAACGGTATCTCAAGTCACAAGATTGGGATCCACACCGCTACCAAATGAAAGGTAGAACCACGGAAGCCCGTGTGTTCAATGAATACCTCGAAGCGTTGCGGATAAAGGCTCACAAGAAATACAATGAGCTTTTAACACTACATGATGATGTCTCTCCGCAGATGTTGCGTGATGCCATTCTGGGCATAAACTCAGCAAAAGCGAAGATGATTATCGAAGTATGGGAAGATTACATTGAGAATCTTCGAAAGTTGATTGGTAAGGAGAACACCTATACTACCTATCAGAAGTACAGAGCAGCGAAAAACCACTTTGCGGCCTTTTTGCTGAAATATTACCGTACCAGTGATGTTTCTATTAAAGCAATAGATTATCACATGATACAGCAATTTAACTTGTACCTGAAAACGGAGAAGGGCTGTAACTTCAATACCGCCACTAAGTTTTTGCAAAATCTCAAACGCATTACTTGTGTTTGTATTAAAAATGGTTGGCTATTGAAGGATCCATTTGCATCTATTAGCCTTACGCTAAAAGAAGTCGATAGACCTTACCTCACTCAGGAAGAACTCAATAAGTTGTTAGAGTTTAATTCTCCTTACGAACGTCTAAACCGTGTATGTGACTTTTTTATTTTCTCCTGCTATACCGGACTTGCATACATTGATGTAAAGAAATTAAAGCGTTTGGAAATTGAAGGAAGCGAAGATTATGGGTATTGGATTCGTACACGTAGACAAAAAACAGGAGGACGAGCAAACATTCCGATTCTGCCTATGGCAAAAGTAGTACTCGATAAGTATGTAAAATTGGATTTGCTATTCCCTAACGACCCGGTGTTGCCAATTTTAAGCAATCAGAAGATGAATGCTTATTTGAAGGAAATCGCTGACCTCTGTGGCATCACAAAACAATTGTCTTGCCATATTGCACGACACACATTCGCAACCACAGTAACCATGATGAATGGCGTACCGATTGAATCAGTAAGTAAAATGCTCGGCCATAAGAACATCACCAGTACGCAGCATTATGCTCGGATTGTAGATGAGAAAGTTGGAAGTGACATGAAAATATTGGCTGAGAAATTAAGTCAACAATTGCCTGCCTCAATGTACGTCACAAATTAAAGTTGCTGTGTCACATTTAAACCGACACGCAATGCAAGAAGAAAAATTTAAAGTGCGAGCTTTCGGATATGGAGAGCTCGCACAAATGTATTTCCCAAATATTAGTAAAAAAAGTGCTTCCATTCAATTATCTCGGTGGTTAAAGATAAATGTAGAATTGAATAAAAACCTTAGTGTTTATGGATTTAAAAATGGTCAAAAATTACTCACACCTAAACAAGTTGAATTAATTGTCAATTATCTAGGAGAGCCCTGATTAGTAATTTAAGAACAAACCAATCCCTAATCCCATATCGCTATCATAATGAGAACGAATGCGAATATTTCTATTTAAAATATAATCAAACCCTGCCATATATTCCTTGTCGGAATTCACCATGAACATTGCTCTTATTTTTTTAGAAATAGGAATATCCTCCCTAGCTAGTTGTAATCTAAAACTACCATCCATAAAAAATTCTGTTTGAAAACGCACTAACATTGGCAATGTATAGTTAAATCCGAAACTTACTAAAGCTCTATTGTCTTTGGTATTTGATTGTCCAAAAATGTTTCTTTCTTGAAAATTCATTTCAATTTTTTGGTTTCTATAACGCCAATCAAAACCTATGAATGGCATAAACCATTGCATTCTTCCAATATAACGGCCAATATGTGTTTCTGTTTCGTATCCATGCATATCATTATAACCTAAACGCCATTCAGAGCCGAAACTCCATCGTGTATTTTGAAACATTAATATTCCATCATTCCCATTTGTGGCAAAATCATTTTCTGCCATTAAATGAAATTTCTTGTCCTCTGATTTTAATTTACGCCAAGCATAATTTGGATTTGGAATATATGGATTTGGTGTTTGATCCTGATAAGTAAATACTCTACCCATTCCACTCATCATATGGTAAAGAATATGACAGTGAAAAAACCAATCGCCTTCAACATTAGCATTAAATTCAAGCGTGTCGGTTTCCATTGGCATTATATCTACAATGTTCTTTAATGGAGCGTTATTTCCATTTCCATTTAATAAACGAAAATCATGTCCGTGAAGATGCATAGGATGTCGCATCATAGAGCCATTATAAATAATCATTCGTACATTTTCCCCTTTTTTTATGAGTATTTTATCTGTTTCGCTTACTACTTTGTTATTTAAACTCCAGACATATCGATTCATATTTCCCGTGAGTTCAAAATGTAATTCTTTTATTGGAGCATCTTGTGGAAGACTTGTATTTGCGGTTGATTTGAGCATCGCATAATTTAGCGTGGTAATATTTGCTAAAGAATTTGCATTATATCTGTTTGGGTCATTGTCATTTTGAATAGGTTTACCGGTGCCTGTAATTTCAGGATACATTACTACGTTCATGTCCATTTTATTAAGGCTCATATTCATTCCCATATCATCAAGTCTTCCATTCATTTTCATCATATCATTCATCATCTTCATCCCTTCAAAATATTTAAGCTTCGGTAAAGGATTGGCTAATTGGATGCGTCCATTGCCAAGATATAGTGAAGCTGAATAAAGTCGATCTTCTGTCGTAGCAAGGAATTCATATGAATTGTTGTCAAATGGTAATGTTATAATTATATCATATGTTTCGCTGACTGCAATAAGTAGTCTGTCAACTTCGACTGGCTCAACATCATTTCCATCATTGGCAACAACTGTTATTTTTCCACCTGCATAAGTTAGCCAAAAATATGAGGAGGCTCCGCCATTTGAAATTCTAAGTCGAATTTTATCTCCTGGATTATAATTCTGAACATTAGATTCGTTGGTGCCATTTAATAAAATTTTATCATAAAAGACATCACTTACATCCATTGCTGTCATTCGTTTCCACTCGTTTTTGAGTTTGGTTTTAAAATGGCCTTGTTGAATAGCTTCGCTGTATGATTGTGTTGTCCCTTTTTTTATAGCAAACCAATCTGTTGCATTGTGCAACATTCGATGTATGTTTTCAGGTTTATAGTCAGTCCATTCGCTTAATATTACTGGTATTGTTGGCAAATCATCAATGCCTTTGCGAAAAGTTTTATCGTCGTTTCGTTTTAACATTACGAAACTACCATACATACCTATTTGCTCTTGCAATCCACTGTGAGAATGATACCAATGTGTGCCGTTTTGAATGATAGGAAACCGATAGGTGTAAACAGAGTGTGGCTCAATTGGCATTTGTGTAAGGTATGGCACTCCATCTTCTTTGTTGGGTAGGAATAATCCGTGCCAATGCAACGATGTTTGTTCATTTAGTTCATTATGTACAACAATTTCAGCTGTGTCTCCTTCAGTGAAAGTAAGTGTGGGCATAGGAATTTGACCATTTACTGCAATGGCTCTTTTAGCTATTCCAGTAAATTTAACAGTTGTATCACGAATATATAAATCGTAGTGAACCGTTTTTTGAGCATTTACTTTATTGACAAAAAATAAAAAAAGTAATGCTATTGGCAACACTTTTTTTGAAAGAGATTCTTTATATGCCCGTATATCCATTTTAGGAATTTCATTTTATTATTTAATTTACTTTATATTGCCCCATCATTCCATTATCCTCATGTTCTAGGTTGTGACAATGAAATAAGAACTTTCCTGAATATGAATTGAACGGAATGATTATTTTTACCTTTTCACCTGGCATACATAAAACCATATCTTTCCATCCACTTTCATTTGACATAAGTGCAGCTCGGCCACCAGTTCTACTTAATACTTGAAATTGAACTCCGTGCAAATGCATTGGATGAGGTTCTTTCCCATTGGTATTATCAAATGTCCAAATTTCAATTGCACCATTATTAATTAATTCATCTATTCTGTTGATGTCAAATGATTTGTTATTAATTGTATGAGTCATTGCATTTCCAGACATATTCATACTTGAATTTTGAATATCAAAATTTCTTGAAATTGTAGCCATACCTTCAGTCAACTGATTGATTGATGATAGACTAGCAGGTATATTGAAATTGTCTGTTACTTGATTTGTGATTTTAAATTTAATTAATTTAAATTCTTGTGTCCCTTGCGCATCTCCACCATTAAATGTTTTACTAATTAAATACAATTCAGAGTTTATAGATAAAGTACTAAAATCAATAATTAAATCAACTCGTTCCCCAGGAGCTACAATTAAATTATTAACCGAATGAGGTGAAGCTAGTAAGCCTCCGTCATTTCCAATTATAGTAAAAGGAGAACCGTTTGAAAGTGCTAAATTGTAAATTCTAGCATTTGAACCATTTAATATCCTAACTCTATATTTGGCCGTTTCAACATTTTGATAAGGAGCATAAACACCATTTACGAAAATATATTGACCCATTAATCCTGTCATAACTTCCATCATAGTTGGCGAATAAGGTATGCTGCCCAATGAAATTCTTTTATCCTGAATAACCAAGGGTATTTCTCTATTACCTGAAGGTAAATTCAAAGAATTTTCCTCTGTGTCGTTTACAATAAACAATCCTGCTAATCCTTTAAAAACTTGCTTTCCTGTTAACATTTCGGCATGAGGATGATACCAATACATACCAGCTCTTTGATTTACAGTAAAATTATAATTGAAAGAACCTCCTGCGTCAATTGAATTTTCTGGGTGTCCATCCATGTTTGATGGTATTTTTAGTCCATGCCAATGAATGTTTGTTTTTTCATTTAGATGATTTACCAAATTGATATTTACTGAGCTGCCACTATTTATTTTTATGGTTGGGCCTAGCATACCATTTGCCGAGTAGCCTAAACTGCTGATAATTCCAAATCCATTTATATTACTAGAAACATTTTGAGCTGTCAGTGTGGTATTAGCTCCTGTTATAGTTGGAAATGCCAGAGGGGTTGTAAAATTTCCTTCTGTTACAAGTACAGGTTGTCCAGCCATATTCATGTTGTCCATTCCTGTTTTTTTACAGGAGATGGTTGTAAATATGACCAAAATAAAACTGGCAAATGTTTTGGTTTTCAACTTTTATCTTTACTTTTTTAGGGGTTAAATAAATGAATGTTTTACTATTGAAAATGCGAGAATCTTATAATTTGGAGCTATGGAATTAATGTAATAAGCATAGTAGCACTCATTACAATCATTAACGCATCTTCTATAATAGTGATTGTACTCATTGGCAGATTGAACACTGCACCTAGACAAGCACATTGAATATTTTGTTTATTTAGTACGCTTTTGAGCACTCCAACAATGCTAATACTCATTACAATTAATGTAACAAAGTTTGTAATAAATGGATTGAAATTAATGGTGTAGGCTATTCCTAAACTTAATTCGATAAAAGCATATAGATAAGCCCATCCCGGTACTGCCTTTGCAACAACATCGTACATTTTATAACTATCAGCAAAGCCTTTTAAATTGATAATTTTAAAGAATGAGAATACCAAAAAGAAACCAGCCATAAATACATTCATAAAAAGATGAATATTGAACGTTAAATTCTGGCTTTTGAAGGAAATAATTGAAGCAACAAATGTTATGTAAGAGAAGATCAACAAAATCGGTTTATAGATTTCTATCCACCCTTTTGCTTGTTGTGTAACTTCGCTTTGATGTAAAGCAACAATCGTATATTTGCTATCAATACCACCAATTGCATCTTGCAAACTGTATATGGAAATTTGTTTATCCATAGTTATTGTTGCCGTATTAGTGGTTTTTGAGACTTCAGCTGCTGTTACGTTTGGCAACATTAATAAATTGCTTTTTACTTTGGCTTCGCAACTACTACAAGTCATTCCTGTTATTTGATATGTGATCGTCATTGTTTGTTTTTTTTATAAATGCAAAAATGAAACAAAACAGTTGTATGTCTATTGTGATATTTTAAGGATGAATTGTAAGATTTACAATGCTTCAATTTGTTTACGTTTTTTGTCTTTTAATTGCTTAAAATAGGTGGGTGTAAAGCCAGTTACTTTTTTAAACTGATTGCTTAAATAGGCTGTACTGCTGTAATTGAGTTGAAATGCTATTTGGCTTAAACTAAGTTCGTTGTACATTAACAACTCCTTAACCTTTTCTATTTTTTGTGCAATAAAATATTGCTCAATTGTTATTCCTTCCACTTCGGAAAATAGATTGCTTAGTGTGTTATAGTCTTGCAATAAATCCTTTGATAAATAGTTGGATAAAGTTGTAGCAAGTTGGTTGTTTTTTTGATGAACCAACACAATTATTAAATTTTTTATACGTTCTATAGTTTTGCTTTTTTTTGTATCTATCAACTCAAAACCCAATAACTGTAAATTTTTAGCAAGTTTTTCTTTTTGTTGTTTGCTAATATTTTCTTTAAGCTCTACTTCTCCTAAACCTACCGAAATAGGGTTAAGCCCAAGTTTTAGCAACTTAGATTTAACAACTAAAATGCAACGGCTGCACACCATATTTTTGATGTATAGCTTCATGGATTTATTGTTTAATAGTTTCTATCACCTTGCCACAGTTTAACATCATGGAACCATAATAAGGGTTTTTAATATCAACTTCTTTGCTTAGCCAATCCGCTCCTTTTCCATTATTAAACATTGGACAGTGATCGTAATATACTGTTGTTTCTGCTTTTGTAATTTTTAATAGCTTATATACTGCCGTTGAAAGTTCAGAAAATTGATTTCGTTGAATTTCGATTTCATTACTTTCTTGGATTTTTTGAGAAATTGACTTAAGTTTTATTTCTACGTTCATGTATGCATCATGATGGTTACCTAATGTTTCCATTTGGATTGCATTTAGTGCTTTTAATATTTTATCAGCTTTTGTAGATACAATTTTAGCATCTCCTAATATTAATGCATCTTTTAATTCAAAGTAAGCATCATAGACTGATTGCAATCCGTTTGGTTGTGTTGTGTCCGATTGAAATGCCGTTGTTGATACGGGTGTTTTGTTTTCTTTTTTTTCTGGCCGTTCATATTGACAACACTTAGGTAGATTTTGATAAATATTATCAGGGGCTATAAACTTCTCGTTATCATAACCAGCTAAAGCTATTTGTTTAAGAACCAAATCAGCATTCGATTTGATACTATCGAAACTTATGGTTGCTATTTTGTTTTCTTTATTCCAAATTGTCGAATAAGACTTGGATTTACTTCCGGCGTTCTCAATGGTGCTCTTACACATTTCACAGTTGCCATAAACGGTTTTATAAACAGTTTTTTCATTTTTAATTTGGGCTTGGCACGCAGACATACTTATAAAAAATATGACAGCTTCGATTTTAATAATCGTAAAAAAAAATATTTTTGAATATTTCATAAGGCTAATATTTGTTGCTTATTTAATGTGCTATCAGTAGCTTAGAAGAATACAAACCTTTGTTAGTTTTCACAAAAACCACATAATTACTTGTTTTTAAGTCCGAAATCATTATTTTCTTGTTAGTTTCCGAATTCAATGCTTTAACTAATTTGCCATTCATGTCAAAAATTCGCAAATCAAATGCTTCATTTTGAGGCATGTCTAAAATGAAATATTCATTAGAAGGATTTGGATATATTACAAGAGGCTTTGTTAATTCTAGGTTGTTGTTAACGCCAGCGAAATTTTTGGGAACGACCAAAAATTGCCCCATCATACCATCATCTTCGTGCATTAAAATGTGGCAGTGGTATACATAAGGAACAACTGTGTCTGTGAATGTTTCAAATTTGGTAATGAATTTGATTGTTTCATTTGACTTTATTAATACAACATCTTTTCTCCCACGTTCAAATGTTGGAGGCATATTGCCATCTCTTTCTAGTAAATTAAATTGTACATCATGGATGTGGAAAGGATGAGCTACCATGGTAGAATTCTTGATTTCCCATATTTCAGTATCATCAATTGGTATTATATAATTGATTGAATCCATGTCGAATAATTTTCCATTAAAATAAAATGGGCCATCCATTGACATTTGATTTAATGCTGTCATTTCAATTGTTCGTGTTCTTACAGCTTGTGATGTTGGAATAGACTGTAACTGAACCAAACTTGTCGGAATTGTTGTGATTGGATTGTTTGTTTGAGAACCCACATTCAATTTTAAAATATTAAAATTCACTCCGTTTAGAGGACTATTCATAGGAGGAGAACCTGGAGGCATTGGCATAGTAGGCCCACCTTGAACTCCCATAGGTAATTCAGATGCATAGCTCATTAAATACAATGATTGTCCGTTTAAACTTGATAAATCAATTAATATTTCATATCTCTCACCTGGAGATATTCTAATTCTTGTTGTTTGGATTGGAGCATTTAATAATCCTCCATCACTTCCAATAATTTTAAAGCTATAATTATTCGTGAAGCCAAAATTAAATGTTCTTTCACCAGAAGCATTTAAAAGTCGCAGTCTTACTATTTGAGATGGCACATTTAAATAAGCTGAGTACCCATAATTTGCTCTAATACCGTTAACCAATAATGTACTATCCTCCATCCCTTTTGGCATTAACTGATTATTGCTGTCAAGTTGAACAGATTGAACAATGACTGGAAAATCATCCAATCCATATCTTCTTGGTAGTGCAAGGGTTGATTCTATAGAATCTCTTACAATAATTAAACCTGCGGCTCCTTTTATCGCTTGTTCAGCGGTCTTACCATGAAAGTGTGGATGATACCAAAATGTTGATGCCTTGTCTAGTATTTGAAATTGAGGATTCCAACTAGATCCATTCATTATCATAGTATGTGGGCCGCCATCATTCTTTGATGCAACATGTAGACCATGCCAATGCACATTGGTTGTATCATTAATTTGATTGTTGACGGTTATACTAACATTCTGACCGTTATTTAAAATAAGTGTTGGACCTAAGTATTTATATTGATTGAATGCTAAAGAATTTGTCTTTTTACCTGTGAAAAATTGGACACTGTCTTTGTGCATATTCAATATAATGCTGTTCCCAGAGAGTGTGTCTGGAATAGGAATTGCTGTTTGAGCGTATATCATTGATACGCTCAAACAACTGAAAACCATGAGTAATGAAATTAATTTAAGTTTCATTGTTTAATGAATTTTTGAGTAATATTTCCATTTTGAGTATTAATCGTAATAAAGTATATTCCACTTGGTATCACTGAAATGTCTAAATTTTGTATAGCCTGATTTTTTATATCCTGAGTGATTAGAACTTTACCATTAAGATCCAATATTGAAATATTATTAGCATCAAGTTTCAATTCACTTAATTCGATATTTATAGAATTTACTGCTGGATTAGGTACAATTTTTATAGATCCTAATTTTTCAATTTCATTAACTCCAGATGTTATTCCGGTAAAGTCTAAATTATCTGCATACAAATAACTACCAGCTTCAGGATTTGCTCCACTTGCATTCAAAATTATAATGCAACTATCAGGTGTATTGGAATTGTTATAAGTAATTGGCAAGCTAAAAGTGGCCCATGACATTACCATTCCAGTTAAATTTTTTATTAGGTAACCAACTGTGTCTCTCATTCCCATAGCACTATTCCATTTTGTTAGATATACTCGAATTGAACCAACGTCGTTGGATGAATTTCCCATATATTGCCATTTTCCAGTAAAATTAGTCGGCCTAAAAGCAAAGGGAAATCCTGAAGTTGCCTTCATAGTTGTAGTGTTTAAATTTCCGCTTGCTGCAATCCCAGGAACAACACCTATACCAGGAATGTTTTGAGATGTAAGTTTAATATAATAGTCTGATGAAGTACCTCCTTTTACAGCTGTATAAACACTCGCTGAGGAAGTTAAGCTATTTGTTGTAGCCCAGTTGTCTGGAGTCCAATAACCACTTGAATTTGTCCAGTTTTGAAATGTCCCGTTAGGTACAGTTTGAGCATTGGAAATCGTCGCAACGAACATCAATGCAAAAGCAAAAATTAAATTTTTGTTCATTTTTATTGTTTTTGTTTGAAATTGTTAATGATTGTAGTTTTTTCAGGGATAGTATCAATCCCTATTAATTCCATTTTGCAAATGGGGCATTTGCCTTCATATTTAAATACCGTGTCTATTTGGCATTCCATGGGACACTGATAGGCAATATGGTTACTTTTGTTTGAACATGCAATTATCTGAATCACAAATGCGATTAACAAGATATTTAATGCACTATACCTTATGTATTTCATTTTTTTGATTTAATAAATTAAGTTAAAGTGCATTAGAGAATAATGCACGAAAAAACCCGACACTAGTTAAAGTGTCAAGTAATTACTCAATTTAGAAAATCAAATTAATAAGGATCTATCCAATAAAAATATTGGGATTTTTCTACTTAAAGGTGGAGGATGATAATAATTTGAAACAAGGTCGATGCTTTGATAGAAGCATAATTTCCCAACAATAGGCGTTGTAATATCTCCTATAAAAAATGTTTCATGATTATAATCAATATGAATCGAGTTGTCAAAGTGTGAGATTAATTTGTAAATTTTGTAAATGTCTTTACAACAATCTTTTTTCATGGGTTTATCACCACATGGACATGAGTTTTTATGTGTTAAACCGAGTTCAATTGATGCTAATTTACCGCCACAATAATGTCTATTAACTGTCAATCCTATTGACAGAGATAGATAAAAAATCGATAGCAGAATTGCAATATACCTTTTCAAAGTTTGAAATTAAAGAAACTCGCAGGAAAGTTAAGTAAAAAATTTGGCAAAAAAAAATAGTTGTGTGATTATTTTACAAAATGGCTCAAAGAATTTGTATTTATTGACTTTTAAATCCATGTGTTACTTACGAATGGTAACAAATGGATACTTAGTTCAACCTACAAAATCAATTAGCAACTCCACATCATCTCTTTGTCTGAATCTTGTGTTTTGAAATGCAAGACTTCATGCCACATCACTCACACACTTCGATATTTACCACCGTTTCAGGTGTCGTTGGAGGCGTAGGAAAAGCTGTAACAGCAAAGCCTCTTTTAATGGCGATTACCCTTCCTGGTCTCA
>JACCDU010499806.1_pt1 | contig 14674 bp, 12 predicted proteins | sample 7446081 | NCBI WGS metagenome assembly JACCDU01 (sample SAMN15323447, study PRJNA562643) | freshwater metagenome | isolation source: river surface water | place: USA:Blue River Watershed | collected 2017-08-17
CGTAGCTCTTGGGATGCACGGCGTCATTCGACTCGGCGGCCTTGATGAGCGAACGGATGGCTGTGGGAGCCGTATAGAAGATGCTGACCTTGTGGTCCTGGATCATCTTCCAGAAGCGGCCGGCGTCCGGGTAGGTCGGCACGCCTTCAAACACGATCTCGGTGCCACCCAGGGCCAGCGGGCCGTAGGTGATGTAGGTGTGGCCGGTGACCCAGCCGATGTCGGCGGTACACCAGAAGACATCGTTGTCTTTCAGGTCGAAGGTCCACTTGGTGGTCAGCGCTGCGTGCAGCAGGTAGCCGCCCGAAGAGTGCTGAACCCCCTTGGGTTTACCGGTGGAGCCAGAGGTGTAGAGCAAAAACAGCGGGTGCTCGGCCTCGACCCACTCGGGCTCGCAGGTGGTGGGCTGTTTATCGGCAACGTCTGCCATCCACAGGTCACGGCCGGCGACCATGTTGATGTCCATGTTGCCGCGCTTGACGACCAGCACGTTCTTGAGCTTGTCGCAACCGCCCAGGGCGATGGCTTCATCGACGATGGACTTGAGTGCCAGCTGCTTGCCGCCACGCACCTGGCAGTCGGCGGTGATCAGGGCCACGGCGCCGGTGTCTTCCAGGCGGTCACGCAGCGACTGGGCGGAGAAACCGCCGAACACCACCGAGTGGGTGGCGCCGATGCGGGCGCAGGCCTGCATGGCGGCCACGCCGTCGATCGACATGGCGATGTAAATCATCACCCGGTCGCCCTTTTTCACGCCCAGGCTCCTGAGTGCGTTGGCGTACTGGCAGGTCTTGGCGAGCAGCTGGCTGTAGGTGACTTTGGTGACTTCGCCGCCATCGGCTTCAAAGATGATGGCGGTCTTGTCGCCCAGGCCTTTTTCGATGTTGCGGTCCAGGCAGTTGTAGGACACGTTGAGCGTGCCGTCCTCAAACCACTTGAAGAACGGTGCATTGGACTCGTTGAGCACCTTGGTGAAAGGCTTTTTCCAGGTGATCAGCTCTTTGGCCAGACGCGCCCAGTAGCCTTCGTAGTCGGTTTCTGCCTCCTTGCACAGGGCCTGGTAGGCGGCCATGCCGGAGACATGGGCGTTTTTGACAAAGGCTTCGCTGGGTTGGTAGATGGCGTGGGCGCTCATGGGGTCTTGTCTCCTTGGACTTGAACGTGGCTGAAAACTTGTGCGAATGTCGGCGTCTGCTCTTACAAAGCACTGACTGACGTCTGCCTTGCATACCCGCGCTGGCATCTCAAAACCAGCCATCTAGAATGTTGGGTGTTTCCGACCAAGGCAACGAAATCCGAACATGGCCGATACCCGTTCTTCAGTACCGCACCCTCTCAAGCCCCTGCCCAACCTGATTTTTGCGAGCCGTTGGCTACAGCTGCCGCTGTATCTGGGCCTGATCGCGGCACAGGCTGTCTACGTCTTCCATTTTTGGGTGGAACTGGTCCATCTGCTCGAAGCCGCTTTCGGCAACCAGGCTGCATTGCAGGCGCTGATCACGAGCATCGGCTACAAGGCAGACGCGCCCATCACCACACTCAATGAGACCGTGATCATGCTGGTGGTGCTGGGTCTGATCGATGTGGTCATGATCTCGAACCTGCTCATCATGGTCATCGTCGGTGGCTACGAGACCTTTGTCTCGCGTCTGAACCTTGAAGGCCACCCTGATCAGCCGGAATGGCTCAGTCACGTCAATGCATCGGTCCTCAAGGTGAAACTGGGCACAGCCATCATCGGCATCAGCTCGATCCACCTGCTCAAGACCTTCATCAACGCGGCCAACTATTCGGAGAAGGTGCTGATGTGGCAGACCATCATCCACATCGCTTTCCTGCTCAGCGCGATCGCCATCGCGTTTGCCGACCGGCTGATGTCGCACAGTGCACCGTCAGACCATTGAAATTCCCTGTTTTTCCTGAAAGTCCTCCCATGACCGTCATCAAGCAAAACGACCTGATCGAATCCATCGCGGGTGCCCTGCAGTACATCAGCTACTACCACCCGGCCGACTACATTGAACATCTGGCTCGCGCCTGGGAGCAGGAACAAAGCCCGGCAGCCAAGGACGCGATGGCGCAGATCCTGACCAACAGCAAGATGAGCGCCCTGGGCCACCGCCCGATCTGCCAGGACACCGGCATCGTCAACGTCTTCCTGAAGGTCGGCATGAACGTGCGCTGGGAAGGCTTCACCGGCAGCCTGGAAGACGCCATCAACGAAGGCGTGCGCCGTGGCTACATGAACCCCGACAACGCGCTGCGCGCCTCGGTCGTGGCCGATCCGCTGTTTGCCCGCAAGAACACCAAAGACAACACCCCTGCCGTGATCTTCACCGAGATCGTGGCCGGCGACAAAGTCGACATCACCGTGGCAGCCAAAGGTGGCGGCTCCGAGAACAAGTCCAAGATGGTCATGATGAACCCCAGCGACAACCTGGTGGACTGGGTGCTCAAGACCGTGCCGACCATGGGCGCCGGCTGGTGCCCGCCGGGCATGCTGGGCATCGGCATTGGCGGCACCGCCGAAAAGGCCGTGCTGCTGGCCAAGGAAAGCCTGATGGACGACCTGAACATGTACGAGCTGCAGGCCAAGAGTGCCCGCGGCGAGAAGCTGGACCAGGTCGAAGAACTGCGTCTGGAACTGTACGAGAAGGTCAACGCCCTCGGCATCGGGGCGCAGGGTCTGGGCGGCCTGACCACCGTGCTGGACGTCAAGATCAAGATGTACCCCACCCATGCGGCCTCCAAGCCGGTGGCCATGATCCCCAACTGCGCGGCCACCCGCCATGCCCACTTCGTGATGGACGGCTCCGGTCCGGTGTATCTGGATGCGCCGTCGCTGGACCTGTGGCCCAGCGTGGACTGGCAGCCCGACACCCAAAAGAGCCAGCGCGTCGATCTGAACACCCTGACCAAGGAACAGGTCGCCAGCTGGAAACCTGGCCAAACCCTGCTGCTCAACGGCAAGATGCTGACCGGCCGTGACGCCGCGCACAAGCGCATCCAGGACATGCTGGCCAAGGGCGAACAACTGCCCGTGGACTTCACCAACCGCGTGATCTACTACGTCGGCCCGGTCGATCCGGTGCGCGACGAGGTCGTCGGCCCCGCCGGCCCGACCACCGCCACGCGCATGGACAAGTTCACCGACATGATGCTGTCGCAGACCGGTCTGATCTCCATGGTGGGCAAGGCCGAGCGTGGCCCCACCGCCATCGAAGCCATCAAGAAGCACAAGTCGGCCTACCTCATGGCCGTGGGCGGTGCCGCTTACCTGGTGTCCAAGGCCATCAAGGGTGCCAAGGTGGTGGGCTTTGCCGATCTGGGCATGGAAGCCATCTACGAATTCGACGTGGTCGACATGCCGGTGACCGTGGCGGTCGATGCCGGCGGTACCAGCGCCCACATCACCGGCCCGGCCGAGTGGGAAAAGCGGATTGCCAGCGGCGAGTTCAAAGGCATCTCGGTCAAGGCGGGCTGATGACCGAAACGCAAAAGGCCGCGCAAGCGGCCTTTTTCTTGGTGGAGCGGCCATGAGCGCGCGCCAGCCCATTGGTGTTTTTGACAGCGGCATCGGCGGCCTGAGCGTGCTGCAGGCCCTGCTGGCGGAACTGCCGCACGAGCATTTCGTCTATCTGGCCGACAACGGCCATGCGCCCTATGGCGAAAAGACCGATCTGTTCGTGCGCCAACGCAGCCTGGCCATTGCCGAGCACCTGATCCGCGAGCACCGCATCAAGGCCTTGGTGGTGGCGTGCAATACGGCCACGGCAGCGGCAATTCAGGAATTGCGGCACCGCTATCCGCACCTGCCCCTGATCGGGGTGGAGCCCGCCATCAAACCCGCGGCCCAACTCACGCGCACCGGCCGCGTGGGCGTCATGGCCACGCGAGGCACAGTGGCCAGCGAGAAATTCCAGCGTCTGCTGACCAGCCTGAACGGCGCGGCCGAATTCGTGGTCTGTGCCTGCAACGGTCTGGCGCTGGCCATCGAGCAAACCACCCTGCCCTCGCACCAGGACCGCGCCCCGGCCGAGGTCAGCCGTCTGCTGCGCAGCTGCACACAGGCGCTGGGAAATTTTGGCAAAGCCCCCGGCCAGATCGACACCCTGGTGCTGGGTTGCACCCACTATGTGTTCGCGCAGGAAGAACTGCAGGCGCTGGTGGGTCCCGACGTGCAACTGGTCTCCACCGGTGAGCCCGTGGCCCGGCACACACGCCGCCTGCTCGAAGCCGCAGGGCTGCTGCATGCCGGTCCGGCCCCTGCGGCCCTTGCGGGCCGGCTGCAGCTTTTCACCACCGGCGATCTGGCCGGGCTGCAGGCCGCCGCGCAGCGCTGGCTGCGGCTGCCGGGGCACTGCTGCCAGCATGCCGGCATCGCCTGACCGGGTTCAGTCGGACTGTCTGGCCACGGCCATCCCACGCGCCACATCCACCGGACGCAACAGCCACAGTCCCAGCACAAACAGAAGGGCCGTGGAGCCAATGGCCAGCCGGTGGTTGCCGCTGGTGAGCCAGGTGATGAGGCCGTAGTTCAAAGGCCCCAGGATGCTGGCGAGGCGAATGGCAAAGGTCCACAAACCAAAAAACTCGGCCAGCCGCTTCGGCGGCACCATCAGGCCGGCCATGGCGCGGCCGGCCGACTGGCTCGAACCCAGAAACACCCCGGCCACGGCTGCCGCCACCCAAAACAGCCCCTTGGTGGTCGACGCTGCCGCCAGCAGGCAGGTGACGATCCAGCCGGCGATCGTCAGGCCCAGCGCCCGCTTGTGGCCCAGTCTGTCCTGCACATGGCCGAAAACAAACGCGCCCACAAAAGCCGCGATGTTGAGCACGAAGATCAACACCATGGTCTCCTGCGGCGCAAAACCCACCACCTGTTCGGCGTAGATGGCCGCCAGCGAAATCGCCACCGCCACCCCGGCCTGGTAGGCCACGGCGCAGGCCATGAGCTGGCGGAAATCGGCATAGGCCGCGCTGTCGCGCCAGGCCTGTCGCAGGCGCAGCAGGCTGGCGCCAAAGCCTGCGGGGTGGTCTGCGCCGACTGCGGGACGGGCGTGCTCTTTGAGCAGCACAAACGTCACGCTAGCGGCCAGCCCGTAAATGGCCGCCGTGATCCACATCGTCACCGGCACAAACTGCGCGGCCGGCTCCTGCCGCGCCTGCGCCGACAGCACATACGCCAGACAAACGCCCAGCGTCAGCATGCCACCCACATAACCCAGCGCCCAGCCCCAGCCGCTGACACGACCCATCGCCTCGGGCCGAGCCAGTTCTGGCAAAAATGCCGCCGTCAGAGATTCGCCCCATGAATAAAAAGTGTTGGAAATGACCAGCAGCACCAGCCCCAGGGCCACCTGCCCGGGCTGCACCCAGGCCAGGGCCGCGGTGGACACCACACAGCCCAGGGTCACGGTCATCAGCAAACGCTTTTTGGCTGCGTGCCGGTCGGCCCAGGCACCCAGCCCCGGCATGGTCAGCATCACGATGGCGTACGAAATGCTCAGCCCCACCGTCCAGGCCAGCGTGGCCCAGTTCGCTCCGCCAGCCACCCCACCCACAAAGTAGGCTGCAAACACCGCGGTGATGACCACCGTGGTGTAGCCTGAATTGGCAAAGTCGTACATCGCCCAGCCCAGCAACTCTCGGCGGCGCACGCCGGGGTTGAGGCTGTCGACAAACAGGGATTTCACATCAGTGCAGGTGGCGAGGGCGACGGCCACCACCGCCATGGCCACCGTTGCCACCACTGCCACCGCGGGGTGGCTTGCCCAAGTCCAGGGAGCTGACCAGGTTGCTGAAACGCTGGCCAAACAGCTTGTCGATCTCGCTCACCACACCACCCAGTTCGGCGGCATCAAAGTGGCGCTCCATCATGTTCACCACATCGTGCACCAGCAGGTCGCGCTGGGCCTGCAGGATGGCGCCGGGGTCCGGCCCCACGAACAGCATGACAAAGTCGTCGCGAGACTGTTCGCCGCGTGACTCGTCTTCTTCGTCGAACTCGGTGTCGTAGAAAGTCACCTCGATCTGGGCGCCGGCCGAAGACACCTCATTGAGGTTCATGCACAACTCGTCCAGCACCTGGCGAAAATCGTCATCGCCCCGCACCGTCCAACACATGCGCAGGCAATCGTTGTTCTTGTCGAACTGCAGGCCGGGCTCTTCCTCGTAGAGGCTCACGCTGCCTTCGCGCAGGGAACGAGCGCCAGCGTAGTGCCAGAGCGGGCGCAAGGTTTCCTGCAGTGCCTTGGCATCGGTACCAGGCTTAATCGGAATGTCACCATGCACATGGATTTCAAACGCTGCATTGTCGTGGTTCATGGTGTTCTCTCCTGGTGCCCCGGGCCGGAATCGAACCGGCACGCCCCTTTTCAGGAAGCGGCGGAGTTTAAGTCCGATGTGTCTACCAGTTTCACCACCGGGGCTTGAATCGACCTGTATTGTGCCTTGAGTTGTCCCCCCCGGATCGCTTGACTGTCTGCACCGTCTTCATTCGTTGATTCGGGCAACGAATTGGGGTCAGATCAGATGTAAGGATGTGTGTCCCTTTGCTTTAAAGCACGACAGCCCTGCCTAAAATTCCTGGCAGAAACAGCACTTATTGCTGACCCTGTTGAGGAATCACCATGCGCAATCCACTTCGTTTCATGACACATGCGGCTCTGCTGGCTCTGGCAGCCATCAGCGCCACGGTACCGGCCTGGGCAGAAAAGCCCGACTGGGCGGGCAACGGCAAAGGTGGCAACGAAACACGGCACGCGAACGAAAAACGCCATGAAAAAGACCGCAACGACGCTCGCCAGGAACGGGAGCACGGGGGAGAGCGAATGCACAGCACTCGCCAGCCGATGGTCGAGCTGCGCTTCAGCGCGGGCGACCGTCGCTTTGTCCACGACTATTACAGCACTCAGATTCGCGCTGGCCACTGCCCGCCCGGCCTGGCCAAAAAGAACAACGGCTGCATGCCGCCAGGACAGGCTAAAAAGTGGCGGATGGGCTACCCCCTGCCTGCTGATCTCAGGCGCTACCCCCTCCCCCCCGAAGTGTTGATCCGGCTGCCACTGCCTCCTGCAGGTCACGAATTCGTGCGGGTTGCCTCGGACATCCTGCTGATTGCCGTGGGCAGCGCCATGGTCATCGATGCCATCGAAGACTTGGGACGCTGACCGGAAGCTGTGGCCTACCTTCAGCGGCTTGCTGCCCGCACAGCAATGTCCGCAAAGTCGGAAGGCAAGGGGTGCAGGTCCTCGCGGCGACCTGCCTTGAGGATCTGGCTGGGCACTTCATGGCCGATCAGGGCCGGCAGGCGGGCTGCGGCGGCCAGCAGGCGCGGCAGGTCGACGCCGGTGTCGTAGCCCATCAGAGCAAGAGCATGGGCAATTTCTTCGGTGCAGACATTGCCCGAGGCGCCCGGCGCATAAGGGCAGCCGCCAATGCCGCCAAAGGAGGCGTCAAAGCGGTCTGCCCCGGCGTCGATGGCGGCCAGCACATTGGCCAGCCCCATGCCGCGGGTGTTGTGGAAGTGCAGTGTCAGTTCGGTGTCGGGCCAGCGTTCGCGGAAAAGCTGCGTGAGCTGCGTCACCTGCGTGGGGTAAGCCATGCCGGTGGTGTCACACAGAGTCACGCCGCGTGCGCCAAGTTCTTCCACATAACGGCGGCACCACTCCAGCACGCCCTGCACGGGCACATCGCCCTCCATCGGGCAGCCAAAGACGCACGACAGCGAGACGTTGATGGCCACGCCCGTGCCCCGCACCGCGCGCGCCACATCGGCCAGACCGGCCAACGAGGTGTCGCGTGTCATGCGCAGGTTCGACAGGTTGTGGCTCTCGCTGGCTGACATGACGAGGTTGAGCTCATCGGCCTTGGACTCCACCGCACGCTCGGCACCGCGCACATTGGGCACCAGCGCGCTGTAAACCACACCGGGTTGGCGGCGGATTTCGCGCAGCACCTGCTCGGCATCGCGCAGCGCGGGAATGGCCTTGGGCGAAACGAAGGCCGTCACCTCGATCTTGGACAGGCCCGCTTCAGACAGCGCATCGACCAGCGCAATCTTGTCCTCGGTGGGCACAAAGGCGGACTCGGCCTGCAGGCCGTCGCGGGTGCCGACTTCCTGCAGGTAAATGCGGCGGCCAGCGCCCTGCCACACATGGCTGTTCATGTTCATGCCACCACCTTTTTGCTGCGCAGCTGCGCGATCGCCTCGACATTCATGCCCAGCTCGGCCAGCACCGCGTCGGTGTCGTCGCCCAGCTTGGGCGCCGACGAACGCACCTGCCCCGGCGTGCCCATCAGCTTGGGCACGATGCCGGGCACTTCGATCTCGTGGCCGTCGCGGGTTTTCTGCTTCAGGATCATGTCGCGCTCGCGGTAGTGCGGGTCTTCCACAATGTCTTTGGCGGTGTAGACGCGTCCGGCCGGCACACTGGCTTCACCCAGCGCGGCCAGCACATCGGTCACGCTGCGGGTCTGCGTCCACGCCTCGATCGCCGCGTCCAGCTCCTGCACACGGGTCACGCGGCCGGCGTTGTTGGCCAGCTCCGGATCGTTGCCGAGATCCTCGCGCTCAATCACCTGCATCAGGCGTTTGAAAATGCTGTCGCCGTTGCCGGCGATCAGCACCACGCCGTCGAGGCAGCGGTAGGCGTTGGACGGTGCAATGCCCGGCAGCGCCGAGCCCGCCGGTTCGCGGATGGCACCAAAGGCGCTGTATTCGGGCACCAGGCTTTCCATCACATTGAAGACGGCTTCATTGAGCGCCACGTCGATCACCTGCCCCTGCCCGCCATTGACCTTGCGGTGGTAGAGGGCCATCAGCACACCGATCGTGCCATGCAGCGCGGCCAGCGTGTCGCCGATCGAGATGCCACAGCGCACCGGCACCCGGTCCGGCTCGCCGGTCAGGTGGCGCAGGCCGCCCATGGCCTCGCCAATGGCGCCAAAGCCCGGCAGGTCACGGTAAGGACCGGTCTGGCCGTAGCCCGAAATGCGCAGCATCACCAGACCCGGGTTGGTTTTGGACAGCGTTTCGTAGTCCATGCCCCAACCTTCGAGCGTGCCGGGGCGGAAGTTTTCGATCAGCACATCGGCCTGCGCGATCAGCTGGCGGGCAATGTCCTGCCCTTCGGGGTTTCGCAAGTCCAATGCAATCGAGCGCTTGTTGCGCGACTGCACCTGCCACCAGACGGACGTACCGTCCTGGATCAGGCGCCAGTTGCGCAGCGGATCGCCCGCGCCGGGCGGCTCGATCTTGATCACATCGGCGCCAAAGTCGCCCAGCGTCTTGGCGGCAAAGGGACCGGCGATCAGCTGGCCCATCTCCACCACACGCAGGCCCTTGAGCGCTCCGGGGGTCAGTTGCGGCATGTTCATCACTGCATTCCTCAGTCCACGGTCGCGCCGGATTCCTTGACGATCCTGGCCCAGCGCGGCATGTCGTCACGCACCAACTGCGCGAACTGCTCGGGCGTGGACTTGAAGGGTTCGCAGCCCACACCGGCCAGACGCTCCTGCACGTCTTTCGACTCGAGCACTTTGGCAATCTCGCTGTTGAGCTGTGTGACGATGTGCTTGGGCGTGCCAGCGGGCGCGAACATGCCGTACCACGGCGTGGCGCCAAAGCCCTTGACCGTCTCGCCAATGGTAGGCGTATCGGGCAGTGCCGGCAGCCTTCTGGGATTGACCACGCCCAGCACCTTCACCTTGCCCGAGCGAATGAAGGCGATCGACGACGGCAGGCTCTGCACCGACACCTGCACCTGCCCGGACACCAGATCGGTCACGGCAGCCGAGGCGCCCTTGTAGGGCACATGGGTCATGTCGATGCCAGTGGCCTTGCCCAGCATTTCGCCGATCAGGTGGTTGAGCGTGCCATTGCCGGCCGAGCCGATGTTGATCTTGCCGGGCTGCTGTTTGGCCATGGCGATCAGTTCAGCGGTATTTTTGACAGGAAACGTGGGGTTGGCCACCAGCACATAACCGGCGGTGGCAACGGGACCGATCGGTTCAAAGTCCTTGATAGGGTCAAAGCCGGTGCTCTTGTAGAGCGAGGGGTTAATCACCATGGAGCTGTCGGCGGTGATGAACAGCGTGTAGCCATCCGGCCTTGCACGGGCAGCCGCCACCGTGCCCACGTTGCCACCGGCACCAGTGCGGTTTTCCACCACAAAAGACTGACCTGTCTGCTCGACCAGTTTCTGCGCGATCACTCGTGCGATCGTGTCGTTCGCACCGCCAGCGGCGTGCGGCACGATGATGGTAACCGGCTTGGACGGGTATTTGTCCTGGGCCAGTACGGGGGCGGCCACGGCCAGCGAAAGGCTCAGGGCCAGAAGGGTTCGGCGTTGATGGAACATGAAAGGTCTCCTTTTTGGAAAAACGGGTTCAGGCAAACAGCCACGGGGTGCTCTGGCGCTGACGGCCTTCGTAGGCGCGGATGCGGTCGGCTTTTTGCAGCGTGATGCCAATGTCATCCAGCCCTTCGAGCAGGCGGTTTTTGCGCGAAGCATCCACCTCGAAGGACATTGACATGCCGGTTGACGACTGGATCGTTTGCGAAGACAGGTCCACCGTCAGCGTGTAGCCCGGGTTGTACTCCACTTCGTTGAACAGCTGCCCGATCAGCTCGTTTGACAGCACGATCGGCAGCATGCCGTTCTTGAAGCAGTTGTTGAAGAAGATGTCGGCAAAGCTGGGGGCCAGCAGCACCCGGATGCCGAAATCGTGCAAGGCCCACACCGCGTGCTCGCGGCTGGAGCCGCAGCCAAAGTTCTCGCGCGCCAGCAGGATCTGCGCACCGGCGTAACGCGCCTGGTTGAGCGCAAAGGCCATGTTGCGCGGTCGCTGCGACACGTCCTGCCCGGGCTCACCCCGATCCAGATAACGCCACTCGTCAAACAGGTTGTCGCCAAAGCCGGTGCGGCTGATCGATTTCATGAACTGTTTGGGAATCAGCGCATCGGTGTCCACGTTGGCGCGGTCCACCGGCACCACCAGCGATTGCAGTCGGTTGAACGGTTTCATGCGGTCTCCTCCAGGGCTTCGAGTTCTTCGACGCGGGCCAAACGGCCGGCAATGGCTGCGGCGGCGGCCAGCGCCGGGCTGAGCAGGTGGCTGCGCCCGCCGGGGCCCTGTCGGCCCTCAAAGTTGCGATTGCTGGTGGACGCGCAGCGCTCGCCCGGCGAGAGGCGGTCGTCGTTCATGCCCAGACACATCGAGCAGCCCGGCTCGCGCCACTGCAGGCCAGCGTCGGTGAAGATCTTGTCCAGCCCTTCGGTCTCGGCCTGCGCCTTGACCAGACCGGAGCCCGGCACCACCAGCGCCTGCACGATGTTGGCAGCCACCCGGCGGCCTTTGACCACGGCAGCAGCGGCGCGCAGGTCTTCGATGCGGGCATTGGTGCAGGAGCCGATGAACACCTTGTCGATGGCGATCTCGCGCATGGGCGTACCGGCCTTCAGGCCCATGTAGCTGAGTGCGGCCTGCATGCCGGCGCGGCGCACGGCATCGGGCTCGGCAGCCGGGTCGGGGACGCAGCCGTCGATGCCCACCACCATATCGGGCGAGGTGCCCCAGGTGACCATGGGCTGCAGCGCGCTGGCGTCGATGGCCAGTTCGCGGTCAAACACGGCGCCCTCGTCGCTCACCAGCGTGTGCCAGGAAGCCACGGCAGCATCCCACAACACACCTCGCGGCACTTGCGCGCGGCCGCGCAGGTAGTCAACCGTCTTGTCATCCACACCCACCAGACCCACCCGGGCACCGGCTTCGATGGCCATGTTGCACAAGGTCATGCGCCCTTCCATGCTGAGCGCGCGGATGGCGCTGCCGGCAAATTCAATCGCGTAGCCGGTGGCGCCTGCCGTGCCCAGCACGCCAATGGTGTGCAGCACCAGATCCTTGGCCGACACGCCGGCGGCCAGCTGGCCGTCCACACGCACCCGCATGCGCTTCATCGGGCGAATCGCCAGACACTGCGTGGCCAGCACATGCTCCACGTCCGAAGTGCCCACGCCGAAAGCCAGCGCGCCAAAGGCGCCGTGCGTGCTGGTGTGCGAGTCGCCTGCCACCACCGTCATGCCCGGCAGCGTGGCGCCCTGCTCCGGTCCGACCACATGGATGATGCCCTGCGTCTTCTGGCCCAGTCCGTGGAAGGTGATGCCGAACTCCTGGCAATTGATGCCGAGCTGGCGCACCTGCGCGCGTGAGAGCGGGTCTTCGATCGCGTCGATCGAGCTGCGCTGGGCGGCAATGGTCGGCACGTTGTGGTCGGCCACAGCGATTGTGGTTGCGGGCCGCCACGGCTGTCGGCCGGACAGGCGCAGGCCCTCAAAGGCCTGCGGGCTGGTCACTTCGTAGACCAGATGGCGGTCCACGTAGATCAGGCATTCGCCGTCTTCGGTCTGATCCACCAAATGGCTTTGCCAGAGTTTGTCGAACAGGGTGCGCGGGGGGCTTGTCGATTGCATGGAGGCGAACTGCAGGAAAGATGACCCGCAGTCTAGAAACAAGCCTGCAAAAACGGAATGACCAAAAAGTCAAACGAGGTTTCGTCAACCGCGAAACCTCAAACCTGCGAATTCAGCCCTGACAGGTCTGCAGATGGTCAAGCAGATGACGCGCCGGACGCGCCAGCGCCCCCAAATCGCGAGCGCCCAGCAGCAACTCACGGTCAACCCAGGCGTCGGTCAGCTCGATCTTGTGCAGGCCCAGCGCCTGCACAAGGGGCTGCGCAGCAGCTGCTGGCAAAACCGCAATACCCAGCCCTGCAGCCACCATCTGGCACATGGCATCAAAGCTGCGCACCTGAATGCGGATGCGCAGGGGTTTGCCGATCTGGCGACTTTCCCGCTCCAGCCGCTGCGCCAGCGAAGTCGATTGCGTCAGACTCACGAAGTCGTAGTCCACAGCTTCGGCAAAAGCCAGCTTCTTGCGCCTGGACAGCGGGTGCCTCGCGGGGACGACCAGCACCAGACGGTCACGACGATAGGCCTGGGTCTGCAGACCCAGTGCTGACGTGCGGTCGGCAAAAATACCCAGGTCGGCGCGGCCATCCAGGATAGCCAGCACCACCTCATGGCTGTCGGCCTCGGTCAGCTCGATGCGCACGCCGGGTTGCTGCCCTGCAAAATTGGCAAGATCACCCGGCAGGAACTGGGTGATGGCCGAGGTGTTAGCCCACAGCCTCACAACCCCCAGCAAGCCTTTTGCGTGGTCGGAGAGGTCAGCACTCATGCGGTCAATGTCACCCAGAATGCTCTGCACATGCCGGTGCAATGCTTCGCCTGCGGACGTCAGTTTGACGCCTCGGGAATGGCGTTCGAGCAGCGATACCCCAAAAGCGGCCTCCAGATCGGCCATGCGCTTGCTGGCCGCACCAATGGCCAGCATGGCCAGCTCGGCACCCTGACTGATGCTGCCCGTGCGGGCCACCAGATTGAAAAGTGACAACGAAACGAGGTCGATGCGGTGCAGGTTCATGGATGTGAAAAGGCGCCAGACATGTTTATCAGTCGCGTAGAGCAAAAAATTCTACTGCCAGATCGATTCACACCCTTGCTCTAAGCCGCTCATGAAAACGGAGCTAAGCCGATGCCCCCGAATTTGCATGGCAGCTGTCTCGGAGTCCAATCCCGCAAGCCAGGGAAGAAAAAAGAGAGGAGTTCCGCTTGTGATAGCAAAACCAGAGAAATCTGACCCACCACGTCCGCAAGGAAAGACGCTGAAGCCCACAGAAACAGGGCCTTGCGGGAAAGAAAAAGGGGGACAGAGAAAATCTGTCCCCCGTGTGTGGTGGTCCATGATTCACGGCTCAGGAACTTTCTATTCGCACTCAATCATGCTAGCGAGTGCTAGAGCGTGAATGCGAGGAAGAAATTTTGACCACACCGAATAGATCACATCATTCGAATTCTAAAAGCCCGCTCCGCAGCGCGAACGGACCATCGATCCTACGGTAGGTATCAGCCCGCAAACCACAAACCGGCCATTGACGTGGTGGAGCAGTGCCCAGCGCCAGTGACCGGTGCAGAGGGTACTTCCGGCGTTGACGACGTGACCTAATCAAGTGCACGCCCTTCGCCTTGTTCCTCGACCGTTTGGCCATCGCGGATGTGGTAGATACGCTTGAAGGTCGGGATAATTTTCTCGTCGTGGGTCACGACGATGATGGCGGTCTGCGCCTGACGGGCCATGTCATTGAGGATGCGCACCACAGCCAGTGCGCGTTCGCTGTCCAGCGGCGCGGTCGGCTCGTCGGCCAGAATCACCGGCGGTTTGTTGGCCAGCGCCCGGGCGATTGAAACCCGTTGCTGCTCGCCACCGGAAAGCTGCGCTGGTTCGGCTTTGGCACGGTGAGCGACATCCAGAGCATTCAGCAATTCAAGTGCACGCTGCCGCGCCTGGACATTGGGCACACCTGCCAGCATGGGCAGCAGCGCTACGTTGTCGGTCACGTCCAGGAACGGGATCAGATAGGGCGCCTGAAACACAAATCCGATCCGGTCACGGCGCAAGGCGCGCAGGTCGGGCGTTTTCCAGCCATCGTCATAAATGACTTCGTCGCCCAGTGTCATGCGACCCGATGTGGGCTCGATGATGGCCCCCAGGCATTTGAGCAAGGTGCTTTTGCCGGAGCCTGAGGGCCCCACCAGTCCGACCACTTCAC